>Ga0114994_10002902_pt1 | contig 12556 bp, 8 predicted proteins | sample ArcticOcean_MG_C_9_FD_87043 | JGI IMG/M metagenome (GOLD analysis project Ga0114994, IMG submission 87043) | Marine microbial communities from western Arctic Ocean - ArcticOcean_MG_CB2_152 | ecosystem: Environmental > Aquatic > Marine > Oceanic | place: Arctic Ocean: Canada Basin | collected... | reverse complement strand
TACGAACGGGCGCCGACGCCGTGCGCCGGAATTTCCAGGCCCTGGAGGGCGAGAACGCGCGCCTGCGGACCGGCGGGGGCGGCGCCGTGGAGTTCGAGCCCGAGGACCGCTTCGTCTACCTGAAAAATTTGATGGTCACGTACCTGGCGACGCCCCCCGGGGACTCGGCGCGCGCGCCCATGGAGCGCGCCATGCTCGCGGTGCTCGGCTTCGACGCCTCGGACACGAAGCGCCTCGACGCGAAGAAGGCCGAGGCCGCGGCCAAGGCGGTCGTCGGCCTGGGGGCCTTCTTCGGGAGCGGGTAAGGGCAGTGTTGGGGGTTGCTTGCTTGCGGAGTGCGCCGGCGGCGGCGAGCAGTTTCGCGGTGCTATGCGAAAACCCGTTTTGCCCATTGTTGGGCGGGTTTCTTTCAGCCGGATTGGCTGGATCATAGCTAGCGCTCTCGCAGGGCAGAGAAACGCTCTCGCAGAGCACATAAAATTGCATTCTCTTTCAGCCCACCAGCACTATCCAGCACTATCTGCCATCATGCTGCGCTCCCTGGCAGCACTCACAATGCTGTGCTCTGGGAACGCCTGGGTCCGCGCGGCGGCCGCCCGCCCGGCGTCGCAGCGAAGCGGCTTCCTGGACGGCCTGAAGTCGGGCCTGGCCGAGCTGACGAAGACGGCGACGGTGCGGCACGTGCTCGTGCCCTCGCGCCTCATGGCGCTCAAGCTCCAGAAAGAGGCGGAGGAGGCGGGCGTGACGCCGGAGGTCATCGGTCGCCTCGCCCAACAATATTCGACGTGCGGCTCCGCGAAGAAGACGCCCGACGCCGCGATGCGGATGCTGCGCGGCGCCCCGGGCGAGCTCACGTTCAAAAAGGGCGAGATGGCGAAGGCGTTCGAGACGGCGGCGTTCACGGCGCCCGTCGGGAGTCTGCAAGTCGTCGAGACGAGCAACGGGTGGCACCTCATCTTCGTCACCGCGCGCTCCGACGAGGCGCCGGCGCCGATCAACGCGCGCGTCGACGAGGCTGCGCCGCCGCGGCGCGGGAAGACGGCGAAGAAGCAGAAGGGCTTCGGCGTGCGGGGCGGCTTCGTCGCGCCGCCGGCGAGACCGCGGTCGACGCGCTTGGCCGCGTCGAAGCTGCCGCCGCTCGTCGAAAACCTGCAGTTCCTCGTGCCCCTGGGCTTCGTCGCGCAGATCAGTTTTCTGTTCGCGTCGAAAATGATTTCCGGCGACGCGGCGTTGGAGGAGTACGGCCGCCTCGGCACCGAATATTTGAAAACGAACACGGACTTCGCCGGCCCGCGCTCCGAGATCATGAAGGTGCAGGGCGAGGCCCAGCAGATCTGGTGGAACAACGTGCTCCGGGACCTCGAGGCCGGCGGGCCCGTCACGCCCCCCCTGAAGACGCCCTATCCCAAATACGAGCTGTTCACGGGGAGGAGTTGAGATCGGTAAATATTTATGCAAAGCTTAGTCTTTCGCGGGGGGTCTTGGTTTTTCGGGAAGGGGGGGTGGCAGAGGATGGCCTTAGCGCGCGCCGCGAAGGAGGCGGCGGACAGGCGCCGCGTCGACGACGCGCAGGTCGCCCCACCAATGGGCGCCCGCATCGTCCTTGAAATTCCAGGTGGCAAAATAGCCTTCCGAATACGTCGTGTCGACGGCCTCGGCGGAGCCCAACACCCAGTCCCCGACCAGGACCTCGCAGGTGACGCGGTCGCCGACGGCCGAGGCACGCACCGTGTACCACGTCTCGGGCTCCAACGTGAACGCCGACGTGGACGCCAGCGTCGATCGGCTGCCGTCCTCGCCGAGAACGTCGAGTGCGAGCGTGGAATCCACCCGGCCATCACGACCGGTTTTGACCTGGCAGCGGTAGCCCGTTTTGGGCTGCCAGCGGAACGACTCGCCGACCCAGTCCTGCACGCGGAGCAACAAGCCGTAGTCGCGGCGGACCGACCCCTCCGACAGCACCTTCGCGGAGATCGTCACGTCGCCTTTTTTCGCCGCCGTGGCGTAGGCCGACGAGAAGTCGTCGTCGCCGGAAAGCATCAAGCACGCACCGTCGTCGCCGCGCGTCGCGCCGAGCGTGAGGGAACCGCTCGCGACGGCCATGCGCTCGTCGGCCGCGCAGAGCGAGACCGCGCCGGCGGCCGTCGGGGCGGCGGTCGGCGTTTTGGTCGGAATCGCGGACGGCGCGGGCACCGGGGCCGCGGTCGTGAGCTTTGCCGTTGGGCCGGCAGCAGGCCTCGGCGTCGGAGCGAGTGTCGGCGCGGGCGTCGGGTCCACCGTGGGCTGGGGCGTGGGCATGTGCGTCGGTGCCGGCGTGGGCGCGGACGTCGGCTTCGGCGTCGGTGCGGTCGTCGGCGTCGGCGTCGGCGCGGCCGGCGCGCGCGTCGGAGCGAGCGTGGGCGAAACCGTCGGCGCCGTCGGGTGCGCCGTGGGCGTCGCCGTCGGCGACGCGTAGCACGCGACCTCGACCTCAGCCGACGTCGCGTGCTCGGACTCCAGGCCGCCCGGAAACAAGGCCCACGCGCGGGCGCGCACCTTGGAGCCGCACACGACGTCGTCCGCCATCAGCAAAAAGTAGCGCCGGCCGTCCCAGTGGCGTTCTATCTCCAGACCGGCCCCGGGTGTCGCGTCGTGATAGGCGCCACCGTCGACGCGGTACTCCACAACGAACATCGTGCCGGGCGGGCCGGCGTCGTACTGCCAATGGAGCAGCATCGTGCTCTTCATCTCCGGGGGGCTGACGAGCTGCACCGCGGAGAGCGGGTCGGGGACGGCGGACGGCGCGTAGGTGACCTCGTTCGTCGGGGCGCTAGATGCCGAGGCCGTCGGCGCCGGCACGGGGGGCGTCGTGTGGTCTGTCGGCGCTTGGGTTGGCGTCTTCGTCGCGTAGGTCGGCGAGAGCACGGGCCGCGGCGTCGGTGCCGGCGTCGTCGGCGTCGTCGGCGCGTGAGTCGGTAAAATCACGGGCGTCGGCGTCGGCGCGGGCTCAGGCACCGTCGACGCGGGCGTCGGTTCCACCGTGGGTCTGGGCGTCGGCGTCGGCGGCGCGTGCGCGGTCGAGGTCGAGAAGACGTGTGAAACGCTCGCGCCGAAGGTGCCGCCCTCGAAGACCAGCACGCCGTCGAGCTTCAACTTAAACCAGCCCTCACCAAATGCGCAGCAGATGCCGTCGCCCCACGCGTCAAAAATCTTCCATTCGAAGGTACAGTTGCCCCGGGGCAGCGCCACGTCTTGTTCGATGTACGATTCGCTGAACGGCCCGCCTTCATTTGCGCCCGTCCAGGCGCACAGGTCCTCGTCTCCGTCCACTAAGTCCAGTGTCCAGGTCGTCTCCGTGGGGTAGTTGTCCGTCGTGATCTCGATGCTGAGCTTGGCGGGGTCGGCCGTCGGCGGCAGGGTCAGCGTCGGCGCGAGCGACGGGACCGAGGTGGTGGGCGCCTTTGAGATCGTCGGCGCCGGCGAGGGCGCGCCCGTTTGAGCGCATTGAACAAACGCGTCCGCGTCCACGAGGCCGGTGCCGAGCTTCCCTTCGAAGTCTGGGTTCTCGGCGGAGACGTCGTGCGCCGTGTCGTACAAACACTCCAAGAGGCGGTCCTTCGTGGCGTTGGGGTTCGCCGAGGCGCCCAGCGCTAATATGCCGGCGACGTGGGGGCACGCCATGGACGTGCCGCTCGCCGTGCCGTAGCTCCCCTCGGTCATCGTCGAGAGGATGTCGACGCCCGGGGCACTAATATCGATCCAGGCGCCGTAGTTCGAGAACGAGGCGCGGTTGCCGGAGTTGTCCAGGGCCGCGACCCCGACGACGCCCTCATAACAGCCCGGGTAGTAGCAGCCCTCGGAGTTGTCGTTGCCCGCGGCGAAGACCACGATGCCGCCCGCGGCGTTGTAGTAGTCGATGGCGTCCAAAACCGCCTGCTCGACGAAGTCCGGACTGGTGTAGCCCCAGCTGTTTGACGAGATCTTGGCGCCGTTGTCCGCGCCGTACACGAGGGCTTCGGCGAAGCCGCCGGTGTTCTCGTCGCCGAAGCCCAACGAAATCATGAGCTTCGCGCCCGAGTTCGCGGTGCCGTCGCCGCCCGCGACGCCCGCGACGCCGATGGCATTATTGGAGTCCGCGGCGATGGTCCCGCCGCAGTGCGAGCCGTGCCAGTGGCCGCCCAACAAATCGTTGCCCGTGTCGTCGGCGTGGTTGTAGCCGTTGCAGTCGTCGACGTAGCCGTTGCCGTCGTCGTCGAGGCCGTTGCCGCAGATCTCGCCCGGGTTCTGCCAGATGTTCTGCTGGAGGTCCTCGTGGCTCGTGTCGATGCCCGTGTCCAGAACTTGGACCACGACGCTCGGGTCGCCCTTGACCGCGGCCCAGGCTTGCGCCAGGTTCACGGCGTCGTAGTGCCCCTGCTGCTGGGCATACTGCGGGTCGTCCGGCGCCCAGGGGGCGCCCTGGAAGAGGCTGATCTTAAGTTCGGCCTCGGCCTTGGCGACGGCCGCGCCGAGCGGGTCGCCGCTGGTCAGCGCGGACATGCGCTCCAAAGCGGCGACGGTGGCCGCGCCGCCCTCGCTGTCGCACTCGTACCACATGTCGAGGCCTGCGCGCGCAATCGAGGGATGAGGCCGTCTCCCGTTAGAGCCACCTCAAAGTTGAAACGTGGGACGCTGGGCGCGCGCCGTGCGCGCGGTGCTTGGCTTCGTGCGTCTTGGAGGCCCGGAAGACGCGGCGGGGCGCGGCGCATTCGAGGGTTTCAGCAATCTTCCCCGCCACATCCGGCGCGTCCGTCGCGACGGTGGCATGTCCACCGTCCAGCTTGTACCGCAGGCGGCTGTTGACCGCGTCGGGCGTGGCCTTGAGCTTCGTGATGACTTGGTCGAGCTCCTCGTGATTCATGAGCGTCATCGCGGATCCCTGCGCCGCGAAGGCAACCATACAGAGCAGCGCGCGCGCGCGGCGGTTGTTTGATGTGGCTGTTTGATGATATCGATCCATTTTTTGGTTGCTGGTGCGTGTGGGGCGCGTTGCGAGCCGGCTGCAAAAGTGCCAAATGCGATGTGTTGGAGGCTGCCATGGTGCCTTCCCGGAGGCTGCCCGACTGCGCACCAGCTCGTTTCCGGGAATTGGGAAGGTACTAGCATTTGAAAGTCGCACCTAGAGGCTTCCTCGGGATGCCCCACAGCGCTCCGGAGAGCTCCCCCTACGCCATCGAAGCCAGAACTCAACATTTCAGGGCCGGGCGCGAAGACTCGTCCGAGCACCGCAACACCACAGACCGCGAAGACCGGACCTAAACTTATCCGCCCCACATCAGGGCGTGAGGCGCCCCGGGTCGCGCGGGAAGCACGACGTCTTGCGGATGTTCGTCAGGTCCAGAAAGAGCATCACGACGCGCTCCAGCCCGACGCCGCCGCCGCCGTGGGGGAAGGCGCCGTACTTGAAGGCGTCCGTGTAACTCTTGATACTATCGGGATGAGGCCCGCCGTGGCCGGCGTCGCCGTGGCAATGGATAACCCGCTCCATCAACAACGCGTGGTCGTGCACGCGTTGCGCGCCGGAGCAGATCTCCTGGCCGCGCATGAAGATGTCATAGGAGTTGGACAATTGCTCGGCAGGAGGCACTTTTTTATAAGTCTCAGGATCCGGCATGGTGTAGAAGGGCCGGATGGAGAGGGGGTACTTGTCCATGATATAGAAGTCCGTGTCGTACTTTTCCAGGACGAGGTCGCCCAGGATCTTCTCGTTGACCGTGGACAGATCATCAAACGCGCCCTGTTGTTCTTCCGTGACGCCCGCGTCTCTCAGTAACTGAATCCCTTCGGCGAAGGAGATCCTTAACGGTTTGTCCAGGAACTTGAAGGGCTTGAACGGGTACACTTGCGACACGAGCTCTAGTTCTTTCCCATATTTGGCCTGGAGTTCCCGGAAGATGTGGTTGAATAACTTTCCAAAAAGATCTAAAACTTCGTAGTAGTGCTCGTAGATGGCCATCTCAAAATCTAAACCCGTGAACTCGCACAAATGCCGTCTTGTATTACTATCTTCCGCGCGGAAGACGGGGCCGATCTCATACACGCGCTCAAAGTCCGCGCACGCTGAGAGCATCTGCTTGTACAGCTGCGGTGACTGCGCGAGACAGCACTCCTTCCCGAAGTACTTGAGCTTGAACACGCCGGAGCCGCCCTCCGACGATCCTCCTAATAGTTTAGGAGTATTGACGCCCGTGAAGCCTTGTTCGTTCAAGTACGACGCGAAGAGCAGAGGCACCGCACTTCTAATACGCATGATGGCCTGGTTCGCCGGCGTCCGCAAGTCGATCACTCTATGATTTAAGCGCGTGTCTAGGCCGACTGTGACTTCACCTTCCTTCGGGTCGTTTTCATTGCGCGACGCGTCGACGATCTGGAAAGGTAGGTCGGGCACCGCTTTACTCACAATAAAACACTTCTTGATGACCAGTTCGACGCTCGACTGGGTACAACCATCGACCTTGGCCGCCGCGACACTCGCTTCGATGTCCACAATGGACTCGGAAGGGATCTTCCCGAGGAAGCCGATGAGCGTTTTGGGCACGGCCGGCGCCGACGCCACGCCCTGCACCGTGAAGCAGCCTTGTCTTAGTACAACAAAGGCCAGGTTGCCCTTGGCTCGACACGCGTGGACGCGCGCGCGCACCCAGACGTCACTTCCCACTAGAGAGGGTTCGACGTCCCGCACGGCCGTCCACCGTCGTGACGTCATGGAGGCCGACATGCAGATGCCCATCTCGCCCATGATGTCTGCAGAATCCGCCTCGGCCTCTTTTGCTTTAGTACTGTCCTCGGCGGCCTTCTTCTGCTTCGCCAGGATCCTTAATTCCTTCTTCGAGGGGCCCGCCGGCGCCTTCGGCGCCGCCTTCTTCTTCTTCTTGTCCACGATGGCTTGCGGGTGAGTGGGGTCGAGCGCCGTGATGTCCTGCTTGAGCTTCAGGAGGACGGCGACCTCGGCCTTGATCGCGGCGACGTCCGCTTTGCTCGTTTTGAGGTCCTTCACTTTCAGGCCCTGGGCCAAAATCTCCTTCTCGAGCTCCGGGACGCCCATGGTGGCTCCGCTTGTTTACTGGTAGTGTGGCTGTGCTTTGGCTGCTGCTCGTGCAGTCAGCTGTTTGAGTATGTGTCGTTGCGACGGTGCTTCTCCTTTTCGTCCCACAGCGCTGTGCAGCAATGGCAGCAGTGGCAGAGCAGTAAACCTCCACGTCTCGAGCGACGGGCCTCTCTGGACGAAACCCGCGCGATTTTTTACAAGCCATCGCTTCTTCGGCAGGCTCATCCCGACGAATCCCGCGTCGAAACACGCCATGGCTCGCGGGTTGACTCCCTCTTGTAAAAAGGCTCCAGCCCAGCTCCATCATCGTCACGCAGTGCAGAGGTGTTGGACAAGCGTGAGCACCGCATAGCTCAGCACGGGCACGGAAGCTCAAGTGCTGCATCGACCAACGCAAGTGCTGCCAACTCACTGCAGTGATTTGCATTGTGCACACACAGCACTCACAAGTGACTGCATGCGCTCGAAGCTGCTCATGATGGCCGCGCGCTCTCTGTCGACGCCGGCGCGGCGGCCGCTCAAGGGCGTCGTCTTCGACCTGGACGGCACGTTGACGGTGCCGAACCTCGACTTCAAGGCCATGTATGAGAAATGCGGCGTGCCGCTGGACGAGGACATTCTCGAGGCCATCGGGAAGATGCCCGACGAGGCGGCCGCCAAAGCGGCGGCCATCGTCGAGGAGATGGAGGAGGAGGGGCGGCGGACCTTGCAGCTGACGCCGGGGGCGCGCGAGTTCGCCGATTGGCTCGCGCGCCAGGGCATCCCGACGGCGCTCGTGACCAGGAACACGCGGAGCACGGTCGAGCACCTCCACGCGACGTTGTGGAAGGGTCTGCCGAAATTCGTGCCGGCCGTGAGCCGGGACGACGCCTACGAGCCCAAGCCGCACCCCGCGGCCATGGAGGGCATCCTGGCCACGTGGGACATTCATGACGCGTCCGAAGTGGTCATGGTGGGGGACTCGCCGGCGAACGACGTCGTCTTCGGGAAGGCGGCGGGCGTGGCGACGGCCCTCGTCGACAGCGGGCGGCGCTTCGTGGAGGGCGGCTCCGACGAGGGCGCGGATATCGTCGTGGACAACATCGCGGCCTTAGGCTTAGCTTTCCACGAGCGCTTCGCGCTGCCCAAGGCCAGCCCGCTGGCCAAGCACGACGCGCCCCTTCCCGGGTCCTACGCCAACCGCGCGGCGGCCGACGGCATATTAAGCCGCCTCGAGACCTGCGACGACGTCTGGGCCGACAACGACACGGGCAACACGCCGCTGATCTGGGCGGCCGACGGCGGCGCCGCGGACTGCGTCGCGTACCTGCTGGACCAGAAGGAGGTCGACGTGAACCACCGCGGCTACCTCGGAGCGACCGCGGTGTGCCGGGCCGCGCGGAAGGGCCACCTCGAGGCGCTCCAGTTATTGCTCAAGGCCGACGGCGTCGACATCGACGCGCCGAACGACAAGATGCAGTCGCCCCTGCACTTCGCCGCCTTCAAGCAGAACCGCGCCTGCGTCGACGCGCTCCTGGCCGCCGGCGCGGCGACGTACGTCCGCGACCGCAAGGGCCGCACGCCGGCCGAGGACACGGCGGGCGAGGACATCCGCGCGGCCATCCTCGCGGCGCGTTAGGTGTTGTAAGATGTTTATACGAGAGGCCCCCTCATGCGTGCAGCGCCGCGAGCTTCTCGTTGAGCGACTTGAGGAGCCCGCTCTCCGTCTCGAGCGCGGCGCGCAGCTCGGTGACGATGCCCTCGGCCTCCGTGGCGATCGTGGCGAGGTCCGCCGGCGTGGTCGTGACCGCGAGCGCCGCGGGCGCGGGCGCCGCCGCGGCCTGGGTCGCGGATAGGGGCGTCGTCGCGGGCTCGGCCTCGACGAGCTCGACGGTCGACTCCTTCTTCTTCGACTTCTTCGTCGACGCGTCCGCGTCCGGCGCGGCCGCCGTGGCGGCCTTCTGGGCCTCCTCGGCGAGGGCGAGCATGGCCTTGGCCTTCTCCATCGTGGCCGCGGCCTCGGCCATGGCCTTGGCCCGCTGCGCCTCCTCCTTCTTCTTGAGTTCGCCGATCTCGGCCTCCGGTACTAAATTCATCTCGCGCAGCGCGCGGCCCTGGGTGCGGACCGCACCTCTCAAATACTCGGCGGAGGCATGCGTCGCAAGGGCCAACGCTACTACCAGTTTGCGGAGCATGGTTACGGTTCGCTGGGCAGCGTCTACGACCGGGCAGCCTTTACGTTTGCAGAGCTCCCAAATTATTACGAGTGCGACACACGCAAAACTCCAGAGAGCCGAGGGGGGGGGGGTCTTTTATGCGCGCCTGAGGACTCGCGGTTATACTGTACCGTGTCCACTAAAAGTAGGGGGACTTCCGTGCCGGTGCGCAGCGGCCGGGAAGAACCGGGGCGAGGGCGCGGGACGCGCGAACGAGGCGGCTGCAAGTTGTTGTCCTAGGTAAGGTAAGAACACACACTTAGAACACTAGATACAACATTCCGGTGGTTGGTCACCCGCGCGGCATCTCTGAATAGTCGTCCACGACGAAAGAGGCGCTCCGCGCCGCCCGCGTTGGCGCAGCGTCCTCCAGGAGGAGCGGCTCGGCCAGGTCGTCGCCGGCAACCGGCGGCGCGGCCGGGTCCACGCGGCCTACGAGCCGCCACCACACCGCCGCCGCCGCGAGCTGCGTCAGCGCCGTGACGACGAAGGTCAGGCCGTAGCCGCCGCGGTCAACCAAATAACCACCGAGCACGGCGCTCCCGGACCAGCCGAAGCGCGTCGCGCCGTCGAGCGCGTTCCAGCGGCCCCGTGCGTGATAGGGGACGTGGTCGTTGAGCGCGGCCTTCTTCAGGGGCCGGCAGGCATGCTGCGCGCACGTGAGGAGGTATAAGGCGACGGCCGAGGCGCGTTGAAGCGTCGACGTGAGGTGCGGTCCCGTATTGAGCAGGACGCCCGTGAAACTGCCCGCGTCGGCCCAGGCCAGGCCCACCAAACCTAGGGAAGCCAGGACCATGCACGCAGCGCAGACGCGGGCCCGGCCCGCTCGCTGGCTCCACCTCTCGCAGCCTTTCGCCGCGCCGACCATTAACAGCGCCGCACCGATGGAGAGCGCGTTCGTGGCGACGGGCGAGAAGCCCGCGCGGTTCTTGAAGAAGAGGGGTATAAATTTCACGGTCATGCCGCTGCCGAAGCCAGACACCAAGTCCGCCAACAAAATCCAGCGCGCGATATTTTCGTCGTCGCCCTGTTCCGTTGCTTCGTCGTCGCACGCCTCGGAGACCACGTCCCGCAGACCCAGCAACAAAAGTGCCGGGGGCGCGCACAACGCCAGGCCGACGACGGCCACAGTCTTAAGGGCGGGGAGCGACCAGGTGTCCCCGAGACAAAAGAAGAGGATCAGCGCCAACAACGGCCCCGCCGTCGTCGCTAGTAATGTCAGGCCGAACTTGCGCGCCGTCGCTTCGGAGCGGTCCGCCCCCTTCGTCGTCGAGTCCGCGAACAGCGTTTCCAACGCGGTGCTCCAGCAGCCCTGGTAGGCGCCGAAGGCCGCGAGGCCGACCGTCACGTAATTGAAACGTGCGCGCGCGGAGACGTCATTTGTTGAAACGGCCAGGATGAGGCCCAACGAGGCGACGACGCCTAAGATGGCTGCGACGCGGCAGACCGTCTGCCGCCTGAACCGGTCGGCGGCCCAGCCCGCGAGCAGTCCGAAGACGCACTGCGCGATGCCCTGGGCGCCCTCGGCGAGGCCCACCTTTGTATTTGAATCCGTGAGCACGAACAGGTAGCCGCTCAGCACTGTGTAGCTCCAGACGCCGCGCGCCGCGCCCGCCGCGAGCGTGAAGGCGTAGGCGAGGCGCAGGTTCCGGGCTTTGGTGGCGTCGGCTTCTGGTGTCGGTGGGGCGCACATTTTATGCGTCTGCGCGCACTTTCCGTCTCGTTCTGTCGCCGTCCCCTGCCTTGTGCAGCAAGAGGCTGGGTGCAATCTGAAGAGCTTAGCTCAACCCAACTCTGGCCAGCTGGAGCTTAACCCAGCGCACTATGTTAAGTCGTGCGGCAATCGATGCAAGCTTCTCGCAAAGCCACGGGCTCCAGAAATGGCTCACAGCAGCTGTCTCGTCTCCAGGTGCAGTGGTAAGACTGCCACCACGCCACAGAAACTCGTCGTGTACGGGTTTTTGTCACGGGTTTCTTTAGCAATTGGCTCGCCAGCACTCGTATGGAAAGTCCACACCATTACTCACCCCACAGACAGCGGTGGCGTCCACTGGCTCCGGCCCGTCGCGACGTTGTGGTAGAAGGGCCGCCGTCGTTCCTCGGACCACGCGACGCGCCACTCGTCGTCGAGCGCCGTCGGCGGCGGCGGGACGTCGTCCTCGTCCTCCGCCGCGGACGTGTCCTCCCCCGCCGCCGGCGGCGCGACGGCGCCGCCGGCCGGGAGGACGCCGGGCACCGTCACCTCCGTGACGCCGCCGAAGCGCACGATCGACTCGCCGACGGAGAACGCGCACCGGAACAGGTACGTCCGCCCGGCGGCCAGGCCGGCCACGAGGGCGCGGTCGCTCCCGCCGCGGTAGCAGCGGCGCCAGCTCGCCTCGTCGGCCGCCGCGTCCCGGACCTGCACCACGTAGACCGCGTCGCGGGACGTGCGGGCCGGCGCCAGCGCCAGCTCGCAGGTGCGCTCGCACCAGCCCGGCCCGCCCGCCACCTTACTCGGGTCCGGCGGCGTCTTGTACCACGTGACGACCCTCGGCCGCTTGGGCGCGGGCCCGGACGTGCAAAACGCATGCGTGGCGAACTTGGAGACCGGTCCCCTTGTTGCACACACGCAGCAGCGCACGCGATAACGCGTTAACGGTGTCAGGGTCTCGACGCGGCAGCCCGCGCCGGGGCCGGCGTAGACCGGCTGCCACCGGTCCGCCCGGAACACGTCGAGTCTAACGGTGTAGTCCGCCTCGGCCGCGGCCACTTCGAGCTGCTCGGCGGCCGCCAGCTGCGACGCATTTAATTTCGCGACGAGCGGCGCGGGGACGCCCTGGATGCGGTACTTCTCCGCGACGTTGGTCAACAACGTCGCGTGCGGCCGCGCGACGATGCCGAGCCGTTCCCAGCCTTGGACGTCGCGCGCGCCCGCGCAGCGCGCGCCGTCCACACGGAGGTCGGCCCAGGTCCTCCCATAAAGCTCGTCCAGGCGGTGCGGCTTCAGCAGGAGCGCCCGGACCTCGTCGCCCGACAAGCGGTCGAGCGCCACTTTCCCGGCAATAGCCCGGTCGTCGCGCGGCGGCGACCGCGCCTTCGCCGCGGCGTCGCGCCGCGCCCAGCGCGGCGTCCAGCGCAGCAGTAAAGCGTCCTCCTCCGCCCGCGCCAATTCCAGGAACGGCGCCTCGAAAAGCAGAGTCGCCGGCCTCCGCGTCCGGACCTGGCGCCGTCCCGCGGTCCCTTCCTCCGCGGCGGCCCAGCGCACCAGCCGCGCGAGGCCCGCGGCCCGGTCTACGCCCTCGGGCAACGTGTA
>Ga0114994_10002899_pt1 | contig 12564 bp, 2 predicted proteins | sample ArcticOcean_MG_C_9_FD_87043 | JGI IMG/M metagenome (GOLD analysis project Ga0114994, IMG submission 87043) | Marine microbial communities from western Arctic Ocean - ArcticOcean_MG_CB2_152 | ecosystem: Environmental > Aquatic > Marine > Oceanic | place: Arctic Ocean: Canada Basin | collected... | reverse complement strand
TATAATAATATTGCTTCCAATCAGAGATTCTGAAACCAATCCGGTAAAAGAATTGAATGACTGTTTTGCAACTTTTATTTTGTCTACAAAGGCTTCAGAAAAGTATTCTTCGATAAAAAAAGAATTTTGTTTGGGGTTGGAAAAAAACTGTTCTCTTGATGAATGTTCTATGCCCAATCCACTAACGCCAACAGTACCATCATTCAACATAGAGTCAGACCAACCACCAACAGTTTCAAAATATACATCGTGCCATTGAGCCAAAGGTTGCCCCCATGAGGCAAATCCTATTTTTGATCTTTTGAATCTTTCATTATCGCCAGTGAGTGGTATAATAATTTCTGTGCTGATATCTATAACATTACTATTCAATGGACTTGTGTAAAGTTTGACTTGATCGCCAGTCTTTTCTACTCTAATTTTAGTAAAAACCGGCGGTGGCGAATCTGGGTCCGCCCAACTATAAGTTGCAAGTCCCAGACTAGAACTATTGTCCCACAACTCATAGTGTATGTTGGGGTTTTCGTAATTTAGACCAAAAAAACTAACCGATTGACCTGCATTTGCAACCGCAAACCAAGTTTTTGATTCCATAGGTCCGCCTTGACTTCTAAAAGCACTTAGGGTATATTCATAACCATTTTCGAAAACAAATCCAATTACTACTCCCATAGCTCCATTTTGTGCTGAGGTAGATTTTACAACAGTTTCAAATATATAATCTTCGTGTTCCTCGCCAGAAACTCGACCTATCATTTTTTGTTCTGGATTAATATTTGCTTCCATAGAACGATTGTCTGGATTTATAACCCAACCTGTCGAATCTATATCTGGATATGATGTTGTTCTTGTATGAGAAAAATTATACCAAGTACTATCTATTAACGTATCATCCCATGCTGCATATGCGGCCGGAAAAGGATTTTTAGGATAATATGGAAATCTTATAAACTCAAACCACAACAAACATTTTTCATTTGGAATATCTAAATCTCTTAGATTTATACTTACGGGATTCCATTTTTCTAATAGTGGTTCTTCAAATTTTATCTCGGCGACTTTTGTTGAAGATTTTTTACTATGAAATTTCTTTAAATTTCCTAACGCATCATCAAGATTATCATTGCTTCTATATACAATTACGGTCAATATATTATTAGTTAAATTAGAAGTAATCCCAGTAGTACCCAGAGAAAAATGTATTGCATCAGCTGATTTTGATGTGTTGGTAAGATGTTCTATAGGTAAAGTCGCGGTAGTTCTGTCGGAATCTGTTAATATAACAAATTTAGAATATGGTTCCTGCGTATTTATTGTAGATGTAAATTTTTGAGGCGTAAGTTCATCAAAATATGAATTATATTCATTGACAGCACCTGCAGCCCCGCCCATTGAAACTTGAAAATTATTTCGTAAAATATCTGATGATCCCGATGTTCCGTTCGGGTAATAATCATTTTGTGTAACATCATCTAATACTAGATGATTATATCGTAGAGTGGATGCAATAGCATAGAACTTCTGTCCCTCTTTAAACTGTTCAAAAAAGTGAGGAGTACTGTTTTTATCCGAGGAATAGTAGTAATTTTTATATTCAATTATAATTTCGTCTACACTATCGTAAACTAAATTATCGACTTTTCTAGTCAATGTATGTATTGCGGGACCTGATCTACCTTGAAATTTTGCCATGATAAATTATTCTATTCCTCTACTAATGCCATTTCTATCAATAAATGGCCCCGTACTAATATTTGTTATAGGATTTCTGATTGATATAAGACTATATAATAAATCATCATTGTTTCTCATTATTATTATTCCCCCTTCTGATGATAAATCGCTTTCTCCAACAGTAACAAACGGAGAAGTTTCTACAACTTCTTCGTCATTGAGAATAGTGGTAGTGGAACCATCTATAGTATCGTCGGCACTTATAGTCCTACCTCCTGATACATCTGGCGTATCGTCTACACTAGAAATAACCCGACCGGAAACTTCCGGTGTGTCATCGGTGCTCGAAACTCTATCTCCTGAAGAATCTGGTGTATCGTCAGCACTTGCGGTCCTTTCGCCCGATGCATCAGGTGTATCGTCGGCACTTGTAGTTCTGCCTCCTGATGTATCTGGTGTATCGTCTGCACTTGTAGTTCTGCCTCCTGATGTATCCGGTGTTTCATCAGCACTAGAAACCCTTCCCCCTGATGTATCCGGTGTTTCATCAGCACTTGTAGTCCTGCCTCCTGAGACGTCTGGCGTGTCATCGCCGCTAGAAATCCTTTCGCCCGATGCATCGGGTGTAACATCATCACTTGTGGTCCTTTCGCCCGACACATCTGGCGTATCGTCGGCACTTGTAGTCCTGTCTCCTGAGACTTCTAGTATATCGTCTGCACTAGAACCAAATGCGCCAGAAACGTCTGGCGTATCATCTACATTGGATTTTAATTCAGCAGAAACGTCAATTTTATCATCTACACTAGAACCAAATGCGCCAGAAACGTCTGGCGTATCATCTACATTGGAACTAGATTCTGAAGACTCTTCGTCGGAAATTTCAGAACTATCAATTTTTTTTGTAACATCATTATCAACAGCACTAACATTACTAGCTGCGGATAGAGCATCATTATCAACAGCACTAACATTACTAGCTGCGGATAGAGCATCATTATCTGTATCACTGTCATTACTAGCTGCGGATAGAGCATCATTATCAACAGCACTAACATTACTAATCGGTACTGAAGCGTCCTCTATTTTATCTTCTGAATTATCCGATAATGTACTAGTACCATCTAATTTTGTATCTTCTAATATGGTTTCTGTGGGTTCATCAAATACCAGATCTGAAAGAGTGCCTGGTTTTTCTGGTATCTCTTCTTGATCAAATTCAATAGTTTCTTCTGAATCTAGAACATTTTCGGTATTAAAATCTTGGACATTTGGAATATCCAATACATTAGCGATAGCCCGTTCCAAGAAAGTGTTTCTTATTAATTCTGTAGTAGCTTCCAAAATTAAAGTTGATATATTTTCTGATACTATTTCTTGAGTAATATCTATTACAGTTGATGTTTCTAAGGTAGAAACTAATTCAGAATCAATCAGACTTAATATTTCAGTTATCGACAATGTTGCTATATCTGCTAAGGTTATATTATCAGATACCTGCTCGAGTACACTAGACAATAAATCAACTACGATTTGCTCTGTAATAGTTTCAACATTGGTCAAAAATTCTGTTAAGAATTCATCCTCTGTTCCTACATCAGATTCGGATACTGTTTCAATTTCGTCCAGCGATCCTACATCAGATTCGGATACTGTTTCGATTTCATCTTCTGTTCCTACATCAGATTCGGATACTGTTTCAATTTCGTCTAATGATCCTACATCAGATTCACTTTCATTTTCGGTTTCAGTTTCATTATCCAAATCTGATGTTGTATCCGTATCACCATCTGTCTCTGTACTCAAAGCAGCTACTGTATCTGTATCAGCATCTGTCTCCGTATTTAAATCAGCTGCTGTATCTGTATCACCATCTGTCTCTGTACTCAAAGCATCTGCTGTATCTACATCTTCATCGCTCTCTGTACTCAAAGCAGCTGCTGTATCTGTATCAGCATCTGTCTCTGTACTCAAAGCAGCTGATGTATCTACATCTTCATCTGTCTCTGTACCTAAATCAGCCGCAGTATCCGTATCACCATCTGTCTCCGTATTTAAATCAGCCGCAGTATCCGTATCACCATCGGACTCTGTACTCAGATCGGATGATGTATCTACATCTTCATCTGTCTCTGTACTCAAATCAGCTGCTGTATCTGTATCACCATCGGACTCTGTACTCAGATCGGATATTGTAGATATGTCGGTTTCAGATTCAGATTCGACAGCAGCCGTAGATATGATTTCACTTTCTATATCAGTGTCAAGATCGGTTTCTGTTGTAGTTTCGCTTTCTGTGGCTGTATCCAGATCAGATTCGGTCACTGTGTCGGTTATTGTTTCGGTGGTAATGTCAGACGTAGATAGAGTTTCGCTTTCTGTTTCTGTATCTACATCAGATTCTTCCGAAGCTTCAATTTCACTGAGACTTTCGATGTCGTTTGTACTGGTAATTTCCGTATCAGTTTCGGTTTCCTGATCATTTTCTGTCGTAGTTTCAGTAATTGTTTCTATTTCTTGATTGACCGTTGATATAGAGTCCACCAAAATTTCTTTGATAATTTCATTTAATGTGGTTATTTCTAAATTAGAATCAATATCTATATTTTGAGTGGTATCAGATATTATTTCTGATATTCTTTCAATTAATGTTTCTGATATTACCTCTTTTAATTGCTCCAGAATTGGTGAAAAGGTTTCAGTTTTTTCTATTATTTCTACTAATGCTGTTTCAGCCGCATTAGAAATAGTTGTCTGTGCTTCATGGGATAATTCAATTCCCGCAGCAGTACTAGGCCGTACTACCTCCACACCAAAACCACTAACTTCTGGATCTGATAATTCCACACTCCATTGTACAATTATACCAGAAATGTCCACTTCGTATATTTTTGGTTGATCTACAAGTGCTGGAAAATTAGACACAGAAATTCTTATTGTGTCTCCGTTAATTACTGTTGTAGTAGTTCCTATAGAAACTCCATTTTTTTCTATATCTCCATCTGGAAATGATATAAATGCTGGAGAAAAGGGCAACTCGTCGACAATAATCAGATTGGAAGATACTTTTATCTTAAAATGATCATCCTGATAACCATTAAATCTTAATCCTGGCGTAGACCACGTATATTCCAAATTTCCCTGTGTAAAAACAGTAAAATTTGGAATGTCCCATCCATAAGGATATCTAAATGTATATACAGCATCATTAATAGAAATAATATTATCAATATTTTGATCGTCTGTAGTAGGAATAGGATCAAAAAACGTAGGCGCATTTACGCCTCGTCTAACTTTACTAATGTCATTAAACAAAAATATGTTTGAAATATCTGCCATTATATGCTCTACAAAAAAAGGGGGAACCTAGTTCCCCCTCTATTTATTTTAAATTTTTATATTATACTTTTATGCGTCAAAAGTATTTGTTGCTGGATCGACTTGATCGCGCGGCACGAAATCTGAATACTGACGTCGTATCGAACCTCCTCTACAGTGAATAAATATTCTCATACCATTACCAAATGGTTTTGTTGATTGCATACCCAAGTAAGTTCTAGAGGTAGAATTTTCGGGAGTATCTACAGCATCAGCGCCTGTGCGAACACCAGTGGTTAGACCTCTTGGTCCTTGTTTCGCATTATGCCAATAGTATTCCCGTCTATAGTTCAAGAAATCTCCATTGGATGATACACTAACCTCATGTCCAGCAGCAATATCAGTGGGAACACCCTGATCAGTTATTCCAAATTGTCTACTATTTAGAATAGTTGCCGCATCTGTAGGATCTTCAACAGCCGGATAATTAAGATCATTAACTCTATTTCTATACCCGCTGTGCTGCATGGAATCTAAATCAAATTTTGTAGATTTAGTTTTAATAATACCGCCTTGGGTAGAACTACCAGCACTTGCAATACAGATAATATCCGCCTCAGAATCGTTGTAAATAAACCTTTGCGATGCAAGAGGAGTTGGAAAGTTAAAAATTACTGTTTTATCTTGAGTAATTGACAATTGTTCGACAGGGTTGATACATGCTGGACTGTCAATTTGTGGAATGATAGCAGAAACATGATAATCCCAAGGTTTTAACACATCAGACTCTCTAACGACAAACCTATAAATACCTTTTGCAACTCTATGAACATCACTCCAAATAGCAGGAACATCTCTATCTTCTGGAATTTTTATCAGATAAGTAGACAGTCCTTTATCTTTTTCTTCTGTATCACTATAGTTTTCATAACTGAGTTTGATGACAGTACCCTCTTCAATTGGATTAGCAAAATGAATAGTATCTTCCCTCAGATTATACGCATACATTGGTTTTTGAATACCAAAATATGACAAAGCGGCAGTTGTATCGCCAAATTTTATTTCTCCGGTTTCGTCATAATTATAATTTTGTCCTAAGATAGCAGATTCTGCTTCAGCTCCATCGACAAAAACTTTAAGTCTATTTATTTCGAATAATGGATATGAATTAATTCCAGTTCTGCCAAAGAAATTTGTATATTCGTTATTATGTCCAGCACCTTCCCAAGCATATTCGTAAATAAATTCATCCATTGGTGGGAATACATCAAGTATCTGTATAACTTTCATTCCAAGAAAATGAGCATCGGCAGAGAAAGTTGAGTCGCCCAATGTGCCGTTCTTCGCATCCAAAATTCCTTGAATTGTAACATTATCGCCAGGCTTCATGTCTATAGGCACTACATTATTTTTCATTCCACCCGAAGTAACGAAAGCCCCTCTCTTGCCAAGTCCACTTGCGGGGTGATTGACGCTTTCTTGAACATGAAATCCCTTTGTAACACCACCTTGACTCCCCATGCCAGGCACTGGGATTATTTCTCTTTGAGTTGATGTAAAGGGCACTAGGGCAGAGGAACTCACCACATCAGCGTCAGCAAATAATTCTTCCGCAACTAGACTCCAATCCCAAGCCTCATTTGTGGTGGTATCAATATTGACGTTCACAGAGGTCGGCACCGCCGGCGGCGCCACTGGGGTCGGTCTGTCAGATCTTACTGAAATTCCAGTAGCAGCAGTAAATTCGTAAGAAGCTTGTTCATAAAGAATAACTCTTTGCCTTCTGGCTGTTACCAAGTTCTGAGCTGCAATTGAAGTAGGATTAAACGCCATTACAGCCGAAGATACAGGAAGTTCTCTATTGATACCCGTTGCAGATTTTCTAGGTTCTATATCAGACCTATAAAGGAAAGTAAAATCTTTATCTGGATCTAGAAACGTATCGACTCCTTCTGCCGTTCTATGTCTAACTCTTGCAAGTTTTAATCCCAGTTTAGATGGGCCCTGCATCTGATTTCTTGCTGTAACGAAGTTCTTAATGCCAGGCACCCCAGTACGATGAGTTTTCTTCAACCCTGTCCACTCGCCCGTGTCGCCACCATCGGTAGATGCAGTATATCTATATGTTGTGCCAGTGGCATGAGTTGCATCAGTAATATAATCTCCGACAGGCGCAAAATAACCATTAACTCTCTGTTGAGGATATGTAAGAGCAAAAGCGTCTCGCGTGCCGGTTATAGCTGTGTCACTGGAAAGGTCCGTATAATCCCAAAAAGGTGTGGTGCCATCTTTTGCTTTGGCGGCAAGACTGTCGGTTCCGACTATCTCAGGAAATACAAAAAAATCATTAACAGTGGAATATCCAGTTAGTTGATCCATTCCCAAACCATATTCATCTGTTAATATATGATTTTCGGCAGTGCCGGCAGCGTCCTCAGGAGATTTTTGAAATCCTTGACCAGAGCCATATGATGTAGTTCTGGTTCTGAGCGGGTTTGCCGCAGTAACAATGGTGGAATCCAATGGAACGCCTGGCCTTAGTTTTCTACCGTTAACATCATATATTTCTGAATCCGATAATTTTTTAGATGTGACTATATCTTCTCCGGTATCTGGATCTGTTTCAGTAGAAATAGATGCAAAGAATCCTACATTATAGTCACTAGTTTCTTCTGGTCTTTTCGCTGGTGCATATAGACAATGAACCGGAGATTTGCCATCTTCTGCTTCTACTCTACCAGAAACATTATTAACATGTCTTTGTACGACAAACCATGCATAATCATCATCTTGGTCTACAGATGCTTGGTCATATATAAAAAATCCTGTCCCATGATCGGTACAAGAGAGTCTATATGCCATCGGATAAGATGGTTCGATAGCACCTTCAGTTTTACCTTGTCTTCTAAAGAATCCAGATTTTGCTTTATTTGTTTCTGATTTGAAATTATAATAAATTTCACTTAATTCGCCCGGTTGTCTATAAACCGACTGTTTTATACCATCTCTACCTTGACCAGTAGTCATATCGCCGTTATCTAAAATTTGCAGAGATGTTGCAACATTTACATAGAGATATTCATCTCTAGAATCGTAATAAAATCTCATTCTCCATTTTTGTGGTTTGCGATTGTCTTTTATAGGAGCTGTTAAAGCAATCGTCGAGGGAATAGAAGAAGTCGAAGGACTAACATCATTTTTAGATGATAGAATGTCTGTAGCCTTTTCAGATTCGACTACAAACATATCCCCAATTCTTCGAACCGCCTGCATTACGTCTTTATGATTCTGTTGTCCATAAGAGTCGATTGTGATTGGACTGGGCGAATCTTTGGTCAATCGCGGATATATAAGATTATATGGTTGAGTTTCAAATCCGCCCTCATTTTCTACCATGCCGGGAAAATTAGTAGGAGATATATTGTTAGCAATACCATCATAAGTACTTGCCCATTTATCCGTCTTAATTGCAAGTTTCCATCTTCCAGAAGGATATGCAAATTGCCATTCATTATCAAAACTAGCTACTATCATATTTGTTCTCTGGTTGGACGTCCCATTAAAATTATTAATAGAACATACCGCAGCACCAGCAGCTACACCATTTGAGGCACGATGATCCAAACTACCCCCTGATCCATCATCATTCCCCACATCTGTAATAAGTATAGAACCTTTACCGAAAGGTTCGATTATTCTTTTACCGACATCAGTAATTTGAAATGCCTGCGCTTTAGTAAGAGTTGAGTATGGTGGATTGCCGTCTGATAATGTGGCAATAATAACGCCAGTTTCAGTGTCCACTAATCCTGTGCTAAGAGCTCCAGAAAAAGTCAATGTAGCATTTCTTTGAAATAGAGTCGACCATGCAGAACTATAATAATTAGCGTATGGATGTAACGTCAAATCTTTTGCTAACGATCTAAGTGTGCCATCTGCAATATGTGTATCAACAGAATTATCAATATGATATTCCATTACGACATCTTGACCCTTCTCAAAGCTTTCAGATCTCCAATGGGCGGCGCCGTGGTCGATTCTTACATCTTCAGCAGATGCTACAACATCTATACTAATTTGTAATACTGACTCTCCATCTGCATTTGTCCAAGTATTTGATGGTTTCAATCCGCCAATCAATGCCTGTGGAATATCTATAGTATCGCCCACCACAAAACCTTCGCCATAAGAAAATAGAACTACTTTAGAGACTTTATTATCGGTGCCAACATATACTTGAGCGGTAAATCCTTCTAATCTGCCATTAGTGGAAGATGTGGTAAGTCGATCTGCGACAGGATCATTTGGTTTATAACTTACAAACCAGACTCCAGGCCGGTGACCAGTTCTTCCAGAAGTCATTGAGATACCAACAATTGCACCAACTCCGGCCGGTATTTGTGGATTATCATTGCTGCCGCCGCCGACTATACCAGTTTGCTGCAGTCCGTTATATCTAGCGACTGTAAATTGACCTTCAAGAGGAGATTCATCTAATTCTATTTTAATCGGTTGACCAGTACCCAAAGTTGCAACATCTTGAGTATAACCAAGTCCACCATTTATTACTTCGACTCTAGTTATTCTGCCATTACCATCTGAAAGAGCATTGATATTAGCAGGAAACAATTGAGTAGCATCTATCGTACCGTTCGGGCCGCCGCCTCTGATTGACATGTTAAATCTGCTTGAGGGCGCATAACCCTGACCAGATTTTTTTATATTTACAGCTGTTATATTTCCATCATCACCAAGAAAAATATCTCCAAATACACATTTTTTATGTTCCTCGATTGGCGAATATATGTGTGCAAGAGGTTTCGAAACTGTGGTGATTTTTCCCGATAATAGTTTTCTTTCTTCGGAACGAACAAAATATGCTGGAATTCTGTCTATTTGTTTATCTGAATCCTTACCAAGGCCTTGAGCTGGGTTCTCTAACTTAGCATAAGTTTGATTGAAAGAATTTATAAATTGAAATCTTTGTCTATATATTTGCTGAGGAATCGAAACCATCTCGTTTCTCTGAATAGAAAAACCACCAGATAGATACTTCGTTTCTAGTGAAGTTGCCATTTATTAATCTCCTTAAATGTTTTTACTTATATTTATAAAAAAATAACTATCATTCCCACTAAAACATTAAGATGTCGGCGGTGCAGATTCTTCTACATCACTGTGTTGAATACTAGAACCCGTCACTTGCATGAAAATTCGCATGCCATTTCCGTTAGGTAATGTAGAAGGCATTCCTTCATATTTTCTTTTATTCTTTTTCCATATATATACTTTTCCATCTGGTCCTGTGTGGCCACCATAATTACCAACATCTGCGTCCGCTATAGTAAATCTATTATAAATTTCTCCGGTGTTTGAAGCTACATCGCCGAAGGCAGCAACAAGAGCCGTTTGCGCGGGTGTCGTGTTGGTTCCACTTTTCTTTCCATCAGAATCGGAATATTTATCAATTTCTACATATCCCGCCTGAGTACTGAAATCAGCAGAAGATACACAAATCAAATCCAATTCACTTTCTGGATAATAAAATCTTTGACTAGTTAATTGTGTTGGGAAAGAAAATACAAAATTTCTTCCTTGTGTAATGGATAGTTGTTCTTGTGGGTTGATAATTGCATGGGAATCGACTTCGTGCATAGTTGCTGAAACATGATAATCCCACGGTTTAAGAACGTCTTTTTCTCTAACAACAAATCTGTTGATAGTTTTTATATCATTCATATTACTTTCTGGAAAATTTCGATCTTCTGGTTTAGATATAATATAAGTTCCCTGTGAGGGGTTCGCCGTTTGATAGTTGATCATAGAAATTGAAAATGTTGTTCCAGCCCTCGGAGAAATTTTAAAGTAAAGAGATTTATTCCAAAAATCGTATAGGTATTCATTTCTAGGGATAGAGTGTGTCCATATAATATCGCCGGGCAACTTGTTTATCAATTTTTGATCATTTAAAGATTCAATCAACATTCCAGCAGTAAATTCCCATTGTGGGTAGTCTACACCGGCCTCCCATATGCCGCCGTTGATACCGTTGATTGTTGGTTTGTTAGAAATTGTTTCAGCCCACTCAGAAAAGAATTTTTTGCCGGTGACTTGGTTGTTTGTCGTATTAGTAATGTAGTTGATTGCCGCTCCAGTTGCTGTTGGGTCCATGCCAGGCACCAATACGTCAAAGTTCGGTAGATCGCCTGTTGTGGTGCCAGTAGCTGGTATTTTAAATTCTGCCCCAAGGAAAGTAACCCCAGCAGCCTCAAGAGACTCCATAAATCTAGGAACTGTATTTGGATCTCCCTTTCTTACCCACTCATCATAAGTTAGAACATATGCTTGACTGTCCCTAGTAACTTCAACATCATCTAAAGTAACCATCATCGATTCAAAAATCTTTTCATAATTTTCTGGTTGAGCAGTATATAAAATATCTAACAATGCAGCGTCACCGCTTTTATAGGAAGAAGTGCTAATGTTCTCTATTGACGTCCCAACACCAGTACCGGTCGCAGATGCATCTTTAAATGTAGACATTCTTTCTAATATATTTGTAGGCCAGATGATATTTTGTGAAGGCGAAGAAGCACTAGTATTTCCTTGAATAAATAGGGCAGCAGATGGCGAGGAGCCGGTCAACAAAGCACCATCACCTCGGACTGATCTGATGGCGGGAGTATACGGCGCGGCCGCGAGGGACACTTGTTCGACAGCAGCAGGAGAACTAGAAGCATCTAAGACTATTGAAGTATCTCTGCGTCTAGGTAACGAATTAAATCCTAAAACAGCCAAATCAGTAACAGTTGATTGTGGACTATCCTTTGACATAACCGCCATGTCAAATTGATACACGCCGGATTGGAGTTGTGGCTGTGCTGTCGCAGTTGTTGCCACGGTGGTTGAGACGAATGGAACAAAATTAGTTCTTACATCTCCGGTGTTCGATGTTCCGTTTTTCCAAAGGACATATGGATCTGGGGGTGTACCGCCCGCGGCAAGAGTTTCCAATACAGACTGTCTTAATTTGTTCGTTCCGAAGAAAGCATTTGATGTCATATCTTGAACAGAAACAATTGTTACAACTCCTGTATCGGGATTGTATTCTTTAATTCTACCACCTATGTAAGCTGTCGGCAGCGGCGGAACGGCAGTGGAGGCATTGTTATCATGCATAATGTACTGTCCAACTTTCCAGTTTGGATAAATTGCGTTAGTGAGAGATCCACTTGCTACTCTAAATGTATATACCTTCTCTGACCACAAAGACAGATTCAATGAAGATTGCGAACCAGTAATTGACCTATACAAATCTGTTTGAATATCGTTTCTAGATAGATTAGTTGCTAATGACTGTCCGGGCACAGCAGTAGAAGCATATCCATAACCATTAAAATCGACCGCATTTACTACACTATCAAAGAAAGACGCATCGCGATTAACGTAAATAGTCGGAGCTTCCGTTCTCAAAATACCACCCAATGTACTATAAATTGCTTGTGGTTTTGAAAGATCTTCTACATCTGCTGTAGCAAAATATGGAGTCAGTCCAGCAACATCGACAGGTCT
>Ga0114994_10002898_pt1 | contig 12570 bp, 10 predicted proteins | sample ArcticOcean_MG_C_9_FD_87043 | JGI IMG/M metagenome (GOLD analysis project Ga0114994, IMG submission 87043) | Marine microbial communities from western Arctic Ocean - ArcticOcean_MG_CB2_152 | ecosystem: Environmental > Aquatic > Marine > Oceanic | place: Arctic Ocean: Canada Basin | collected... | reverse complement strand
TTTCAAAGGCGATCATCCAGAACCGGGGTTGGATCTTCCCGCTACCGCCAAGGATGCTTGAAAAGGTCTCTGCAGATAGAACCTAGGTTCTAAGCGGCAAATTTGCTCTAGTTTAAGAAATATATAGGCCCTCGGAAACAAATCTGTATTTGGGGGCTTTTTCAGCTAAAGATCTAATTCAAGTGCCATCGCAGAGAGATTAACTAGGCAACGCTTTTCATCAAACAACGACGATCTTCCATACTTCGGCGAAGATCTCCCAGCTCCGACCATTGGCGTTGTACGCCCGGTTCAGTCCAGGTCAGACCATGTACGGCGGATTTCACCGTAGCTCGGATGTGAGCAGGGTTAGCCAATGACGCGCGAGTGATAATCGACCACTTTTTCGATCCGTAGATCCAAAGAGCCTTGAACGCTCGCGGGTTCAGCCATGGCGTAAAATCATAATCCTGTGGCAGGTGAGTTCAATGCGACCGCTCTAGCGACGTTCAAGCCCTGAAGTTCACCGTCGTGGTCGAGTTAGATAATTACGAGATCGACTTTTGACATTACTGTCACAGCGACCATTGATTGCGTGTTATCAACCGTTCCAGCGATCATTACGCTTTCCAAGGGGTCGAAGCATTGATGCAGTTCGTGATTGAACTCGAACCCGCCATATACAGAAATCTTGCCAGGAACTTCTAATCCGTCACGTTCGGACACTCGCCGAGCGATTGGTTGCATGAGCACACGTGCCAGAGCACGACGTATCGCTCGGGGAGCGACGGTTCTTGCTGCAGGAGTACGCCTGATCACACGACGTACAACACGTCGCTTGCCACTATTTCGAAATATATCGGTATTCTCACAGTGCGGCAATGCTGACTCGTCTGGCCGACACGTCACCGTGACTGAATATCTGTTCTATTCGACCTAAACAAGGTCATTATGTAGTGGTAACACGAGGCCGCATACCGCCTTAACTTCACTAGAATGACGACATCAACGTTCGTAGTGGTCGAGTTGAAAGTGGGATCCGAATGAGAATCCTCGTATCGGGCAGTTCTGGAATGGTCGGTAGTGCGCTTATCACTGCTCTCGCTTACGACGGCCACCAGATAATTCAGTTAGTTCGGCGCGCTCCAAATCCAGACGCAAAAATTCCCGAATTCAAATGGGACCCCGAACACAGCTCCTTCGACTCGAGACTGCTCGGCAACATCGATGCAGCGATTCATCTTGGCGGAGTATCCATAGCCGGGGCACGCTGGAACGCCGAGCGAAAATTACTCATCAGCGAAAGCCGAGTTCGGTCCACTCGGCTTCTATCTCAGGCACTAGCGAACCTCGAATCTCCTCCAAAAGTATTTATCGTCGCGTCAGCGGTCGGCTTCTATGGAGATAGCGGAGAAGAACATCTGTCCGAAAATTCACCACGTGGAGAAGGGTTTCTCGCCGATACCGCCGTTCGCTGGGAAGCCTCAGCAGATAGCGCACGCGAAGCTGGAATACGAGTTGTACACGCTCGATTTGGATTAATTATGTCTCGACAAGGGGGGCTCTTAGCCAGAGTCCGATTGCCGTTCCTTACCGCTCTTGGCGGCAAGCTCGGTAACGGACGTCAGTGGTGGCCGTGGATTTCGTTACCTGACGTAGTGAGCGGTCTCACCTATCTAATTGTAAATGAAGATATTTCAGGACCGGTGAACTTCACTACTCCAACTCCAGTTCGAAACGAAGAGTTCACGAAACTAATGTCTAAAACTCTTTCTCGACCCGCATGGCTCCATGTTCCTGCAGCCATTATTCGATTAGTTTTTGGCGAGATGGGAGAAGAAACGATGCTATCGAGCCATCGCGCATATCCTGATAAATTACGCGCCGCAGGATTTAAATGGCAATTCGAATCCCTCGAAGATGTCTTACATTATGAACTCATAGCTTCCCGCGTTGATCGCAGGGGTGACACATCGATGAACCAATGAACACATCATCCTGAAACGAATCCGAATTTAACTAAAAACCGGGAAGCAATTGAGCTTCCCGGTTTTCATATTCGTTATTTACTGACCGACTATCGGCCAGTTCTAGGCTTCAGCCATCATCTGTCGAAGAACGTAAGGCAATAATCCACCGTTGCGGTAGTACTCGTTCTCGATAGCAGTATCGATTCTGATTAGCGCTTCAAACTCGGTCACCTTACCATCGTCAGATGTCGCAGTAACAGTCACGTTAGAGCCGGGCTCAACAGAGTTACCGACACCCAGAACATCATATGACTCTGTGCCGTCCAGTCCGAGCGATTCAGCAGTATCACCGTTTGTATACACAAGAGGAAGAACACCCATCCCGATCAGGTTTGATCGGTGGATGCGCTCAAGACTCTCAGCGATAACGACTCGAACACCAAGCAACATCGGACCCTTCGCAGCCCAGTCACGCGAGCTACCGGTTCCATATTCTTTACCCGCCAACACGATCAGCGGAGTTCCTTCAGTCAGATACTTCTCGGAAGCCTCGAAGATTCGCATCTGCTCGCCGTCTGGCAGGTGAACAGTCCAGTCACCCTCCATATCAGGCGTCAATTTGTTGCGCAGCCGAATGTTACCGAAGGTACCTCGAACCATCACGTCGTGATTTCCTCGGCGTGATCCGTACGAGTTGAACTCCCGCCGTGGCACGTCGTTACCGACTAAGAACTGCCCCCCGGGTGCGCTCGGCGGAATCGCACCCGCTGGAGAGATATGATCTGTCGTAACTGAATCACCGAACGCAACCAACACACGCGCACCCATAACCTCCGACCTAACAGTTGGCTCATCGCCAAAATCTTCGAAATATGGTGGCTCTTGAATGTAGGTCGACTCACGATCCCATTCGAAGTTCATTCCGGTTGGAGCCGGAAGCTCTTGCCATTCCGGCGAACCAGCAAACACCTGACCGTATTGTTCCTTGAACATATCGGCAGTAAGTGAATCAGCGATAGTGTCAGCAATATCCTGCTGCGAAGGCCAAATATCTTTCAAGAAAACATCAACGCCCTGCTGGTCCTGCCCAAGAGGCTCACGAATTAGATCTGTGTCGACCTTACCCACGAGTGAGTAAGCGACAACCAAAACAGGCGACGCAAGGTAGTTCGCCTTCACCTGCGGGTGAACTCGTCCTTCAAAGTTTCGGTTTCCGCTAACGACAGCAGCAGCAGTTAGTTCGTGATCGTTCACGGCATCGGATACTTCCTGTGGAAGCGGGCCCGAGTTACCGATGCACGTCGTACAGCCGTACCCAACTGTGTTGAAACCGAGAGCATCGAGATCTTCGTTCAAACCTGCTGCTTCAAGATAGCGAGTAACAACAGTCGAACCGGGTGCAAGACTCGTCTTCACCCAAGGCTGTCGATTCAACCCACGCTTACGAGCGTTTCGAGCTAATAGACCAGCACCAACCATCACCGATGGATTAGAGGTGTTCGTACAGCTCGTAATCGCAGCAATCACGACCGAACCATCGCCAACAGCACCCTTGGATCCATCGACTTCGACTTCGTGTTTATCCGTCGAAGCATCAGCAAATGAAGAATTGAAATTCGGACCGACCTCAGAAAGTGCTAGACGATCCTGTGGTCGTTTCGGACCTGCCATCGCAGGAACAGTGCTATCTAGATCGAAGCTCAATTCGACTGAATATTCAGGTTCATTCTAAGGATCGTAGAAGAACGAATTCGCCTTAGCGTACTTCTCTGTAAGTTCAACCGTTGCGTCATCTCGCCCCGTGTCACGCATGTACTTCAACGTCTGATCGTCGATCGGGAAGAAGCCACAGGTTGCACCATATTCAGGTGCCATGTTCGCAATAGTTGCTCGGTCTGCAAGCGGCAGCGTATCGAGACCAGGCCCGTAGAACTCAACAAATTTTTCTACAACGCCCTCTGCTCGAAGCATCTGAACGATGCCCAGCACTAGATCTGTCGCAGTCGATCCTTCTGGTAGCGATCCGGTGAGTCGAACACCAACTACTTCTGGAACAACCATGTAGTACGGCTGGCCGAGCATCACTGCCTCGGCTTCGATTCCACCTACACCCCAACCAAGCACACCCAGACCGTTGACCATCGTTGTATGCGAGTCGGTGCCGACACAGGTGTCAGGGAATGCAATTCGTTCACCCGCGTCGTTTTCTTCCGAGAGCACAGCTTCAGCAAGGAATTCGAGGTTCACTTGGTGAACAATTCCTGCTCCCGGCGGAATTATTTTTAGATTGTCTAACGCACCCTGTGCCCATTTGAGTAACTGGTAACGCTCGGTGTTGCGTTCGAACTCACGCTCGATGTTCATCGCAAGCGCACCAGCGGTTGAGAAATAGTCGACCTGAACCGAATGATCGATAACCATGTCAGATCGAACAATCGGGTTGATGATCGATGAGTCGCCACCAGCATTCGAAACCGCGTCACGCATTGCAGCAATATCGACCACTACTGGAACGCCAGTGAAGTCCTGAAGCACAACTCGACCCGGCATGTACGGAAACTCGCTAGCGGGCTTTGCGTTAGGTCGCCATGAAGCGACCAACTTTACGTGGTCGTCATTGGCAGGCCCGTCATCAGCCTTACGCAATGCGTTCTCAAGAAGCACCCTGATCGAATATGGGGTCTTCGCAATATCAAGTAGCCCAGCATCCTCGAGGACCGAAAGGGAATAGTAATTGACTGTCCCAGCCGTCGTTTCTAACGATCGTTTGGCGTCGAATGAAGTTGATTCAGGTGACATATTTTGCTTGCTGCTTTTACCGTGTGTTTACAAAAGATCAAATTCGCAGATCAGAATTTACCACCAACTCCTCGGCGAAAAACATCTGACCCATTTCTTCGAATAACCACTTTACCAGTGGTACTGATTATTTCTGAGGAACATTCACCCCGGAACCGCTGCTAGCATCCTGCCTTGTGTAAATAACTACGCTCATCTTGCTCGACTGAATATGAACCCAACTTCGACTACATCGACCGATCCACGCGCCGCATTTGCCCAACGCACCCCATTTTTCTACGGTTGGGCGGTAGTTCTAGCAGCCGGATCAACAATGTTTGTTCGCAACGCCGCTGCAACGCTGACTATCGCCGTGTTCGTGTTCCCGATGAGCGAAGACCTCGGCTGGAGTCGAACTCTGATCGTTGGCGCCGCCGCCGCTGCTGGTGCGGTGTCGATGTTCGTATCACCGATCGCCGGTTGGATTCTCCAGCGATACGGTGCCCGTGTGCTCATGGCTTCGTCGGTATTTATTTTGGGTGCCGTAATTCTCTCTCTCCGTTGGACCACTAGCCCGATTAGCTTTTACTTGCTGTTCGGTGCGGGCCGACTGATGTTTCAAGCCCCTCTCCAAATCGGAGGCTCGACGGCTGTAGCGCAGTGGTTTGTTCGTATGCGCGGACGTTCATCGTCGATGTTAGGTGTATCGCATTCACTCGGCATGGGACTCTTCCCCTTGTTCGCCCAACTGTTCATGAACGCCAGCGATGGCGACTGGCGAATGGCGTGGTTCTGGATGGGCATTTCCGTTTGGGTAATTGCCCTTCCGTTGACCTTATTGGTGTTCGTGAACAAACCCGAAGACGTAGGACTGACTCCCGACGGTGATACGGCGATGACCGATCCAGCCGGAACAACTCAAAAACAAACTGCAGCCGATCAAGAAGAACAATGGACTCTCAAAGAAGCGATGCGCACTCCAGCCATGTGGACGCTGGCGCTAGTCGGAGGGCTTGTCTTTTTCATTCACACCGGTGTGAATATTCATCAAGCCGCATTCTTGCGAGATCATGGCATTAGCCCCTCAATCGCCGCTTCAGCCCTGACCGTAATGGCAGGCGGAACGGCAGTTGGCAGCATCCTGTGGGGCCACTTGCTTGATCGATTGCCAGTAAAAATTGTGTACTCGATGACAGCTGCTTGGCTCGGGGGAATGTCACTACTGTTCCTGCTGGTCGAATCACCAGCGATGGCATTCACCGCCGCTGCCCTCTTTGGAATAGGTCTCGGGGGACTGTTAGTCGTTCCTCCAGTGGCCATAGCCCATTACTTCGGGCGTAGCTCACTCGGAGCAATTCGAGGTGCGACCGAACCATTCGTAAGTGGAGGGCAAGCGATTGGTGCAATTGGCGCCGGGCTAATCTTCGACTACACCGGATCGTATGAAAGAACGTTCCCTACGTTCACCGTGGCAGCGATTCTGGCGATCCTGCTGCTGATCGCCACTAGGCGTCCAACCAAGCCTGTCGTCGAGTAGTTCGTACGGGTCAACGTATTGCGTTGAAGGCTACCGACAGCTAATCCCGGCCTGAAATCCGATCTTCTTTCAGAACTAAGGCAACGGTATACAGCTTGATCAACGGCATCCTGCACCCAAAATACGTAATAGCCCAACTCGTTCAACACGGAGTTTCGCACTACGTAACGCTTCCTGATTCAGAGACGGCACATATGTACCAAGATCTGATGGACGAACCATCGATAACCGTTGTGCCCGTGGCTCGTAAAGGCGAGGCGATACCTGTTGCTGCAGGGTTATTCATAGCAGGTTAAAATCCTGTCATCTCAATACAGAACGCTGGGCTTTACGAAGCCGGTGATGCTCTAAGAGGGCTAGCACTCGGAATCGGCCTGCCGCTTGTGATGTTCATCGGATACCGGGGACACAACCGGAAGGGCGACACGCCCGATTCGGCAGCAACGTTCCTCGAACCATATCTCCACAAGTGGTGCGTCGACTACTTCGTGGTCGAATCAGATGAAGACCTTGATCGCGTACCGCTTGCTTTCGATCTAGCAGCAAAAACGAACCAGCCGGTCGCCGTACCGATAGGGACTGAATATGCCAAATCTGATGAACCATCGGAAGTAGCATAAGGCGGTTCACGATGATTACTTACACCGATGCTTGCCGAGTGATCAACAACTCACGCGACGAGGCTGTGGTTGTCACCACAATGACGCAAACGAAATACTGGTACCAAATTTCAGAATATCCTGACCTCGACATCGGGATTACGAACGCCATGTCGAAACCCTCATCAGTTGCATTCGGAATAGCTCTCGGCAAACCCGATCGCTCCGTCATTTGCCTCGACGCCGATGGGTCGCTGCTTATGAACTTCGGTTCGCTAGCAACTATCGCAGGAATGGCGCCTACAAATCTTTATCACTTCGTGTTCAACAACGGCATCTACTCGGTAACTGGCGGACAACCCGTTCCAGCTCCCAGAGTCGAATACGCCAAAACCGCAGAAGCGTGTGGATACGCCTCGGCTTATCGTTTCGACGAGGTTGAATCGCTCGATTCGTCGCTACCAGAAATTCTCGCCAGTCCAGGACCAGTCTTGATCGAAATCATGGTCAAGGGCGAACCACAGGCTGAGGGTGTCGACCAGACTTGGGAGTCAAACGCGAAAATGCCGCTTCAACTACGGGCATTACGAAAACGACTGACCGGAACTGACGATTGGGGACCCGGCGGACCGTACCTGTAGGTCAGCTAACCGTGCGAACTAGTCTTCGTCTTTGCGACGCTTAGGCCGAACTCGGGCAACGACCAGACCGAACAACCCCGCATCCATAAGGATGTAGTCAGCACCGGCTGTAACTGCGCCAGCCGCCTCTGCAGGTCCGGTTGGGACATTGCAGCCGAATACCATGAGCGCTGGCTTTGGAGCGTCTGGTAAGTAATTGGCGACCGGAGATTTGTGTCAGGACTGTTCCCATACTCTGATATTAGTCACGATAGGCAATTCACACATGCTTAAACGTCGCACCGAACCCGTGTGCGCACACGCACATACGTTAGAGGCATATATACGCTACCAAACCGTCGAACGCAGTTTGTGAACGAACAAGCCTAGTTTGACCCAGCGGCACACCGACTACAGCAACGGCAGAATCACATGAGAAGATCGAATTTCATCACGGAAAATCCGATTACGAGCGATAATCCCGCTCGATTCCAACGCATTATTTTTGCCTGTTTGCCAGTTGATATCCCATCTCGGGAAGCTGCTGCTTGCAACTGCAACTCTCAATCGGTGCCCCTTCTGGAACACATGGCTTGTCGCCCATAAATCGACCACAAACTCAGTCGGTTGATACGGCACTAACGCAGTTGGTTTCTCGAACGAGTCATTGAACCTCGCACGCAATATTCCGTCGCAAACGAGCATCGAAGTTCCATCAGGGTGAACATCAGTGATTCGCACGACCCAATCGGTGTCGATCGCAGACGACGATGCATGTAAAACAGCTTTCACACGCCCAGTTACATCGATTGGTTCGTCGAGAACTTCAGTGGTGTAGGTGAGAACGTTATCCTCGTAGCCTCTTTGATCTCGTGGCCCGTTGTTGTCGCCAAGATGACCGCCGCCAAACGACCTAATAGGGGTTTTGGGGTCGGAATCGTACTCATCGAACACTTCTCCAAACAAATCAGGCTTGTAGGCGCTCAAGATCCCATCGTTTAGCGATTTAGCCGAACTTGAAGCGCCCGCAGACAGATAGAACGGGGTGTCTTTGGCAGCAGCGGGCGGCCATTCATCGAACTCGCGCCATTTGTTGATGCCCATTGCAAAAAGTTTGACCGGCTTATCGGAATCTACTCCATTGTCGACGCCTTTCAGCCAATGATCGAACCAACGTTTTCGAGTCTCGAACCAGCCTAGTTTCGCCTGCTCACCAAAATCCACGGCACCGGCTTCTCGCATGTCGGCAGGACCCGGATTATGTACCCATGGACCGATCGTCATCCGCTGCCCAGCCCGCGCTTCCGGAGTAGCAGCATTCGACCGCATACCCTCATAGCTTCTGATCGTGCCGATCAAGAAGCAGTCGAACCAACTACCAAAATGATGCACTGGAACGTTCGTTTTATCGTGGAACCTTGCGTTGCTAAATTCTTCCCAATAATCATCGTGGTTTGGATGGTTCATCCAATCGCTGAACCAGCCGTGAAGATCGGCAACTGGTAGCAACGGTGAAATCGGTGTATTTTCCAGCCATTTAGCATAATTTACGGATGCCACTTCCACTCGTCTATTGATTTCATCTTCGGAACCTACAGGAGCAAGTTTTCGGGCGTTCGTAGATGTGTGTTTGAGTGTCCACATGGTGTTGAAACCATGCTCAAACGCGCCACCTCTGTAGACCCATTCATCATAGTAATCTGCCGACGACTGACGTACAAACAGGGCTTCCAAATGCGGTGGCTGCGTCGACAACATTCGGTACTGCGTGGCACCAGAATATGAACCGCCTATGGTTCCTATTTTACCGTTCGACCACGATTGTTCAGCTGTCCACTCTACGGTGTCAAAACCATCTTTATGCTCGCCATCAGCATCGTCTCGAAACGGGTAAAATTCGCCGTCGGATGCGAAGCGGCCACGGACGTCTTGAATTACGACCACATAGCCGTGTGAGGCGTAAAATTCACCAGCTCCAAGATTCGATTCCGACGACCCACCTTTGTCGTAAGGCGTTCGCTCGATTAATACCGGAAATCGGCCGTCAGAATCGGGTCGCCACACGTCGGCACGAAGTGTCGTTCCGTCCCGCATTGGAACGCCCATATTTCGCTCGATTATTACGCCGTATTTACCTTCAACCGCACCCATAAATTCGATCCTTACCACTCAATCGCCAGACCGAAGAAAAACCTCCAACCAGAACAATCAACACGCTCTGAATAAAACGTGCCACCGGCATCTAGAGTGCTGATCCGCCGTCTACCGTGATCATTGAGCCTGTAATCATCGCCGCATCGTCGGTCGCCGCGAACATAAAGGCATTTGCGATGTCTTCAGGCTGCTGTAATCGACCCAGCGGAGTATTCTTCATCCGACGTTCTAAGTTCTCTGGATTATCAATGCTGGTCTCCCAGCTATTCGGGCTGTGCTCGTTATTGCCACGAATAAACGGAGTATCCACGTGACCCGGAGAGATAATCACGCAACGAATGTTGTCCTTTGCGAACGACTGCGCCGCTGAGCGAGTTAAGCCAACCATCGCCATTTTCTGAGCTGCGTAGGCAGGACTTCCTCCACCGGGACGAATCGACGCTAAAGAGCCCATATTCAGAATCACTCCCGAACCTGCCTTTCGCATCGAAGGCACAACAGCCTTGATACCGTAGAACGACCCGTTGAGGCCCACATCCATAATCAATTCGAACTGCTCGTCGGTCTGCTCTTCAAATCCAACACGAAAATTCGCTCCAGCGTTGTTGCACAACAAATTAACAGGCCCTAGTTCAGATTCGGTTCGTGCAACCTCTTCGCACCAAGCACCTGAATCACGCACGTCGAGTTCAACTGCGATCGCTCGACCACCCGTTTTAATAATTTCGGCAGCGACCACCTCGGCAGCTGCCAATCGATTGTCGGCTACACAAACTGCCGACCCTTCAGCGGCGAACAGACGAGCCTGCGCTCCGCCCATACCGCCACCACCGCCGGTGATGATCGCCACTTTGCCTTTGAGTCGACCCTTGGGTTCTGTTGTAGTCATAGTCCCTATCCCAGCACCAATCCGCCGTCTGGACGACGTGAACTTTCGCCAGTACCGGCTTCGTACGGATACTTGGCCATTTCTTCTTCAACGATATCGATACCCAATCCCGGTGCTTCTGACGGAATAAAGTAGCCGTCTTTCACTTCCGAAACGTTCGTAACGATGTCAGCTTTGAAAGTTCCTACTTCGGGAGAGAATTCGTTCACATCCCAGTTCGGCGTAGCCGTTGCGATGTGCGTATTTGCCATGTTCCCGATTGGTCCAAGGAAGTGATGCGGAGCCATCTTGATATGGAAGCTCTCAGCAACCGCGGCGATCTTCTTTACGTGCGTAATTCCGCCCGCAAGGCCGATATCCGGCTTCAAGAAGCTCACACCCGGTTGCTGGCAATATTCTCGGAACTCCCAAAGCGTGTTGTTCCGTTCGCCAACCGCCAGCGGAATGTTGACCTTGTCGCCAACTGCACCCATCGACATGACTGAATCGGGAGCGATGGGGTCTTCATAGAAATACGGCAGAAACTTCTCGATCTGCTGTGCGAATACGACTGATGATCCGGGGAACATGTTTCTATGAATTTCGATTCCAATATCAAAATCCCAGTCAACCTCTTCCCGAACAGCCTCAACAATAGCCGTGTTCTGACGAATCAGTTCGCCATGCGCAAGCTCTCCCCAGTTCTCTGGGAATGGCGTCATTTTGAGAGCGGTGTAGCCATCGTCCTTTGCCATTCGAGCTGCTTTGGCGAAACTCTCTGGTGTCGAGAGCGGACCCGAATAACCGTACGAACCTAGCAGCGGAATTGCTCGAACCTTGTCTCGAACCTTGCCACCAAGAAGATCCCATACCGGTGCGCCGAAGCGTTTGCCTTTGATATCCCAAAGTGCCATGTCGATAGCGCTGATAACAGCAGTAATCGCTGGACTTCGGAACGAGTATTTGCGATAGGCAACGTTCCAAATTCGGTCGATATCCCTTGGGTCGAGCCCGCGAATATCGTCTTCAATCCGGTGAGCAATCACTTCGGTCGCATCGGCGTAGCTCCAGAAGTTTCCTTCACCAACGCCATACGTACCGTCATCGCAGGTAACCCGAATGGTCAACCACTTACTTACGAGCCAAGTCTCAATCTTCTCAATTTTCATTATTTTGTCTTCCAACGGCTCCCTAAAAGCCCTCTCACAAAAAGGAGAGGGCTCTGAGAGTTCCTACTTATGCAGCCCATACAGCGACGTGTCGGTAACCGTCTCGATTAGTGACTGGATGTAGCCGTTGGCGTACGCCTTTGCACGGTGACCCCACGCGGTGTCGCCCTTCGTCATTGGCACATGATCGTCCATGAAGAAGCCATCGAAACCATTCTCAGCGTAAGTACGCATAGCCTTGTACATATCGACATGCCCCTTGTTCACGAACGTCTCGTGGAACTTAGGAACAGTGCCCTCAACGTTGCGGAAGTGAACGTAAAGAACCCGTTCACGCTTCACAAAATACTCGATCATGTCGTAAATGCTCTCGCCATTGTCCTGATCAGCACCAGCCATCTGCGAGAACGATCCCTGACAAAGCAAAATCGAGTTGTTGGGACTATCGACAATGTCGATCAGCCGCTTGTAACCCTCGAAGTTATGCAGTAGCTGCGGAACACCACCAACTTCAGGCATCGGTGGATCGACCGGGTGCAGACCCAGCTTCACGCCGTACTTTTCAGCAACAGGCGTAGCTTCCTTCACCCAAGTTTCGAGACACTCCCAAGCGCGATCTAACGAAAGATCCCAGTCGATAACGCTTGGCCAGTTCTCTTCAGCAGCGTCGTAGGCAGTGCCGAGCGCACCCCAACCAATATCGACGTGACCCGTGCGGTAGAACCGCGGGTATCGCCAACTCATGGTGTACATCGGAATACCGGCATTACCGATGTTCTTGATGGTTTCGAGCATATTTGAGAGCTGTTCATCAAACCGAGGACCGCCAGCGATCATGTGATGTCGCATGTCGATTGGCGTGTTTTCGATCGCCGTCAGTTTCAGGCCCCACTCGT
>Ga0114994_10002895_pt1 | contig 12574 bp, 3 predicted proteins | sample ArcticOcean_MG_C_9_FD_87043 | JGI IMG/M metagenome (GOLD analysis project Ga0114994, IMG submission 87043) | Marine microbial communities from western Arctic Ocean - ArcticOcean_MG_CB2_152 | ecosystem: Environmental > Aquatic > Marine > Oceanic | place: Arctic Ocean: Canada Basin | collected... | reverse complement strand
GTAAAGATACGAAAATAATTTCAATTATCCAAATTATTCTTCAACAGTTATTGTACCTTTATCTAGGTCAATCTGTCCATTCTTGTACTTTTTATCTAATTCTCCTAATTTTTCCTCTAATTCAAAGATGTATTTATCATTCATTGCCCCATACTTATCTTCATTATCAGATATCTCTTTTAGTTTTTTATTAATAGTTCTTTTTTGAACCGCGAGTTGTCCTAAAAATATTACAATCTTATCAGTTTCATCTCTTAGGAATTTTAATCTTTCTAAAATTTCCTTTTCTAAGTTTTCTGTCTTTTGCATAGTATATTATGTTTATATATATAAGTATATATGAATTAAGTTTAACGAAATTATTCCGAACCACTTATTTGTGCTTCCAATTGCGAAACTTTAGTTGAAAGTTCTTGTATTGCTTTAATCATGGGTGATATCAATTCTTGATAAGCCATACTCCAACTTCCACTTTCTTCATTTACAAATGCAGCTGAACCCGTTGATATAACATCATCTACATCTTGTGCAATTAATCCATAGTGATATGGTGAGGTAATGCTATCATTTAACCAATGATATTTAATTGGATTTAGTTGATTAACAAACAATAATCCTAAATCACTGTCTAAAATATTTTTCTTTTGGTTTCTATCTGATGAGTTTAGTGCATTTTGTGAATAAATAGTTTTCCATCGGTAGGTGGAAGTACCTAAATCATTCGTGTTACCCTGCATAGGTCTAATGTTTCCCCTAACTCTTATTGAATCGTTTGTAGTTACGTTTTGGTCAGATTCTACAGTCATATAACCGTCCTTTACATGCAACAGATTTGGATTGACTGCAGTTGATTCTACTTCCATTCTAACAAATCTATTATCGGCCGATACAACTTGAATACCAGCTGGTTGGATTTCTGAAAATAGAGTGTCTGCTGCTAGGGCCCATGCAAACGACGGGGTTCCAAAGGGAGTTGAATCGTTAAAAAAACAATTGTTAGCCCCGCTTTGGTAACCAATTCCGAAATTTGTAGCTACGGATGAATAAGAGTAAGTTATACCACCTTGTGCACTAACAGTCATCGATTTTGTAGCCTTAGCAGTTACAATAACTCTAAATGCCCCATTTACAGAACCTGCAAAATTAGAAATAATAGTTGTATCAGCAGAACTTAAAGCAGTAGAGGTTACATCAGAACCTGCTGATGTTGCACTTGAAAAGTATTGCAAGTCCCAAGTTGTACCACCGGGTCCACCCTCAACGTTGTGGGAAATTATATCATTTGATATATAGTTTACAAATACGGGAACACTAAACGTAAATACATCAGCATCTTTTATTATTTTTCTAACATAAGTAACAACACTCTTTTTTATAGTATCACCATCTTTTACCCAAATTTCTGGATTTGTATTTTGGTGTTTGTATAATGTCTCTACATTAATTTGACCACTAGTAGTAGAACTACCAAATAACCAAAATGTATGAGTATCAGATACTTCAATCACGTTACCATCAACAGTTACCTCATAGACAGACGAAACGGATTTTGATACAATCTCTGATACGACTGCTTGGGAAAATATATTATCAAAAGGGTTCCAAGACAAAATAGATTCCCCTACAACTATATCTTTTGCTAATTTTGTAGTTCCATCTGGAAGTGTTATGTTAGTAGTTCCAATAACACAGGGTTGGTAACTAGAAACACCGACCCATGCAGTAACCTGGTCTTTTCCACCTATTATTGATTGATATACAAGTGTATTTGAACCGACTACAACTTCTGTGCCATCTTTCAGTAATATCGCCTGTACAGTTACGGACTTACTACCTCGTTCACCCCCATTGGTGGCTTCAATCCCACCATTGATTTGGCCTATGTATGGCTGAAAAGTTGTTGGTTGACTTACCGTATGACTACAATTGCCTGGAACACCAGTTAACTGGAGTTGGTTTACGTTGATTCCACTAATGTTGTTAGCTCCAACAACTATGGTTTGGGCATCAGATACGTCACTTATTACGGTAGATGAAACCTCTGTAGTAGAAGAAGCTGCGTCTGTATCAAGTATGAGACCATCGGTTGCCCATGTCAAACTTACTGGAGTTGATGTGGTAGGTCGTAATGTAGAGGATGCTCCCATACTTACCCGTTTTTTTAAGTCCTCAACTATATCTTCTGTGTAACCGCCATATTGTAAGTTAACACTCCCACCTGCCAATGGAGTAGTTGGGTCATAATAATATAGTGCATTGTCACCACTTCCCATACTTGATGAAGGTGTGATTCTAATGAATGCACCAGCAGTACCGGGTGCAGCAGAACTTGATTGAATCAAATACGATTGGAGTGGACTTTGGACACCCAATGAGGTTGGTTGATTAAATTCACTTCCACCAGCATGAGTTCCATCTTGTGTTGTTGAGAATAAAAACTTTTTGCCACTTAAACTTGTGTGTACTAAATTAAGCTCGTAATATTTTAATTGTAAATCGGTATTTGGATAACTGGCTGTACCTGGTTTTCCTAATAAAAAACTAGTTAATGTTAGATTTAAGTCAGGTTGTTGACTCCCTGCTGCTGGAGCTCCACCTGTTCCTTCAATCACAAATCCACCATTTGCAAATGTAACAGTTGCTTGAGTGGTTGATGGTACAGCGGTACCGCTGTCTGAACCTTGATTAAGTGTAATGTTGTTAGTAGTAATAGTACCATTCCATAATTGTATTTCAGGCGTATTTGCACCAACACCAGGGTCAAGTACAATTTCAGAATTACTATCTCGTATTGCCTTAGTGTTTGCATCAATCACCCATTCTCCAATTCTACCACTTGTAGCTTGAACTTCTCCTTGTATAAATGCCTCCGATGCAGATACAATACCATCAGGACTTACTGTAAAATTATAAGCACCTGGCTCTGAAGAAATAATTCCTTCATTTCTACCCACTCGAATTGAAGCTCCTTCGATTATAGAACCAGTTCCAAGAAATGGTAAATTGTTTAGCTGTAGTCCCGTGGTGGTATCATATCTCATGTAACTACCAGAATTTTCTATTGAAAATACAGGTGAACCGGATGCAAATCCCATATAAAGGCCTTCTCTTCTATATAATTGCTCGGTTTGACCAATTGATATAAATGGATTTGCACTTGCATTACCGGCATCCGCATTTAAAGCAATTACTGGGTTTGAACCAGATGAACCAACGTTAATTGTTTGGTCTGCGTACACATCTGTTGCGAATAATATATCAGTTGCTACTGAATCAAACGTTGCACCGAATTCTGACCAATAATTTTCATGATTCGCACCATCATCAGGTTCTCTAATATCAGCAGATGTGTGTGTGGTGGTAGCTATCCAATATTCATCATTACTACCCTTTACAACATCAGTTCGTGTAGTTGTTTTGAAATACTCAACACCAGACTCCCATGCACCTCTATATACTACACCTGCTCCTGCAGCACCAGGTCCTCCATCTTCAGCGAAGTTGGTAAATAGTGCAGGAATTGAAAAATTACCATAAGCTCCATTTATTGATGTTCTCTGACTAAACCACTCATATGGAACAGCCGATGAAACACCAGTTGGTGAACCAGTCCAATCATCTGTACCGATTGCGGTTGGTGTAGTTGGTGTGGTTACTACATCATTATTTAAATATGCAAATTGAACACCACCACCGGCTGCACCAGTTCTAGCTTTTGTTAGTGTTTGGATACTATCTACATTAACAGTAGTACCATTTGATTTTGTAACAACTAATGTGTAGGTAATAGTAACATTGTCAGCTGACATTGTATTTCCATCCTCTGGTTGGTAATAATTTGAACCAATTGAAATAGAATCATGGATAAATGCTCCAGTCGGTACAATTACAGGTGTGACACGAAATGAGCCACTAGCATAAGGAGAACTATCATCGTAAGTCAATTGAGTTGCTCCCTCATATGCTGTTATTGTAGTTCCACTACCAGCAAAGTCTGAAACACCACCTGCATTATCAGCAGGTAATGTATGTGATTGATTTGAATTAATCACAGTTATTCCATCAGTACCTTCTCTTAATTCAACGATAGTTATCTCATCAGTAATCGAACCAGCGGTTGCAGTAATTGTATTATTAGTATGTGCACCATTTTGTGAGAAAGCAACATAAGTTATTGTTAATTCATCACCACTACCACCAGTTGAAATTGGAGTTGGATTAGTAGTAAATGTAGTAGGTGCTGCTATATTTTCTCTATTAGCAGTAATAGTTATTGTTTCTGGTGTTACAGTTCCATTTTGAGCTACTCTAAATGTTTGTGAAGTTGCTGATAATCTAAGTGATTGTGCTGCCAAATTAGATTCTTGCCATTTAGTACTAGAATAACTAGGTTCGGTATCTCCAGTGTATGGGGTATTTCCTTTAATATGTGAATTAGGTGCAGCTGTACCTACAACTGCAATAGCCTCCCAAGTTATATTATTATGAGCAACAATATCACCAATTCTAAATTGAGTACCATCGGGTTGAGCTGACCATAATCCTAGGTTTCTTGATTCAACAACTCCTTCGGAAGTTTGTCTGATTGCTCCTTTAATTAATAAAGTATCACCATCCCATGCTAATTGATTGTATGTACCACCACCGGTATCACTTGTTAATGATAGTATTCCAGATGTACTATTATTATCATCACCACCATTATTAGTCATTCCTAAGAATACACCAGTTTGCCCATATCCTTGAGTACCACTTTGCCCTATTGTTATATAAGGTTCATCACTACCACCAACGATTGCGATTTGTGCGTTTGGACTGCCCGGAGTAGGTATTCCAACGTTAATTGTTTCTTTTACAAATGATTCTTCAAATATTGCCAACTTAGCTGCAACAAAGAAATCTTGCTGTCCTAAGTATTGCCATCCACCAGTATCTATGTCTCCCTCAGATGGAGGGCCGGTGTAATCAGGTTCTAATGTATAAACTGCATCACCATCGGTATATTCTGAACCAGTTGTTAATCCTTCAGTTGTTGCCCAATAATGGACATCGCTTCCAATATTTCTAAATACAGAATCCCTACGTTTAGCAGGTGCATTAAATATATACTCTATGCCATCATTCCACTCACCTCGCATTACAATACCAGGACCAGTTGCTCCTTCAAAAACAGTTGAGAATGATTGTTGTATAAATTGTTCACCTCTTCCATTTTCAAAATCTATCCTAAAGATAATAAATCCGGTTGTGTTTTGTTGAGGTGCAGTCCAACCATCTATTCCATCGGATGTTCCATATAATTGAGAAGCTGTTGCATCTATCTTGTCACCATCATGTGTAATATAAGTTGATATTTGATGAATGGATGCTGAGAACTGTCCAAACGTACCAATTGGTAAGAATGTACCTGGATCTACGGCTTCTTCATCATACACTTCAACAAATTGAAGTTCAGTACCTCCTTTATATGCTCTTATTAAAGTTGGGGTATTTTCAAAATACTTTGTACCATCTATTTCAACTAATACAGAAGCTGCTGGATTTGATAGTAACGATGTATAAGCTGTACTACCTTCACCTATACCAGAAATGGTTACACTATCAGTATCTACAATATTACCATCTACTAATCCATCTCTTAATTCAACAGTAAATGTTTTTGAAGAGCCAGTTGTAGGTAAATCACTAACTGTATGTGTACTATCTGTTGATGATGCTTGTATTGTAGAACCATCATTATTTAAAAATTTAAAAAATGCAGAACCAGTTACATTTATTGCCGTTGCTGATAATGTAACATCACCCGGTGGGGCAACCTTAATACCATCACCATTATATACAACTACATCACTATTAGCTACCAAACTTACTTTTCGTGCAGCAGTTCCATCACTTACTTTCGAAAAAGTTTGTGTTTTAGAAACTATTCTCGGAACACCAGCTACTCCATTAGTTAACGAATAAGGATAAACCTTAAAATTATATACTATACTAGCAGATGGTTGGCTGTTTGTTAATCCATAAAATCCTTTAAAATGTAATACTTCTCCACCAGATGAAGATATACTACCAGATACACTTAAATCATCAAATGAAGATGACATTTCGGAGAACTGTATATTAGGTGCTACTATGGATGATGTTACAAATGTACCGGGCCGCCCACCATCAAATTCATCATAGAAGAAATACTCATCATTTTGTTTTATAGATACATCGGTTGCTGCTCCTCCATAATTTGTAACAAACCCAACTTCATCTGCGTTTAGTGCATATGCTAGGGGGTCTAATGTTACTTCAATAGGACCACCACCATCTACCAGTTTTGTAAACTTTTGTACTTTACTTGCGGTTACTAATGATGCTGTAAAATATGGGTATACGTTAAAATTATATTGTAAACTTGCACTCAAAGCTGTCATTGAATCAAATCCAGCTAAACTCATAGTTGTAGTTGAATCACCAACTAAAGTTCCATATGTTATATTAGTAGGTACAATTGATGTTGTTGTAAATGTACCAGGATTTCCACTTGCGGTATTTATTAAAAATAAATCTCCTTGGGTTATTTGTACATCGGTATTTGCTAATGAATAATTTGATACCTCCCCCTTATGATTAGAACCCAATGCAATTGGATTTGGGTCAATATCTATAACAATAGCATCTTGGCCTGGCAAACCATCTGGTGTAATAAAAAATGATTTGTTTGCAGTTACGGATGCTGATGTAATTGGTTCGGTATATGTAAACTCTAAATTTAATTGTTTTGTTTGTGTAGCCGTATAATATGCAACACTACCACCCGGTACACCACTATTAATTGAGTTACCAGCAAAATCAGTCACAGCTACTGTAATTGTATCATCAAATGCACCTGTATCGTAAAATACAAATAGTTCAGGTAATTCCGTTGAAGTTGCAATAGATGCAGATGGCTTGATAACCAAACTAGCACTTAATGGATTTAATGTACTACCCCTTTGTTGGAATGATGATGTTACAATTATTTGAGATGGGTCAAATGAAAATGCTTCCCTTGGTTTATATCTTATATTAAATTGGTCAGCTGTTGAAGTTATTAAACCTGGATTTAAACCATCTTTTAAATCCGTTAGAATTTGTGATGTTAAAATGGATTCAGTTGTTGGTCCATCCATAAGGAAAACAGTCAACTCATTATCAATTGAATCTCTATTAAAGATAGCATTATAATCAATCTCACCACTACCAGTTGTACCAGCACTTACTCCTTCTATAAAGTTAGGGTTTGTAATTGCTTGTGATAGTGATACATATGTTTGAATATTATTGGAAATGGATGATGATAATAAATGAAGTTTTGCATCAGAAAATCCCCTATCTAATCCAGCTCTTAAATCAATTCTATTTATACCATCAACTCTAACTGCTTGTATTTCTAAAGTTTTTGATTCTTTATTTTTAATCTGAACTCCTCTATATGGTACGATTTCAAAACTAACTCCACCTTTACCATCCTCAACTCTAGTGATTATAAATGAATCGGAAACTCCTTCAATAGCACCAGTATATGAAATAAACTGAACTGGTATATCGTTCCTAGAACCAGTGAAATCAGCTACCCTTAAAAATGGTTGGTTACCACTATCTACATTCCAATTAGTTAGATACCCCGGATAAGTACCACCGGTATATTGTGATGAGGATAGAAGTCTACCTTCAAAGTCATATGCACCTGATGTATACGTTATCGAACCAGTAACTAAGGTAGTTTCTACATCTATATTAATTATAAATGGAGGTACTGCATTAGCTGGGTTGGATGCTGAATCAAATGAGAAATATAAATTGTTTGGTGTTAATTCAATACTCTTTTTAAATAAGTTAGTATTACCACCAGTAAATGTTTTTGTATCTTCTACAAATAATGGGATGTAGTTATTGTTAATATCGTAAAATTCAAAACGATAATCAAATGTTTCTTCAACTAAGGTTTTTGGAACTTGTTGAATAAATGTAATTTCATCAGGTGAAAACGATGTTTCTTGTGATGCCTTTACACTTACATTATTTACATACCAATCACTACCACTTACCTCAAAATATAGTTTAGCGTTATTAAAATTGTTTGCTACTATATTTTCACTAAAGTTTGTTTTTTGAAGTATAAATGTGGATGATGGTACATTTACTATTTCTTGAGTTACTCCCCTACCATTATATGAACCACTTAAAAATACTTTTAAATAAGCATTAACATCGGTTGTTTCTTTTCTTACATTAAAATCTAATGTATATTCAACTCCACTCTGAATAGCAAAGCTTTCGGATGTGAAGAAATAATTAGTAGGTGTAGAATCTAATTTAGCTGAATTGTATAAGAAGTTTTGATTAAGTGTAACATCAAAATCATTTGATGAAGTTACCCAATAATCTTCTATTACTGGTTGTGAGAAGAATCCATATGGTTCTTCTTTTTTAGCAAACGTTGTTATATCTCTAAGTAATTCATTTGATTCTAATTGTATTTCTTGTACAAATTCAAAATCAGTTAAGTTTGATTGAGACCTTCTAAATACTTTTACTCTTGCAGCATCACCTACAAAAGTTTTCATATCAGTAATACTAATCTTAGCAAACGAACCAGTTAATGCCGTTGCTAAATCACTAAATCCTTCTATGTATGGAAATTCAACTGAATAATCTTTATTTGTGAATGATTTTACTATATTATTTTCTGTGTATGGTGGTGATACGATTATTTCCGTTTCACTTACCACTTCATCTACAATTGGTGAATATGTTATATCATCAAATGTAATTGTTTCTCCTACAATTGAACCAGTCCATTTATTACCTGAATTTACATTTAATCTGTAGTTAGCTGGTAAGCTGAAATTAGATAAATTAGTATTTTCATTTGGAACTAATGGAATACCATCAACGGAACCAGTTTGAGTTACTGATGGTGGTTTGCCACTAAATATAGGCTTTATTATCTCATCAATTACAACATTAGGTCTACGATAAAATCTAACCTTATCTTCATTAGGAAGTGCTTTGTTTATTTGAAAAGTTCTTTCCCACTTAACGTTGTATGCACCTTTCCAATTATCTGGTATATCTCGTATTACACCATTTTCTTCATATTGTTTAAGCTCACCTAATACTGTAATTTTTCCTAAACCAATCGGAGTATCATTATATATGTAAACAGCTATTAACTTAGAAATACCTTCATAGTATTCTGGAATACCATTACCCGGTTCAAAGTATATTGGATTTCCTTCTACATCCAAAAGTTCAATCTTAATCTCAGTTGATTCTTTTAAATGCTGAGAACCTTCTATAAGAAATCCATTTTTACCACCTGTAAATGTATCCTTAAACTCAGTAATTCTAAAGTAATCTGAGTTTTGACTTTCATCCAATATAAGAGTCTGGAATGATGTTAATTTCTGGTCAGGTGCGTATTTTTTGATTCTAGCCATTAATGAATAGTAATTTAATTCCCTTATAAATATTTCAAAAAATTAAATTAAAATATTTATTCTAAAGAAAACTAAAGAATTATAAAGAAATGAATAAAAAATATGCAATGTTACAAATTGATGCCGATGTACATCAGTTATTGAAGTCCTTTTGTAGAGATAGGGGATATAAAATGAATGGTTTAGTGGAAAGTCTGATTAAAGAGAAGGTAACTCCCAATCAAACTCTCCCCACTAATGTATTAAGGTCTAAAATTTAATATTACTAAACCCATCTACTTTTTTAATTTCCATTAGAGAATCTACCACATCTCTCATTGAATCTATATGTGATATAATCATCACAAAATCAAATTGAGTTTTTAGATAAGCAAACAACATATATAATGATGTAAGATTTTCGTTGTCCAATGTTCCAAACCCTTCATCTATTACTAAGAAGTTTGGACGAGGGAGGTTGCATACGTTGATTAGAGCGATTCTAATTGCCAATCCACTAATGAACCTCTCCATACCACTACACATCTCTAAACTCCATTTCTGGTCATCATAGACTATGTTAGCGTTGATGTTCTTACCATCCATTTCTAATTGTAATCCAAATTCTACTATTTGACCTAAGATGTTGTTTACCTCACCTTCAATCATTGGAAGTACTTTAGAAATCAATTCATATGATACACCATCTTTACTTAATGCATTTAGATAGTATTCGTATAATCCAAACTGCTCTTCTAATTTCTCTACCTCACTAATCCTATCCTCTATTGTATTTTTTTGATTCTTTAAAGAAGATACTGAACCATTTAATACTAGTATATCTGCTTCACTATTTGATAAGATTTGTTTTGATTTTCCCAATGAATGCCTAACATCAACAATTTCATTTCTTAATGTTTTGTTGATTTTGATTTGCTTTTCATTCTCTAAATAATCTTCTATAAGTTGTGTAGCTTGAAGAAGTTCACCATTTAGCTTGATTTCTTTGGTTTCAAATGTTGATAACTTGTTGATAAGTGTGTTAATATCTCTACTAACTTTTTCCTCATCTCTTTTTAATGTATTAACATTCTTTAATAAATCAGTATAATTTTTACGAGAATCAATAGCAAGGAGTAAAACATTCTTTTGTTCTAACATTCCTTTCGTATCAGTTGATAGTAAAGTTAAATCGGCTTCAACACCAACTTTAGCATCAATGATTGATTCTGAGTTTTCTATACAAATATCACAATCCTCATTATACTTATGGGATTCCAAATGCTTCATTCTCTCTAATAAAGAATCTTCTCTGATTTTAAATTTATCCAATTCATTGTTTAAATCTTTTAATTCTGATGTGTATTCGTTAAATAAGTTATACCCCTCATTGATATCATCTTCATCGAATGAATCTATTTTTTCCTCTAATTGAATTTGAGTTTCCTCAAACTCCTCTACCTTAGATTGTGTCTTATCTCTTTGAGATATCAATTCGGTTAAAGAAGTTTCCGAATTTGATTTTTTTCTTTCTAATTCATCTAAAGAGTAATTATCAGATTTAACCTTTACTATCTTTTCATTTAAAGATATTAATTTTTGATTATGAACTTCAACTTTCTCTTTAGCTGTTGTTAGATTAATTTCTTCTAACTTATATTCAGCTTCTTTCTTTTTTAATTCTACTTGAATATTAGCTAGTTTCTGAGTGAAATCATCTTGCTTAAACTTTCTTATTAGAGAAGCGTTATCTCTATTCTCATCAGATGCATGAGAGTATAATTTATCAAATATATCCACACCCATAAATTGGGCAAGGATTTCTTTTCTTTCACTTTGAGATTTATCAATAAATAATGAGTTATTGCCTTGTAAAGAAAGTGTAGTAAGAACGAAATCTTCATACGTTCCTAAATATTGTTGAATGATGGAGTTGGTATCCCTTCTCTGCTCTCCGTTCATTGAATGAATACCACTCACATCTTCTTTCCAAAAAGATACATCTACTTTTAGATTTCTCCCTTTGTTAATTAATTTAGCTCTTCGCTCTATATAATAATCTACCCCATCTATTTGAAAATGTAGTTTACAATAAAAGTTTGATTTTCTATTGTTTAACACTTTCTGAGCTACATACGTTCTACTTGTTTTATCAAATATACAAAATGATAATGCATCAAATAAAGATGATTTACCTGAAGCGTTTGGAGCAAATATACCAACTATACCATTTGTGTTATCAAATCTTATTTTGTTGTTTTCTCCATAAGAAAACATATTAGAGAATTCAAACGTCTTTGGAACCCATTGTATATTAGGTGTGATATCATCATCAACCAACTTTGTATTAATTTCTCTATTAATTTGCTTTATCTTATCTATTGTAACATCATCTGCTAGATACTGTCTTTGTAAGTAATCTTTGATAAGTTCGTTTTGAAATTCCACATCTCTCACATTTCCGATTGCTAACCTATCATCAAAGTTACCAGTCTTTTGTTTTGATAAAGTATCCATTCGAGTAACAGTGAACTCTTGAACTTTGTATTTCTTTTTAATCTCAGTTAATGCTCTTTTAATCTGAGATGGGTCTGTGTTTGAAACTCTAACTCTTAATCTAGGTTTCTTTGGCATATCGGTTACATTTGGAACTATACCATTATGTACATCCAATGTGTAAAACCCATAATCATTTGGAATATCAAATTCTTCAAATGTTCTACTTTCAACATCCCATAATAGGTAACCATGTTTTTCTAATGATTCTCCGTGGTTTTGTTGAATCATTGAGCCGGCATATGCAATTGTTGATAACCCTAATGTTTGTCTTTTATGGATATCACCTAACATCACCATATCAAATCCTTCAAACATATCAGTTGTGAATGAGTTTGATGATACAGTATAACCAATATCAGTTTCTGCTAAATTAACAGGTCCGTGGAATACACAAATAGTATTTTCCCCATCTACCAATTCTGCCTTTGGCCAATTCTCTTGCTTATCGAGTATCGAATATACCACAAAAGTAATATTGTGGAAGGGATACACACCAGTATCTCTAAGGTAGTGAATTCTATCATTTTGTAAGTTTTCTACAATTGGAGTAAGTACATCCAATC
>Ga0114994_10002893_pt1 | contig 12576 bp, 10 predicted proteins | sample ArcticOcean_MG_C_9_FD_87043 | JGI IMG/M metagenome (GOLD analysis project Ga0114994, IMG submission 87043) | Marine microbial communities from western Arctic Ocean - ArcticOcean_MG_CB2_152 | ecosystem: Environmental > Aquatic > Marine > Oceanic | place: Arctic Ocean: Canada Basin | collected... | reverse complement strand
GTCAAAGGGATGTAAACACACCTAACGAAGGGAAGTGTCTAGTAGAATTCTTTTCCCGCCCTCGGAGCGCGGGCTATCGGCTCCGGTTCCGTCGGATACGTATGAAAACTGGGCCGGAGTACTTATAATGTAGTAACCGGATAGTGGATGGCGGCGTTAATCGCTGGTGTACTTTGGCAAGCCGCAAGACTCATCCGCGAATGTCCCCGTGGGGCGGTGATTTCCGGGAGCCGCGAGGGTATGTTCCTGGGCCGCTACTCTGAAAGTTTTGGTCGCGCTGACCGACTATGGTGCTAACTTACTTTGGGAGCTCTTTTATTTCATACTACCTACCCCGGAAGATACCAAAGTCCATTTTTGGGCCTTCGGGCGGCCGCGGGAATTTCAAAACCATGTTCATTTCTGACGGACATGTGTTGTTAGACATCCTACCAACACAACCTAATTACGCTGACCACCCGGCCGCAAGTATGGCCCATCTTTGGATGATCGCGAAGGGCGCCGCGAGGTGTAATGCAAAAAGCCCTCCCCCGTTAAATTAATTTTGGCTTGGGCACCAGGCCCCTGACTCGAATCGCCACCCTGCCCACGACGCTCCTATAGTATAACTTTCTTACGCCCTACCCGAGGGCCGCCCGCCGCGCCGTCGCCGCGATGCCCTCGGCGAGGACCAGCTCCCGCTCGATGGACCCCCGCTGGAGCGTCCGCCGTCGCAGCGTCGCGCCGTGCTCGCGAATAAGGCGCTCGGCCTTGTTTTTGTTGCGCGTGGGGTTCGACCAGTACGTGACCCCCGCCAAATCGCCCTGCAGGCCCTTGAGCCGGAGCAGCTCCGCGGCATCGAGGCCTCGAATACCCTTCTGCTTCTTTAGGGCGGCGAACTGCTCTTCGATATCATGTTTCACCTGCAGCCGCTCGGCCGCCGGCATGGATTTTAGCGTCCGGTGCCCCAGCGAATTGAACCGCGAGGACCACATGCTCACGGGGTACCACGAGTCCCGCTTGTCGTCCGTTAGCTCGGGACCATCGCCCGAGACGGCGTCCAGGGCCGTTCTAATGTGATGTAAGGGCGGCGGCGCGCCGCACGGGATCTTCCGCCACGCCGAGCCGCCCGGCGGCATGAGACTTACGGCCATGAGCTTGGGATGGTGGGCCGGCGCGCCGACCGCGATGCGCTTCTGCATCGCGTCACTCCTTTTCTGGACTCGCTTCGCCTCGTTGTCGGCGCGCTTCGTGAGACTGTAAGCGTGCTTCACGGCCGACATCGACGCCATGATATCATTTAACGAACCGCCCCGCGAAAACCCTAGGACCACGGGCCGCGCGCCCTCCAACCGGCTTACCACACTCTCGTAGTCGCCGGCGTCGCGCCCGTCGACCATGGTCACCGCGTCGCCGTTTACACAACCGGCTGAGTGCGCGGCGCCGCGGGGCACCACCTGGACGACCACCGCCCGGTCGTCGCTGCGGCGCCGCGCCAGGCTGAGGCCGATGCTGCCCCCGTCGAAGAGGACCCGCGCCGGCGCCGGCGTCGGCCCCGGCTCCTCGAACTTCACGGCTGGCTCCCGGCCCATGCTTCCTTCGTGCTGCTCGGTTGGCTGCTGCCCAGCGGTGTGTCGGCTGCCCTTGAGAGTTGTTGGCGCTGCGCACGGGAGACGCTTTTCGAGCTAGTGGGCTCCTCATGGATGGGGAGCGACGAGTCGCCTCCGGGATGGACCGTGGAGAATCCGCACGCTTCTTTCTCACAACGACTTTCGCGCGGGTTTTATGGGCTCTGGGCACACGCCTATATAACCGTTCGCGTGCATAACTAATCAATCGAACGCGCACGAGAATGCATGTGGTGTTCACTGGCTGTCTGCTCATCAGGCAAACCGCATCATTCGTGCGGCCACCACTGCCCTCGACCGCTGCGGTACGCCTGAGGGCGAAGCTCGGGCCCGAGGGCCTCGCGGAGCTCCAGACCAGGCTCGACGAAGCCGTCCTGGGCGAAGGCGTCGTCGGCGTCATACCCATCGATGCGACGCCAAGTACGCAACGGCTCATCGGCGAGGGCGTGCTCTTCGACGCCGCGCCCGACGCCACGCCGCTCAACGCCGGCAGCTTCTTCGTCCTCGCCGCCCTTACGTTCGCCGGGCTCGCCCTCTTCGTCGCGCGCAATTTCGAGCCCAACCCGGACGCCCGCGTGTCCCTGGACCTCGACGCCGCGCCGCCGGCCATCTTCGCGGAGAAGCCGTACTACGTGGTGCGCTGGCGGGCGCGGCGGGACCTCGTGTACGAGAGTCTGGACTCGGTGGCGGCGCGGGCGGCCGCGGGCGCGGACGTGTCGGAGCGGTGCACCTCGCTCCTCGAGGCGAACGTGCTGATCCGGAGGCTGGCCAAGGCGGACGCGGGGGTCGTGGCCCGGACGTACAAGGTGACGGGCGCGAGTGTCGTGGAGCTGGAGATCGGTGAAGGAAGCGGCGCGGCGGACGCCGAGGACGCGTGGGTCGGAGACTTTACCGACATCGTCAACGCGGCACGGGGATCGCCGGACGCGCCGCCGACGCGGCGCCAGGCCTCCGACGCCATTGCTGGCACGGCGCCCGTCAGCAGCGACGCCGACCGCCAGGCGATCTGGGACGACCAGCTCCAGGAACAGGCGGAAGAGGAGGCCGCCGCCGCTCGGACCGACGTCGACGATCAGTGGTCCGCCTACCTCGAGACGCTCAAGGTGACGAAGGGGGAGATCGAGGCGGTTGTCATCGGAGGCGTCGACGGTCCGGCGCCGTGTCGCCTGTGCAATGGCAAAGGCGTGCGCGTCATGTTCAAGAAGGAGACGCCGTGCGAGTGGTGCGGGGGGCGGGGCTACGAGGAGGAATAGTAGGGGCGTGTAATGTTGTGCTTTTGTAAGCCGGCAAGCCATGCATGGCCATGTGCTGGGGCGTACGGGTTTTCTCACCAGCTAGCGCGCGACTTAAAGTACCACATTGCACATCGCACGTATCGGTTGGACACGCATCAAACCCTCGCCGGAAGGACTGCTACAGCCATTTATCGGTATCACGCGTTTGGTGCAGCAGCAGCAAGCACATCATGAGCAAACAAGTAGAAAAAAACGAGCGCTGCGCAGCGCCGGCGCCGGCCTCCAAATTGGAGCAGGCTGCGGTCAAACTTGCGTCGGAGCGGGCAGCCACAGCGGGCGCGCCGGCGCCGGCCGCAAACACGTTCGCGGTCAAGTACGACCCCAAGGACGTGGCCGAGCTCGCATCACGCCTCACGCTGGAGGAGTCGCCCGTGGTCCAACTGGCGACGGGCGAGCTCAAGCTGGCGCCGCAGTTCCACCTGGTGGGCCGGTGCGGCAGGGGGTTCCTGACCTGCGAGTGCGACCCGCACGACTACGTCTACAGCGGGCTCCCGGAACCCGAGAACACGGCACAAGACGCGTTGGTCCGGCGGTGGTGCTGCCTCGTGAAGACGAGCCCGGCCATGGGCAGCTTCGCGGCCGACCAGTGGTACAACGAGCACGGCGTAGAAACGCTCAAGGCGATCACTGCCAAAGAGGCGACTTTAGTAAAGTGCGTCGAGGGCTTTGTAGAGAACTTAATAGAGGATCCGAACCTGGCGACGCTGGCTCGGTTAGCCGATTTACCGGACGGCGTGCAGACGGCGTATGCTATAAACGTAATTTCTACGGAGACGCGGCAGGCCCGGGGCGCGTTTCTAGCCGGCGACTGGGCGTTGGTCACGCGCCTGGGCGGCACCTTACTACATATCGCGATGCAGACGTCGGACCCGAGCGACGTGCCGGACGACGATAATGACATCAAGCGCCTCTTTGCCGCGGTGGACATTTTGCAGAGCGTCCTCACGTCCGGTTATTCGAAGGAGGGCTGGCGCCTCGCGCCCGAGAGCGCGCGCGGGGGCCACGGCTTCGCTTGTGCCTCGACGCGCCTGCCAGCAAAGCCGGACGCGCCGCTCGCGCCGAAGCCGCCCGAGGGCTACGACGGCGTCGACTAAGACATGTTCCTGTGACTATATTTGGAGGTAACCCCCGGCACGAATCCTGGATTAGAATTCTTGTGGTGTTCCACTTTTTACATTTGGGCGCAGCCATCCGGAACAAACTCCGGCGGGACGCATCCGGGGCGCGTCGTGTCCCCGTCGCGGGGTAGGGGTATACGTACGCCTCGTCGTCGTCTGGCGGCGCGGCTTCCGGTGCAGCACTGCCGTCGGTCCCCGCGGGCGCGTCTCCGTCGAGGATCGCGGCAACGCCGGCGGCCTGGGTTTCCGAGAGTTGCGCGGGGAACTCGACGTCAAAACTCACGACGAGCCGGCCGCGCAGGTACGCGTTGTCTCGTGCCGGCAGCCCGAGGCCCTCGGACGCGTAGAAGCGGCCCGGCGCGACGACGGTGCCGGGAGATGTCCGTATCCGGACGGTCGCGTCGAGCGTGGGCGCGGCGACGTCCACCGTGCCTCCAAGCGCGTTCCGGAGCGACACGCGCAGCGGCGCTCGTAGAATTAGGTCGACGCCGTGTCTCATAAAGTTTTTGTCATCGGCCAAGCGGAGGACTGCGACCAGATCACCTCTTGATCCGCCCGCGCCCACGTCGCCCGCCCCCTCCACGCAGACGCGCGCGCCGTCCTCCGCCCCTTTCGGGATCGAAATGACCGCGTCGCCAGCCTCAAGGCGGCAGCCGGCGCCGCAGCACGCGTGGCACTCCGGCGCCCGCAGGCCGCCGCCGCCGCACGCGCCGCAGGGTATCCGCTCCAGGCGGAAACCGTGCGTCGGCATCACCAAGACTCCCGACCCGTCGCAGGCGAGGCACGGCTGCGCGCGGTCGAGGCGCGCGCCCGTACCGTCGCACGCGCCGCACCCGACCCGCCGTCGGAACGAAACGGTCGCTTCGCCGCCAAGCGCGATGTCCGTGAGCGTCGCGGTGCAGGCAACGACCTTGGGCTCCGGCACGGTGTCGTCCTTCGACGGTTCCTCGCTCCGCCGCGGGCCCCCGTCGCCGCGGACATCGTAGACCGCCCGCTTCCGGGGGTCGCCGAGGACGTCGTGCGCCTCCTTCACCCTCTGAAACGCCTCGGTGTCGCCGCCTTTATCAGGGTGGTGTTTGAGGCATTGCTTGCGGTAGGCTTTCTTAACGTCCGCCTCGGTCGCGTCTCGCGACAGGCCGAGCGTCTCGTACAGGGCGCGGGGCGACGGCGGCGGTGGTGGTGCCGTCGCAGCGCGCTCCGTCTCCAATCTCGCAATCTCGTTGCGGGCCATCGTGGCGCGCTCCGCCTCCAACCGCGCGATCTCCTCGCGGATGCGCGCCGACTCCGCTTCCAGCTCCGCCTCGCGCGCCTCCCGCATGATATCGTCGATGCTCGCCCGCCGCGCGCGCCGCGCGTCGTTGACCATCTCGCTTAGCGGCGACCGCAGGTACTCCTCCGAGGCACTGGCCTTGGCGGGCGGGCTGCGCGCGCCCGCGAGCAGGTCGTCGATGGTGTCCCTGTAGTGGGCCATCGTTCTGGTATGCGTCCGGCTGCTTCACGCCCGAAGCACGCACGCGTCAGGCTGCTTCACGCTCGGAGCACGCACGCGTCAGGCTGCTTCACGCCCGAAGCACGCACGCGTCAGGCTGCTTCACGCTCGGAGCACGCGCGGGCAGCCTGATGCAACGCCGCCCAAGACCAAACGACGCCAGTTGATGTCAAGCCCTCGATGAATTTGTCGGGGGCTGCACCAAGAAGCCTAGGGAACATCGTTCCAGGGTCTAGACGTGTCCGACAGCGTCGGTATTCTGGCACGGGTTTTGCCGTGCAACTGTAAAAAATCGGGCTAGCTTCGCAGCCGCTCCTGGGTGACAAGGATGGTTCTGCACACTGTCACGAACCGCGTACTGCGCCACAGAGCACTGGAGAAACGCATCGCTACGGCGTCACGGCGCTCCGACGGTCCAGTGGATAGGAAAGAGGTCGGAGCAGCAGCAACTGTCAGAGCAACTGTGACGCCGGAGCACAAAAGCGTCAAGCCGAGCGACGGTAGCGGTACGCTGGTGCGCGTCTGCGCGTCAGTGACTCCGGACGGCACTACCGGTGCCACCGCCTGGCGCGGCGACCCGGCGACGCACCTACCGGAGGAAGTGTTCGCGCTGGTGCTGGCGTTTGCCGGCGGCCGGGCGTGCGTCGGAAGTGCAGCCGTGCGCCGCGCCTGGCGCCGCGCCGCGAACGATACGCTCGACGCGCTGCCGCCCTTCGCCGCGGCCGCGCACGCGTCGCTCCGGCTCTCGTGGGACGAGCACCGGCGCCACCGGGCGCTGATCGAGGCGCGCGACGGTTGCGGCGGTTCGTACGCGGCGGTGCCGGCGACGCGCCAGCGCCGCGACGTGGACCTCGCGAAGGAGTTAAGAAGGACGGGGAGCGGCTGGGGCTGCCTCGGCTCATCCTTCGGCGGCGCGCGCGTGCTGGACGACTGCATCGTCGTGCTGGACGTGTCGGGCAAGAACTTCCAGCGGAGGCGGGCGTGGCACGGGCGGGACTTGCCGTCGCTGACGGCACCCGGGTTCCTCGAGTTCGACTGCGGCTGGTCGCTGCGGGGCGACTTCCGGGGGGAGGCGTGGCACCGGTGCCGGGATTTGGTGGGGCGGGGCGACGACGCGACGGCGCGCGCGGTGTTCTTCGATTCTGTGGAGTGTCTCCAGATCGACCTCGTGGCGTACTCGTTAAGTGAGGACGTGCTTGTGGACCTGTGCCACTGGAATCCGGATTGTCGAGTGGACGAGATACACACGATCGGCAAACAATTAGTGATCAGCGCGGAAGCCGACGGCCTGTCGCGCGACGCCGTCAACGCGTTGGGCAGCCACGTCTACGTGGGCGCGCAGATCCAGGCCAGCCTCGCCACGGGCGAGGGCGTCGTCTCGCTCCAGGCCAACTTCTGCGATAGCGAGGGCGTCGAATGGAGCGGGGTCCACGCGAAGCATGGAGCCGCGTCCGTCGTCGAGTGCCTCGGCGCGGCGCTCGACGCCGTCGAGGCGCGACGGCGGCTCGCGCGGATCTAAGTAGAAGTACAGGCATTTATACTTGGTAATTATCCCGCGGCAACGCATAACACCCGATCGGTCCACTCGATCGATCGCTCCCGGGGTAGACACATATCACCTAGGCGCCGTCGCCCGCGGCCGGGGTCGGGCGGCCCATGGCTTGGAGGGTGACGGCCAGGTTCTCGCCCTCTTGCGAATGGAGCCGCGACAGGGACTGGGACCGCGGGAGGCCGTTCTTCGGCTCCAGCTGGTCGTTTAAAACCACGAGCTCCTTCTCCTTGGCGTCCAGATCCGAACGGAGCCGCGCGACGGCCTCCACGCAATCCTTCCGCTTCTTCACTAAGAGAGCGCGTTCCGCGTACTGGTCTAACAAAGTACATAGGGACGACGACGTCTGGAAGTTCACCCTAGACAGCTGCACGTTGTAGGCGTTCTCTTTTCTTATAGGCGCGACGACGTTCAGGCCCAAGAGACTCGGCTCGTGCGCGTCGCCGACGCCGATATCGTGGCACCGTTGCAATAGGTCCTTAGCTATGAGCGGAGACACGACCGAGTCCTTCTTGTAGTCCGGATGGGCACGAACAAAGTCCCGCTGCCACGACGCCGCCGTTTGTAGTTCGCCGGACGCTCGCTTCACGATCAAATCGACGTACGCTTGCACTCTAGATTGGGTGTCCGGGTCGCAGCCGATGGAGTCCAAATAAACTAAAACCAAAGGTACGAGTCCGGGGTAGTACCCGCCCTTGCCCGTCAGGATCTCCAACAGCGTCATTTCCACGACGGAATCTTGAGCACTATGAGCGGCACACGGCTCGCCCCGTTGTTGAGCGGGACACTGGTGCGCCTTGTCGGGCTTGACCATGTGCGAGCGCCACCAGAATTTTTGTGTAGAAGCGGCTTCTCTGGTGTGAGCCCGGTCCATGTTTTCGTGAACCTGTGTTTATGAAGACCGGTGAGTCGCGCGCGCCTCAGGACAAGCGAGAGGCCAGTATTGAACTCCACGCCTTCGACGCGAGGCCGTGACGCCTTGATGGCGTGCACCGAGCCCGTCCCCCAAGTTGAAGCAGCTTCAATGTACGCTGAGTCACTGACTTTGCTCATCGGCACATAGATATTTAAATCGAAGGACAACAGCACGCGCAGCACTAAAACACAGAACACGGTGAACGCCGCGTTCTCGAAGTCCGTGAGCTGCACCTCCATGGTCCTTAACTCCACGCGCCAGCCGATGTCACTCTCGACCGGAGGTGGTTTCCACCGCACGCTATTCCAGTTCGTCGATTGCAGGTTCTCGAAGTGGTCCGTCGCTATTTGATCATCAACTTCCTCACATAAACCGTCGAAGATGACGAGGGGGTCCCGCACGAACAAGTGAGCCACATGTGCTGCTAACAAGTCATCAATGCCTTCTTCTTTCAACTTTCTGAGAGCGCCCTCGTCGACTTCCACTTCGACGTCATTATACCGCGCGGCACAAGAATGCAAATCGCACCGCCGACACATGTAGCAGGGCGCCGCCGCGTACCGCGACGTCCTTAACTTGCGCACGCCGGAACCCGCTAAGCGCTTGTCGCCCTTGGAACTAGAAGACAACGAAGTTCTCCGCTCATCCGGCGTCCGATCGTCCACGGACTGCGAAACAATGTCCCACCGGGCGTCGTGGTCCTGCAACTTACCGGCTAAGATGGGGCACGCCGCCGTCAGCGCCATCATGATGGGCGCGATCACCGCGAGCTGGTCGTAGACGTGCCGCGATTCGTCCACATCTCGACACTGGAAGGTGACCTGCAAGCAGCAGCAGCCCATGCCGAAGGCCATGGCGTCGGCCTTGATGTCCAGGCCTTTCGTCGCCTCGTCCCGGAACAAGGGCGCGACGACTTCCACGGTCGAGCCGCGCCGCTCCCTTATGTTCTTCGTGAGAGCGCCGAAGCGCGGGTGCGGATTGATGACCTCGTCGGGCACCAAAACAGACGCCGCCACCGGTCCGTTCCTTACTAACGACGCGTTCGACGCGCCCAGAAGCGGAAAGGCCACGACCGTGGGCGCGACCTCATCTTCATTCAGGGCCATCAGCAGCCGCGCCCTCCTACTGCGCATGGAGGACTCCACTCGTCTAAGGTCGTCCGTGTAGCCCGAGTAAGGCTTCATGGGCGTGGACTCGACCATCCACGAGCCGTACTCGGGGTGCCACGTCACCTTCCCGCTTTCGGGGATCGCCCGGCGTTCTTCCGCCTCCCGGTTCGATAGGAGGCTCCGGACTTCATCGCCTCGCAACGACAGCGAGGCGCCCTTCTCACTTAACGTAAATAAGCCGTACTCGATCTCGTCGCCGTACATCAACGTATCTCTGGACTTCGTCTCGTGCCGCCGGTAGTGCTGCACGAACTGCGCGACGCCGTGCTGCCGGACATAAGTCAGCTTGTCCCTGGCCTCAGCCCAGGGGAGGGGCCGGCCCAGCGTGAGGACGGCGCCGCCCTTGCCCATTGCTGTGTCTGTGGCTGCGCGGGATCTCGCAGCGCTGTGTTGCGCAACGTGTGTTGCTAGCCCGGGCAAAGAGTTCACTCGAACAGAGCTCTGCGTGAAACCCGTCCTTTATAAGAAGACGCCGATTCGCCCCAAGCATGCCGGGACTTGTGTGCAGGCCAACACGCGTCCGAGGCGAGCCACCGAGGCGTCTTTTGCTTAGCGCGCGTGCGATAAGCTCTCCTTGCTTTTTCCAGGTGCATCCTCAGCATTACACGCAGCGCCGGTGCCCAAATACGTCGCAACTCCGCGAAAGAGCTAGTGCACTGCCACCGTCGAGAGAGGTCGGCCGAAAAACGGGTGAAAACGGCCCGCTCACGAGAAAACCACACAGGTTCAGCAAGAAACTTCACAGCCAACATGTCTCTCCTCAACGACAACAAGCTCTCGTACGGCGCCGCCGAAGCTCCGGTCGCCAAAGGTGTGCGCCGTGGGTTTGCCGTTAACGCTTTCGCGGCGGCCTTCTGCTTCGCGCTCGGCTTCGCGGTCGCCCAGCTTGCCCTGAATTCACCTGCCAGTAAAGACTACTTACGGCGCGTCCGCCCGGCGCCCTACGACCCGCAACAGGCTGGGAGCTAACTCACAGCACCGCCGAGAGAGAGGCGAGAAACGCGCCATCTCTAACGCCGCTCACGAGGAAAAATCGCAGGCACACAGCGAGCATCATGAACCTCAACGACAACAAGCTCTCGTACGGCGCCACGGAGGCTCCCGCCAAGGGTGCGCGCCGCGGCTTCGCCAACGCCTTCGCGGCGGCCTTCTGCTTCGCGCTCGGCTTCGCGGTCGCCCACGTCGGGCCGTCGGCGACCCAAAGCCTCCGTGGCGGCGCGCTCTACAACAAGGAGCACCACCGGGAGGAGGAAGCCTCGCACGGCAGCGGCCCGGACTACATCCACACGCCGGACACGCAGACGGCCTTCCCGACCTCGTCCGACTACGACATCTGCCACGATTATGCCAAGCCGGCCTCGCCGGGGGCCGTCGCGACGTCGGGATGCTCCGGCGCCTTAGCGGCCGGAGACGAGGTCGTGTTCCAAGGATTAGCGGCCGGCCGGGCGCTCAACGGCAAGACCGGGGAGATCACCACGGTGAGACCCAATGGAGACCTGTTTGTCAAGATCGACGACAGAGAGGAGCTCGTCGCGGGAAGCCATGCCAAGCGGACCGGCTGCTCGGAGCCGACGCACCTCATCGGGGCCATCCAGACGCCGGACACGCAGGAGACGCACCTCGTCGGGCGCATCGGCACGGGGTCCACGCCGCACGAGGAAATGCCTGGCTCGGAGGGCGGCATGGACATGCCCGGCCGCATGGGCATGGAGGGCGGCGAGGGCGGGGGCTTGGAGCACGTGGGCCAAGCCGGCCACGCGATGTACGGCTACTAATCGCGCACGTGCCTCGAAGCCGAAGGTCGAGCCGCCGCGATCTCCCTTCCCCTCCTCGTCTCTTCTCGTAGTAAGAGCGTTCTATCGAAAACCAAGCCGCGTCGATCATAGCGTGACTGGGTTTCTAGTATCAAAAAATTTAACACAAGCCTGCGTAGGTCCCGGCCTCCTCGAGCATCGAGCTCTCCCGCAACTCGAGATACCTCCGCCGCCACGACGGCCCGTAAGCAACAACGCCGGCCCCGAAATCGCCGTGCACACGGTCCTTCCAGAGCAATCCGGGCACGGCCCACTCGCGCGCCACGGTCCCACACACCGCGAGCGCCTCGGCGGGGAGGAACGCGAACGTCGCGGGGAGCGCCTCGTGCGGCAGCGCCGGGCGACACAGCGCGAGCTCGAAGAAGACGACGTCGGACGCGCCCGCGACGGTCCGTTCCTTCGCACTTGCGCCGCGGCGCCGCAGGTCGTCGAGGAAGTCCGTGGGCGTCGCATCCCGCTCCCGCAGCTCCTGCGCCACGATGCCGATAGGAGTGCGACGCAGGAGCCCGGCCATGATCCCGGCAAGCGCGGCGGCGCCGGCCGCGTTCGCCGCGAAGCAGAGGTCCGCCCCGACGACGGCGTCGTAGCCCCGGTCGAGCACTGTTGCGTCCGGCGCCGTCCAGTCGAGCGCGGCGGTTTCCACAATTCCACCGCGGCGGCCGACGAGGTCCGCGTTCGCCGCGATGTTCTTCGCGAGCAGGGGCAGCGCGATGGCGCGTTCCGTTGCGACGACCCTCGCCCCCCGACACGCGAGGGCGAGTGCCACGAGCCCGCAGCCGCTGCCTAACTCCAGGACGCAGGCCGCGCCAGTCGGTCGTCGCCGCGAGGGACTCGTCGTCGTCGCTTAACACCGCCGTCGAAAACGCGAGCGCGCTGTCCCAGACCGTCGCGCCGTTGCCGCCTCCTAACGTGCCGCGCGGATCCTCCCAGACGCGCAGCTCGTCGCCGTCGTCCACCGGAAACGTGCGCAGCCAGAGCGCCGGCGGCGAGTCCGCGGGCGGTCGCGTCGACTGCGTGATTGGTGCCAATGAATTCGCCGTCTGTGCAGCGCTTTGACGGCGCGCTTGCCGCAGCAATTTCACGGCATCAACCATTTCGCAACACGAATCCACGTATGCGGCTGCAGAGAGCAAATTGGCTGGAGAGCAAATTGCTGATTTTGTTGCTCCCCAAGTTTTGTGTAAGCAGCGACAGCTCCACACGACGACGGCGTTAATTTGAGCACGTCTTTTAAATGCGACGGTGTCTATCGTGTACGGCAGCAGAGCCTACTGCGGCGCACGGCGCGGTGTGGCGGCGGCGTGTAGTGCAAAACGGGTTTTCGCTAAGGGGCGCGTGTCCGTACTAGTGGGGCTAGTCACAATAAGCAGTCACACACACACACGCAGACTAGTAGTATTTTGCCGATGCGATCTACCCAGACGGAAAAAGACGCCGGGCCGCCGACGACACAGAAAAGGCAACCCACTTATTAATGCCCCTGGACGAGCGCCCCGAGCTTCGTGATCTGGGCCTTGGCCTCCGTGAGCTGCATGGACCGCCGCCAGTCGGCCGCCAGCTCGCCGTGCACGGCCTGCGACAGCAGCGCCCGCGCCTCGCGGTCGCGCGCGACGAGAGCC
>Ga0114994_10002892_pt1 | contig 12586 bp, 18 predicted proteins | sample ArcticOcean_MG_C_9_FD_87043 | JGI IMG/M metagenome (GOLD analysis project Ga0114994, IMG submission 87043) | Marine microbial communities from western Arctic Ocean - ArcticOcean_MG_CB2_152 | ecosystem: Environmental > Aquatic > Marine > Oceanic | place: Arctic Ocean: Canada Basin | collected... | reverse complement strand
GTACCGTTTTCCTCTGATCTTCCTCCAAAGGTACTTACTACTGAGTATTTTTCATAAGGGTCTTCAACTTCACCATCTAAAGTTATTTCAAATACAGGTATTAATACTTCTGTATCGTCTTTACTGCAACCTAATAGTAATAAAGCAAAACCAATTATAAAGAGTAAATTTTTCATTTTTGTTAGTTTAAGTTAGCTACAACTACCCTTAATCTCATTATACAGTTCATCTGCATAACCTTTTGGGTTTTCTATATGCTGTTTAGTTGATTCTATTTTTTTAATTAAACATTTCTTAAAGTACTTAGCTTGTTTACCTTTAAGTAAAGTTTCTTCTGCACATGCTTTCATCCATCCTCTTGGGTCATTACCCTGTACTGATGTTTTTACGTTGTTGATTGCTAAAATGCATTGTATTGCGTCTGCCATAATCTATTTTATTATTATCTGAATGTATAATTTATACCAAATGAAGTGTTAAAAATTCTAGTATCCCAAAACTTAGTATACTCTCCTTCTGCAAAGATACCTATACTCTTAGTAATCTTAAAACCAAAATTAGCTCCAAATTGATAATCTTCCCACTGTAAAGGTACAGAATCTTTTCTCAATCCACCTTTACCCCAGTTGTCCCTATTTAAATAACTAAAATCTTGATCACCGCCGACGTACTTATGGAACCCTGGTAGATAATTTCCGTAGGCATGAAACCAGAAGTTACTCTTATAGTGGTAGAAGTCTACTCCTATAATTGGAGATATTAAGTTAAAGCTATCTAGGTTATCCCATATTTCGTTATTATACCTATTCATTAATTCTCCAAAGACACCGTTTCTGAAATCTATATCTGAATAAGCTACAATATCTCCTGCTTCATCTTTCCATATCCAATCTTGTGTTTCATCTCCTGAGGTAACATCAGTATAAGTTGTGAAGTGGTCTGTATACCCGTACTCATATCCTAACTCGAACCAAGCATTAATAGGTAATTCTTCTTCTCCTCCATTACCGTTATCCACCATTTCGGTTTCATTAAGGTAAATTTCTATAGGATTGTACCCATATGCTGTTTGATGTGTTCTTCCGATTACTCCAGCTGATATAGAAAATTTCTTTCCGATACCTATTCTAGCTCTTAGTTCAGCTGATTGGTAATTAAAACCTACATTACCTTGTTCTCTAGATTCTACTTTAGCAATGTGGTACTTACCTGTATGCCTTAAAAAGTATCTATGGTTAGTAAATTCTTCTCCTCTTAATCTTTCCTTCTCCCAGTGTATAAGGTATTCAAATCCTTTTACTGCTGATTCTGGTCCGATTAGAGCTGTTTGTTTTTCTATGTCTGCATTACCTGTCCAGAAGTTTCCAGGTTTGTTTTCGTAGTCGTATCTTCCTAGCTTTCTAATACCGAATCCTATTCTATAGTCATAGTCGTAGTATTCAGTTACATCTATTACTCTTGGTATAGCGTATAGGTTACCATCTTCGGGTCTAGCTACAAAGTAATCTTTTCTGGTGTTTTCGTATGCATTAGTTATATCTCCTGCTACATAGAAAGTACTATACTTTAGGAAGTCTTTATATACCTTTTCTAAAAATTGGGAATTGGCATTGCTTGATATAAAAAGTACAGCTAATAAGATTATATTTCTCATCGGGGTAGTGTTTTTATATAAATAGCTGCTGGGTACAAGATCAAGAGGACTTGAGGTTTACCCTATTATAGCAAAGCTCAATAAGAAACTTAAGCAGAAGAGTAGTAATTTCATGATAATAAATAGCAAGAGTAAGAGCTATAATGCTACATTACTAAAAGTGTTGTGTATAGCTTTGAGAGAATTTAATCTAACATCAGGAGATCTGCCAACTGCATGGTATATAAATGACTCATATTTAAATCTACTATCCTCTAATAACTTTTTATTAATAAGAAAGTCTTGATTTCTCTTGTTATATTTAGTATAAGGTTCATAACTACCGTCTATGTTCATTCTATTGTATTTAGAATCTAATATTATTCTTGGTATATTTAACTTAACTATTAAATAACATAAAACCATTTGTTCTGGCCAATGTGACATCCAGGCAACCTTAGAAAACTTATCCTTAAGGTTATCGGTATCAAATAAATGTTTCACCTCTTTTGTATAAACTACCACTCCAGAATTAAAACATGACTCTATTTCAGAGTAATCAAGACCAGTTCTAAACATTAACTCTGAGTAGTTTTTCATAAAGAAAGAAATATCTAAATGAATTGAATTTGGAACAGCAGCAACATAACCTGCTGGTACCTGGTCAAATAAGTTAGGGCATATAGGATTAACATAACAAGTATCATCTAACCATAGTACTTTATCGTAACTCTCTAAAGCTTCTTTAACCCATAGTAGCTTCTTAATGTATGCCTTATTATTGCTTCTACCTATACTGAAATTATTAAGATCATCTGGTATAGGGATATCACTAGCAATGAATACATCAGCATTCACTTTTTTTGCATACTTATATATAGAAAAGTAAGCATACTTTTTAAAAGGTCTACTACCTAAGCTACCCGTTAATATTAAGTTTTTTTTCACAATCTTTATAATATAAAAAAGAGGCCCGAAGGCCTCAATTATTCATACTCATGTGTTCCGGAATAGGAATCAGTCAAGAGATTGAATTTCCTTTGGTTGGAATTCTCCGTTAACGTGTCCGCAAGATTTACAAGCGAAGACTGGGATTGGGATATAAGAAGGCTTGGACTGACCTGTAAGGAGTCCTGAAGCCTTTCTGATAATGAGAGCTTGGTCGAAGTAGACTCCTCCGCACTCGTCACAGGTAATTGATTGTGTTTGTTTAATGTCGACATTTAAATTCTGCTGCATATTATTTAGAACTTTTCTTAGCTCTAGGCTTTCTACCTTTTCTTGGTTTTCCTTTTACTGCACCAGCAACATCGCCTACTTGATCAACTACGTCTATAGCAGCATCCTTTACGTCTTTGAGCTCTTCTTTTACTCTATTAGCTCTACGTTTGACTTCTTTAACAGTATCCTCAACTTTATCAGGAATACCGTCTTTGTCGTCATCTTTTGCAAGTCCAAAAAACTTTGTACCTACATATACCGCTCCAGCAATAGCTGCTAAAACCAGTACAATTATTAGAATTGTTTTCATTTATAAATTATTTAGTTAACGTTAATATATATAAATATATGAACTTACACTAAGGACACCAACTTTTGTGAACCTTTTTTTATTTTAGAAGCCCAAAAGATATAATTTATTTCAGAACCTATGTCAACCATCCCAAATTCTTGGTTAACTGCTTGTATATCTTGGTCGGTTATATCACACCAATTCCACCTTTTTCCTTTAATATTCTCATTAAAGTACTTTATTGTAGGGAAATAATCATGTACTGCAATAACATCGTTTGGTTTAATAAATCTTACAAATTTTCTGTATTGATGTATTTTGTTAAAAGCATCACATAAAACTAATGTTCTACCAGGTAAGGAAATAAAAGGAATTAAAGTATGATCGATAAAAGTAGTGCTAAAGAAATTACCAATAACTACTTCTGCATTATTATAGGTTCTTGGATCTATAATTTCTTTATTTTGCTCTACAGTGAGGATAGGGCAGTCTACAAGTTTCCTTAATATATTAGTTAGTCCTCCATTAGCTGTACCTAACTCTAATATTCTTTCAGGATTTATTATACTTAAATATCTTTCAAAATATTCTGAGCATTTTTCATCTTGTTGTAATCTATATCCGTCGATTGTGTTATATCCGTCTTGAAGTAAGTTGCTCATAACTTTTATCTATCTTATTTAAAAATATATCCTGTATAACGTTCTTCTTGTGATCTATTGACAATAATAAATTTCTGTTATACTTGCATACGTCAGTGACTATTTTATTATTGTGTACTTTTACTAACTCTTGAGCAGCATCGATTACCCGCTTATACCTGTCTATATTGTCCGCATCATCATAAGATTCATCTATAGTAGATGAGAATGTTTTGAATCCTAATTTTCTCAACTCAGATAAAAAACCTTTAGTACTATTAACTACAAATGGTTTTTCCATAAGGATAGACTTAAATACCTTTTCGGTCATATGACATTGATCATCTTCATAGTAGTAAGTTTCATTCACAATCTCAACTTTACTGTTAGTGTACCATTCTGAGTTAAATCCGTATAGGAATGCTGTATCATTGTTAGCAATATGCTCTCCGTACTCTAGGTCGCCTTCAGGCTGTCTTTTCTCTATTGAGTCAGCATTCTTAGTAACTAAGTTATCAGATACATAAGAGTAAAGTGTACTATCTAATAATTTTCTATCCTTTAATTCATTTAATAAAAGTAGTTTACCGTCTCTCATTCTTCTATTTAAACATAAAAAGTCATACTCTTGTTTCTCTTTAACTTTTAAATCAAAAAATTTATACTTATATCCAGTAGATATAAAAAAATGAGGAAAGAAAATACTCCTTATGTTAAATCCTCCGTACTGTTTATTAATAGATGGATCTAATTTACTATTGTTAAAAGCTAGGTATACGTTATTAAAGTCTATACTGTTTAATTGTAAGAAATTTAAATACTTCTGAATTGATTTATTGACAATAGATCCTTCCATTGTTGCATCTAAAACTATTTTATTACCATCTTTGATTAAGTCTTTGATAGTGTTAATAAAAAGAGGGCTTGTTATAAAGTTATTCCATTGAGTAAACTGATTATGGTAATTATCCTCAGGAGAAGAAAAGTAAGTATTTATCTCTACTACAACAAGTGTGTGGGTAATATTTAGATGAATTAAATCATCTATCATTCCATTAATATTTATCCTCTTTAACAACTTCTAACTTTAGCTAAAACTAATTGTTTAGGCGTTAATGACTTTCTTAATGTCCATCCTCTCTTTCCAAAGCGTTTTTCCATTTTATCATAGAAAGACAGAATAGAAGTATTAGGTCTACCTACCTCTCTATCGTATTGCTTCTTATCTATATTAAATTCAAGTACAAAAGCCTTCTTAAGAGTTTCTAGTTTAAGCCTTTCATCTTTATCTCTATCTTCTTGAAGACGTTTAATACGAGCTTTGTCCAATTGTATAGCTTCTATATACTGTACTTGGTCATGACCTAACTTAGTATACTTTTCATTTATTCTATGCTGGACTAGTTCTAATTCGAATACGAAAGGGCCGAGTTCGAAGTCTCCATTCTCTATTCTTTTTCTAAGAGGTTGTAAATTATCTAGAGGCTTTTTCTTAAGAGAGTAAGAACGCCACCACATAAATCTATCGTATTTTTTCTTGTAGTAGTTAGAAGAAAGGTACTTCTCTAACCATTCCTGTGTATGTACTAGTTTATAAGGTAAATCCATATCTAAATATAAGAACTTCTACTCAGATTACCAACGATTTTATACTCTTTTACTATGTATTGAGCAAACTCATAATTGCCTTTTTCGTTCCAATGGTAGTCATTAATAACTCCATTACTACTATCCTTATATGATTCATACCTAGCCCATCTTTCTTCCTCATATGGTATTTGATTAAAAGTAACTCCTATACCACTAAAGTATATACCGAAGTCTGAAATTATATTTGAATAAAAGTTTGTAAATTTATTTGCATATTGATGTCTATGTTCATAAGTGTAATTAACTAAAGATTCTTTTTTTGCGTTAGGTAAAAAATCATACTTATCTATATTAGTAATCATTCTAGCTGTAGTCGGTATAACTTTATCTAGCTTTTCACTATATATTTCTGTCCTAACTGGGTCTGTTTCTAATACAAATACTATATCTCCTTGTTTAATCTTATGTAGATTAGATATAATTTGATTTATTACAAACAGTTGGGATGCCCCTCCTTTACCTACATTAGTATATCCATATTCCGGAAAACATGAGTGTATAAGTTTAGGCCAGATTTTATCTGAGTTTTTTAATGTATGTCCTTCTGTGAAGGAGTCCCCGAAAAAGAAAAGAGAGTTTATCATATTATAGAAGGATTAGCTAGTTTAAACTCCCATCCTAATTTAGAGTAAATGTTTACCAATTTATCTCTTACTGGTTTATGGGTAGGGTATCTCCATTGAGCAGAATTATCTACTCCTCTTTGTCCTATAGACATATCTTGCCATGTATGTATATCATCTTTATCACTATCTAAAACGTAAGTTGGGATGTTTTCTTTATAGCATACAAAACCTAAATGAATATCTTCACCCCATTTCCCATCGTGTATTTTATAATTACAGTACTTTCTAAGTAGCTCAGTTTTAAAGAAATAACCTTGACCACCCATATCAACCTGTCTAGGTTGTTTTAGATAAGCTTGGTGATCAATTCGCTCCTTTACATTATAGGAAGATGAACCTTTTTCAAATACCATTCCATAATTTACTATACAAGCATCGTTCTTCTCTAAAAAATTTACACACCTTTCTAAATACTTTTTACCTGGTAGTATGTCATCATCGCATATAAACACATAAGGGGTATCTATATTTAAAGAAGAAATAAATCTATTATACAGTGGAGCGCTTTTATGTTGATTATTGTAAATAATAGCAGGGTAGTCTAACGAATAGATATCTTTTCTATTCCAATGAATTATAATATTAGTATCAATAGATTGATTACGAATAGCTTTCAATTGAGATGGAAGATAATCTAATCTATCCATTACTGTTAAAATTGTTGTTATCATATTAAACCTGTATGTATATCATAACCTAAGTAAATATGTAAGATATAATCTGATTGTACTTCTAATCTTTCATGCGGAATTTTTGCACCTCTAAAGTAACACCCCTGTCCTTCCTGGAGATTTACTACTATAGGTTTATCACCATAAAACACTAGAGAATTATCCTTAGTATCTGATTGCTTTACTATAATAGATGTAGCAAATTCTGCAGCATTGTCTATATGTTTGCCTAGTTTATCTCCTTTGTTGTACATCCTTATTGCTGAGAACCTGTTGGTTAGTCTACACTCTGTTTGTTTCTCTAGTATAGGTCTAATTTTATCTAAAAAAGGATCTAAAAACTTAGGCTGTCTAATTGCTTTTGTTCCTATGGCTTGATGATCATCTGGTTTATTTTCATAAGAATTCCACCATTCGTATATTCTATCTCTTTCTTCTCTTGTTAATAAATTTGCTAGTACTTTCATATCAATGGTTTAGAGCCGAATTCATCTATAACGTTCTGTAATCCCTCAGTAGGGTAAAAACCAAATTCTTCTAATTTTTTACCTTCTTTATTGAACTTTCTATAAGTTTCGACTCTCTCAATAGATTTTTCTAATCTTCCACTTACCCACCTGTAATGATCTACGTCAATAAACTCTCCTGATGGTTGATATCCATCTAAATGATGAGGTGAAGATAATCTAATATTATAAGGAAACAAACAGGGTTTATAAGCACTTCTTTTCCAATTACTTTTATCACTAATAACAGGAAACTGATCTTCTAAGTCAACTGATGATATTAGGGGTAAGTTTGAATTATTAGATTCTCTATCTCTAAGATGGCCCCAAACGATTCCCTCAAGTGGTTTATTCCATACTTGGAATTCATCTACATCTGCAGTTAAGATTAAACCTTCAGTCTGTAAAGCATTTAAGCGATTCATTTTATCGGTAGCGTTAAATTGTCCTACCCAAGTATATATTTCAACTTTACTCCCTAGTGGTTTTAATAAGTGGTCAAACATAGAATTATAAAATTTATACTTAGAATGAAATATCAACTTGTAGTAATCTATTTCTAACTTACTATAATGCTTTACAAAATGAGGGAGTAAAGGTAAATCATAATCAATACTAATACAGGATGTTAAAGTAATCATATTATAGAAATTTTATCATCAAAAAATACTGATATAGTTTGTCTAAGACCTTCTGTAACTTCAGTAACAAAGTGAGGGTTTTTAGCTCCATTAAATATGAGATAATCACCATTAGATTTAAAATTATCTACAGTGGTGCCATTTAGTACTAATTTACCTCCTTTAAAATTATCTTCAGTAATTATAACTAAAGTCATAGCAGATAAATCTCTATGTTCATTAATAGACTCTCCTGGTCTATAAGTAACTATATGTATGTTTTTTACTTTTAAAGGATCTTGTTTTGATACATTGCACAGAAAACTAACTAACTCTTTATTGTCAAAACTCACTGGTGTGAACTGAGTCTTTAATCTTTTTTTATTAGCTCCTTGTAAACCTGAATACTTACTATAGCCCTCAGTTTTAACATCAGATATAAGATCTTTTAGTTTAGTAATTTGTTCTGAGGTTAGTTTATTCATTTAAAAGGTAATTATATTTCTCTCCTCCGCATCTTAAGGTATACCTTTCGGTAACGGTATTCCAATTGTCGAAGTAAATATAAATAGTTTTTTTACGACTGTAGTCTAATATTGCTCTATAACAATTAATGTAGAACACTCTACCGGAATTATTTTCAGGTCGAAGATCGATTGGCATAAATGCTCCTCCTACAAAAACTACTTTTTTATCTCTTAAAGGTTGGTATGAAGATTTCCAATCAGTAGTTACTTTATCAGTATTAAACCAAGTCCAACCTTTAGTATCACCTTCAAAATTCCATAATACGCAAATTGAACCGAACTTAAGTCTTTCTACTACATCATCTAAATTAGGTCGTTCTGCCCAACTAGAAAGCCTCTTATCAGAATAGTAGATTAATTTTTCTAAAGTAGCTAAATGATATTCAAAATTTTCACTAGTAATAAAGTCAAAAGAGTACCTATCATCAGGAACTTTATTAATAAGATTCTTTTTATCAATCTTAAATTGAGTTACTTCTGTTAAATTCATTCACCTATGTCCAGTATTTTCATTGCAATCCTAATAACTCTTTCATCAGTGTTACAAAGAAGAGTATAAGCCTCTTTTTTCAATTCAGCGTATTCACTTTCTGGATGCTGAATAGTAACTCTATCTTTTATATCACCGTCAAAAGGTCTCTTTGTGATTGTTTTACCTCCATCTGGAGATTCATAAATAAATTTACCTTCCGTAGTTGCTGTTTGACTATATTTCTTAGCCTCTTGCATTTCATGCCATTTTGTAATTGTATCGCTCATATTATAACCATTTAAAATTATTACCCATATGTCCCCATTCAGCTGTCTTACTAAATATTGGTTTATTTAAATCTAAAAATTTAATAATACCTTTGGGACTTAAATCATAGTCACGTATCACTGAAGTGCTTCCGTCCACTATTGCTGTTGCTTCCAATGGTTGATCATGACCTATTGCATAAGCTAATCTAACTAGTACTTCTTTAGCATTAAACTCTTTTAAGTAGTCTACTGCTATTCTTCTAGCCATATATGCTGCTGATCTATCTACTTTAGTAGCATCTTTGCCTGAGAATGCTCCACCTCCTAGTGGTACTCTAGGTCCATAGTTATCTACTGCTAACTTTCTACCAGTTAACCCTGCATCAGCATCAAATCCCCCTAATGACCAATCACCAGCAGGATTACAATGTAGAGATTTAATTTCTATATTTAATACCTTAAAAAACCTTGTACAAAGGTCTTCTAACTTTTCAGTACTAGTATTTTGAAATGATGCTACTACTCTAGCTTTCCCACCATCAAGTAGGGTAACTTGTGTTTTTCCATCAAATGGATATTCTTCGTATATGCGCTGTGCTAATTTTCTTGCTAAGTAGTACTCTTGGGGTACCATTTCCTCATTGTCGTTACAGGCATAACCTATCATAATACCCTGATCACCTGCGCCTCCTGCATCTACTCCTTGTGAGATCTCTGGTGACTGTATTACTATATTAGTCTGTACCCCGATATCTCTTCCGTATACCTTTTTAACTACTGCTGGTATATCAACAAATGCTTTAGTTGTTAATTCTCCAGTAACTGTTATAATACCATGGCCTCCCATAGTCTCAATTGCTACTCTAGAATCTGGATCTTGTTCTAAGCAAGCATCTAAAATTGCATCTGATATTCTATCACAAATTTTATCTGGGTGTCTAGGTGTTACTATTTCTGCTGTTCTTGTCATAACTATAATATACGAAATTAATTTAAATTTAACAAACTTTTTAACTTATTTACGAATGTTCTTTTATTATGGACTGGTAAGTTATATTTGGATATTAGGGAATTACTAAAAACTTTCCAGTTCTCTAAAGTAAATAGAAACTCTTGTTTAGTTTTTAATCCTAATATCTTTTTATACTCACCTGCGGATTTAGGTTTAAATGTAAAATCTTCATTCATCAAAGGGTAAAGGTCAGGCGGTAAGGGGGATGAAAATTGTTTTTTCCAAAAGGGGTAATCATCTTTTATATTTAGATAGTGGTACTTTAAATTAAGGAGTACCTGTCTGTTCACACTTCGAATAAAATCATTGTACTTCTTATGGTTAATATTCTCAATTGTTCTTGCTTTCAAAAAATACTCTAACTGTATACAAACAGTCATAAGAGATGTTGCTTCTAATGGTTCAAAAAATCCTCCGCTAAGACCTATCGAAAATACATTACCTCTATACTGATCTTCATAGTAACCTGATTCAAAATTTATTACTCTGCTACTCCATCTACTGAATATCTTTTTCCCCATGTAAGCTTCTATCTCATCTTGAGCTTCTTCAACTGATACATTAGTATTATCAAATACATAGCCACATCCGTATCTAGTCTGTAAAGGAATTCTCCATAACCATCCGTGATTTAATGCTATTGCTCCAGTGTACGTCTTTGCATCATTATTCTCAGTATCTTTTGCTAATGAAAAAGGTATTGCACTATTGACAGGTAGGTACTTTTTAGTAGAAATCCATTTTGTATTAAGTGCTTTTCCAATTAAGAGTCTAGCAAACCCAGAGCAGTCAAAATATTGCTGAGCGCTTATTTTACCAAATTTTTCTAAGGTTATATTTTTTAATCCATCTCCTTCTTTTTCACACCCTACATACTTATCAACTATATGTGTTACCCCTCTGGATTTATCTAAATCTTTAAGGTATGCTATACAGAGGGCACTATCAAAGTGGTATGCATAACTTTCATGTCTTAGGTTGACAAAGTAGTTAGTAAATACATCGTTATTTCCAGACCAGTTAGTAAACTTAACGCCGAACTTTTTAGTTCCATTAGTCTTACGTAAAAATTCTTTTTGAGATATATCTAGATAATTAAGTATTCTAAGAATTTGAGGTGTAGTTCCTTCTCCGGCACCGACACCAGGGATTTTATCACTCTCTACTAATACTATTTCTTGATCAGTAGGGTTGTATTTGAGCATAGTTAAAGCAGTAAGCCAACCAGCTGTTCCTCCCCCAAGTACGATACAAGATACGTGCTTTATGCCATCTCGCTTAAAGGTACTTTTCATTCATCATCTTTTTAAATTGGTTATATCCAGAAGCAGCATTTTGCTTCCAATCTAATTTGTTACCGTCATCACTTACCCACTTGTAAATAGATACTTTAACATTCAGTTCTTTGCATACTTTTACTATAGAGTATCCTTCCATATCTACAACATCACATTTTCTTATAGTTTCCATATATGAGTTACTATAGACTGCTGTTGTGTCATAAAATGTATCTGTTGTGAATAAAGTATAAGGTGACTCTGATATAGTAAGTGGTTTATGTTCTGGAACAACACACCCGTAAAAGTCATCGTAGACTGTACCGATTGGAAGTATATCCCCTACTTTATAGTCCCCTAGACTCCCACATGATCCAAAGTTAATAACATGGTCAGGTTTATACTTTTGTATAAGTTTATAAGTATTTAAAGCAGAGTCCACTTTCCCTACACCTACTATGTGTATTGGGATTTCATGAATAGCTTTGTCATGATGTTCAAGATGGGTAGCTGATACTAATAAGATATTAGGCATTTTATATTATGATTTTTTATTATACCTATATCCATTAAGCATAGTGAATCTATTACTTGGTAACCTGCTTTTGTAGCTAGTCTTTCAGATGCTTTGATTGTCCCACCGGTCGCGAGCACATCATCAACTAATATAACATTACCCCAACCTCTCTCCATTTGTATTACATCAGTACTATACTCAGTATCGTATGATATTGTTTCTAGATCATTTGGAGGAAGCTTGCCTTCCTTGCGAATTAATTTTAATCCGGTGTTTGTTATCCATGACATCGCTGTCGCGAATATAAATCCACGAGACTCTATTCCTACAAAGTAATCAATTTTATCATAAGATACGGCAATTAAGTCTGTCATTGCTTGTATTGCATCTTCGAATGCTTGTGGGTCGGCAAGTAACGGTTGAATATCTCGGTATAAGACCCCTTCTATAGGGTGATTTGGTATACTTTTTATAAACTCTTTATATAACATACTTACTTTTATATAAATATAAGAAAAATATTTAATGTTACCTAATTTATATAATAAGATCCGGGTTATCCGCTCCAATTAGTTTTAAAATTGGGTTGTATGTCTTCCAAAACATCTTTTCCCAAACAGGATCATCTATCCAATGATTATGTGTTCTAGTT
>Ga0114994_10002888_pt1 | contig 12592 bp, 9 predicted proteins | sample ArcticOcean_MG_C_9_FD_87043 | JGI IMG/M metagenome (GOLD analysis project Ga0114994, IMG submission 87043) | Marine microbial communities from western Arctic Ocean - ArcticOcean_MG_CB2_152 | ecosystem: Environmental > Aquatic > Marine > Oceanic | place: Arctic Ocean: Canada Basin | collected... | reverse complement strand
TATTTTCTGGGGGGGGGGGGGGGGGGGGGGCACGCCAGGAGTCCTTAGATCGGCGGCGGGTTGAAGTGCTTGACCCAGCACTTGTAGAGCTCGCAGCCCGCCAGGCAGGTGAAGGCCCCGATGAAGGCCAGGACCCAGCCGTAAAAACTCGATGCCGTCCGTGCGGCCCGCCGGGCTGCCCAACGGATACAGGCCAATGACCGCGTCCTTACCTTCAGATCTAGATATGGGGGCGTACGCGTAAAGTCGGCCATACGTAGTCTCACATGTCTTAGATGGGGACGCACCGCGTTTCCCATATCCGGTTGGCCACGTGGTCGAGGCGGTGGGCCATGTACCGCATGGACAACAAAGCCAGCTCGAGCTTCAAATCCGGAGGCAATGATGCGAGCGCGCGTTCCCCGAGCACGTAGATCTGGGCGGGCCCCTCAAGCGCGCACGCGACGGTCGACGGGCGCCGCCCCCCCGTGAGCGCCGCGGACTCGCCGCACATCTGGCCCGCGCTGACCTCCTCGGCTGTCTCCTCCACGTCCGCACTTCTGTTGAAGGGGGTCTTAGAGCGCTCATCGTCGAGGATGGAGATGAGGGTCCCATTGGCCACGACTACGATCGAGCTCGCCGGGTCGTGCATCTGCCAGAGGATCTCGCCCGGTTGTAAACGTCGCGCCGTGAACTGCGCCGCGAGTTTATTACGGTCGGCCCGCGCCAGCCGCGGCATCAATACGGCGAGCTGCGCGGCAGGTGCATTAAGCTCCGCCTTGCGCGTTGGTCGTAAAGGCGACGTCGGGCACTTCGCCAGCGCCAAGAACACGTTTTCCGCCCACAAAATCGCCGAATCCAGGTCCCGCGCGACGTGGACCTCCTCCGTTAAGAGTCGCTCCGTCATGGGCGCCGCGGTGGGGAACCCGTCGCCGCGACCCGACGCGTAACACACCCTCGCACCTCGTCTTTTAGCGATGGCACAGAGCTCACTTCCAACAGTCTCCGCGGCAGACGCGTCGATAGATCTCACTAGTGTAAAGTCTATCACCAACACCTCGACCTTCCGTCCGCTCGACAGCTCCTTCGCCACCCGTTCCTTCAGTTCCGTGGCGTTGCCGAAAAATAATGTGCCGACGACCTGCACCACCAATACCGAACCCATGGCCTTATCTAAAGCGACCCGCGCACCGGTCGGGCGCCACTTCGAACTTCGAAGGGTCGTGCCCCGCATCGTGCCCCGCACCGGGTTGCCGTGCACCGCCTGCTGGATCGTGAAAATGAGTGTGGACGCCACTAAAGCGAAGAGCAATCCGGAAGAGAAGCCGAAGACGGTCATGACGAGACCGATGGCGACGATGCAGCCGTACTCCAACGTGTCGAAGGCGTTTATTGAATCCACAAAGGCTTCTTTCACGAGATCGAGACCCACATGTAGTATAAGACACCCCGCCAAACAGCGAGGCACGTACGGCACGACGCGCATGCCATAGGCTACGGACAAGGCCTCTATCAGAATCAAACATGACCCGGCAACCTTTCCACCTCCGCCGCAGCGCGCGTACATGACTGAGTTGCAGTAGCCCAGGTAGTTCGGCAACCCACCTACTAAGCCACTCGCCAAGTTCGAGACACCATGTAATTTGAGCTCGTGGTTGAGGTCGTAGTCGACGAGTACTGTCGCGGCTAAAGCTGGTATATTTATGGGAACGTGCATGAGCGCAAATATCGCGAGCATCGCTGTTGTGGGTAACGCTTTGGCGAAGACGGCCCAGCTGAAAGCTCCTCTTTTAACGGTCTGAGCCATGATTTCTAGCGGCAAAAAGGGCGACACGGCGGGCGTGTTCGGGAATAAATAGTGAGCTTTCCTTGCGGCGTGGAGCGTGCCGCCTTGACTGAATAATATAAAATAGAAGGTCGGCACTATCGATAGGAAATAGAGCGGCGCGAGGAGTGGACCCACCTTCTTCGTTATGACGTCGCACTTCAACAGTAAGCGCAGACCGACTTCATAGGCCACAGATAACGCCCACAGGGGCCACACTTCACCTAGTAATTCCATACCAAAGGGAAGACCCGTCGAAACCTCAAAGCACGTCCGCACCAGGAAGATACCGATGCCCCCGATACAACCCACAATCACCTGCCGCGGGATGTGGTACACGATGGATCCCACTTTGAGATACCCTAGCGTGAAGAAGGCCGCGCCCACGAACAAAGTCCCCACCGTCCACGTGATCAACACGGTACCTAGCGCGTCCTCCCCTAACCCTTGCGTGTCCATCGCAATAGTAGCGATGGCGTGCATAAACGGAATATTTTCGACCATCATCTGGCCCTGGGCCGTAGCGAAGCCCGACTGGAAGGTCAATACAATTTGCGCGATGACCGTGGACAAAAAGTACATGGAGCAGCCCATGGCCCGCGCCACGGGGAAGGGGTGCCATTCAATGGGGAAGTAGGCCAGCGCGAAAGGTAAGCACAGCATCAAATTCAGGAGCGCGCCGATGCAGACGCCGGCGCCGCACTCCACGATGGTGACCGCTGGGATTGTATTACGCGTCGGCCGCGGGGAGTTGGCGTTTTGCAGCGACTGCGCCATGGTCGTCGTAGAAGCGCGTTGAGGCCCTTTGAATGAGGCCGCGCTCGCCACCTTCGTCTCGGTGAGGGCGTCGTGCGACGTGTTCTCCGTGAGCATGGGCTTGCTCTCGCTGTGCTCGAACATGACTTACACTGTGATGCCACGTGCACTGCTGGCGCGCCGTGGCAACAGCCGTACTTTTGTATTTGGGTCAAATCACTGGCAAGGACAGGTGCGAACTGGCCGAACGCAGCGCTCCTTTGAGAGCACCGCTGCCCGAGTATGAAACGCAACCTACCGCACTCGCCGACGAGATGCGCGAGATGCTGGCCCAAGCGGTCAGATCAAATTTGGCAGCGAAACCCGTACCCTAGCAGGCAGAAGCAGCAGCAAAAGCAATCGTGACGCGCATAGACCCGCGCTACAGTGTGGGGCGGACGTAGAGGACATCCACCAAGATATATATATATAAGGAGAAAACGAAACATCTCACCAGTGCGACCGCGGTGTCGCCGCCCTCGCCTGCGCACGACACAATCAACAGGGACGAGACGACGAGGACAAGACAACACGACAGTGGGCCCCTCGGAGAAAATAATCAGAGTTTTCGACCCCCACGGCGAGTCGGGCGAAGCACTAGGCGTCGTCAGCGGGACATCGGAGCCACAAAAGACACCGGCCACGCACATTACAGCTCCACCTCGAGCGCGCCCGCCGCCATCACGTCGAGGCGGTCCGGGTCCAGGAAGTCCTCCGCCTTTAACAGCGGCCCGCCACCGGACTCCAACCCGTCCGGGTGCCTAGCCAGCAGATAGATGCCCAGCAAGCACTCGTTCCGCTGCATGCACACGAGCGGGTCCTCATCGGTCAAGGGCAGGCCGAAGCGGCCCTCCTCCTTGTACTTTGCGATCCAGGGCTCCTCGGCACACGTCCGCACCAATGCGCCTTGGAGCTCCGGCCGCAACGCTTCAACCAAGACGGCGACGTCCGGCGCGTCACACGCGCGCGCCGACGCGCCGCGCTCCATCGCGACCAGGGCGTTGATCGCGAGCGGCGCGGGCGAGCCGACTTCTGGGCGGAAGGGGTCGGCGGCGTGGCACCGCACGCGGGCGCGCGTCGAGGCGAGCGCCCGGGTGCACCGGGCACACGTGATCATAGCGAGCGCGCGCAGCATGGCTGGAGCAAGCTGTCTTGGGAAGTGACGCGCCACAGCACAGCTTGAATCCTGTGGACCGTGTCGACCGCTAGCTGCAATCTGTGTGCTCCTAGGCCTATATTAGGCGTGTGGAGAAACCCGTTTTGTTTGAGTTTCTGCGTGCGGGTTTACGCGCCGTCGCAAAAGTTGCGCGCAGCTGAATATAAGCACCCGCTCGTCACGCCGGCTGCTCACAGCTTAGCCTCACGTGCCAGCCCACTCTCCGCAGCTCTCCGTGGTGGAAAAGAGGCCCGCGCAGTCGAAAATAAGCCCCTGAGTCGCCGCACCCAGTTCGGCTCTTAAACCCACCAAACATGGCCTCCCTCGCCATCGACCGCATGCTCGACGCCGGCGCGCGCCCCAAGGAGGACACGAACACCCAGGATGTGCTAGGAATTGGCATCCAGCGCTTCGCCCTGGCACCGACGCCGGACCCGGCGCAATTTAGCAGAGAAAACTTCGGCGTCGGCTACGGCACGGACAACCATCAACAAGTCCAGTTCGCCAAGGGCACCACTACACTGGCGTTCAAATTTAACGGCGGCGTCATCATTAGTGTCGACAGTCGATCCACGATGGGGCCCTACATCGCCTCGCAAACGGTCAAGAAGGTGATTGAGATCAACCCCTTCTTACTCGGAACGATGGCCGGCGGCGCCGCGGACTGCGCCTTCTGGGAGCGGAATTTGGGCACTCAGTGCCGCATGTTTGAATTGCGTAATAAGAAGCGCGTCTCCGTCGCTACCGCTTCAAAAATGCTGGCCAACACCATGTACCAGTACCGAGGGCGTGGTTTGAGCATGGGCACGATGATTTGTGGGTGGGACGAGGGCGGGCCCCAGTTGTATTATGTTGATGATGACGGCACGCGACTCAAAGGTGATGCTTTTTGCGTTGGAAGTGGCTCTACTTATGCGTACGGCGTGATCGATTCTCATTTAAAAGCGGACTTGACCATTGAGGAGGCCATCGATCTGGGCCGGCGGGCGATCGCCGGTGCTGCGCATCGTGATGCTTATAGTGGCGGCTGGAACAACCTCTACCACATGAAGGCCGACGGCTGGCACTTCCTGGGCGCTGTGGACACGAACGACCTCTACTACGAGCACGTGCACCCGACCCACGTCAAGGCGCCGCCGCCCAAGCCCACGCCCTCGAACGTGCCGCGCTAGGCGTCCCCTCCTCCCCGTAACGATATTAGGCCCTTACTCTGGAGGTACTTCCGGGGGTGGCGCGGCAGGAGCCACGGATTTCGCCCTTCGTCGCCACCACCACGTCGTCGACGAGACGTGTTTCTTCACTTCGAGCCGATGCTCGCCGCGAAACGACTGGGGTCTGACATTGCAATGGGTAAAGTCCTTCTTGTCATCAGAATAATCGACGGACTTGTCGCCGAGTAATGATTGGGCGACGAACTCCGCCACAACCACGGAAATGCCCATGTACACAATGGACTGAGCAATAACCGCCGCAAGATAGAAGAAATCGAAGTTGCCGATCTCGCCCGTGGCGGCGACGACGATTTTGATGCCGCCCGAGTAGGTCTCGTACGCGGTGGAGCTGCTGTCCGCGGCGCCCGCCGACGGGGGCGTGAAGGACATTACATGTGCTTGTTCGCCCAGGCCGGACCAGCCGACGGGCGCCTTGGCGACGGACGCGCGCGCCACGTATTTGTTCCCGCTCCAACGCCAGGCCACCTTGTTCGTGTAGTCGATCTGGAGCTCGAGCGTCATCCCCGTCAGGCGGTAGGCAGGCAGGCCCTCGGACTCCGTGACGGTGGCGCCCCCGTCGTTTTTTGCGTCGAGGGAGTCGATGCCGGCCAGATGCAATAAGTCCTTGAGCTTCATTTTAAACACCTCGCCCTCACCAAAGCTCTTCTCCGCATCCTTGTCTTCTTTACCGATCCAATCGCCCGACTCCTTCCAGACTGTCGTTTTCGGTAGATGTTTCGACACGCCTCGTTGCACGGCGGTGAAACCGTGCTCCACGAATATCTCGACGTCCTCCACGCCGGGCACGAAGTAGTTTTTTTGTGGTCTAGTGATGTTGCGGCAGCCGAGGGCGTCCTCGCCGCAATTTGAATAAGTAGAAACCCATTCCTGCACATGGGTCTGGATGTAGAAGCCACCCGCGGGCAATTTGCGCATGATCTCGCCCTTGGTGAAATGCTTGCACCGGTTGTCGTCGTACGTCCAAGACGCGTCATAGATAAAGTCGTACTCGCCCAATCGCGAACATATACCGCGTCCTTCGTGCCGTCGTAGCCCTGACCCCAGATGTTCGTGGAGCCGTACGGGGCCTCGATCTTCCAATAGCCGTAGTTGTAGAATATGTTAGCGAGGAAGAATACCAGGACGGCCAGCTTGACGGCCAGGCTCGCGATGACGACCCGCGGATCATCAATCATCTGCAGCTTGGGCGATTTGTGCACGAGCCCTGTGGTCCGCGCCTTCCGCCAGAGCCAGGCCGAAAAGGGGTACTCTCCCGACTGCAAATTTCGCCTCGCGCCATAACAACAATCGAGGATCGAATCCATGCCAAGCGGCTCCCCGATGGCTAGTTCCTCTCGAGTGCTGTGCTATCTAGCTGTCAAGAGGCTGCCCGTTGCAGTGTCGCCGCAGGCAAGGTGAAGTGAGAGCTCTTGTGTAGTCTAATGCCAAGAGTGTGCAACGAGGCTGCCCTTGCAGCTCCGCCGAAGGCAAGGTGATTGAGAGCTCACCTCGCACGCTCGGGTGCTGCTGGTTTGCCCACGGCGTTGTCCAGCAAGTGTGCTCTGCGATCGCGTTGCGCACAGGGATGAGACTCCAGGCAAACATTCTACTGGAAAGCATGCGTCTATCGGTACGCAGGGTTCCACGAAGCTTCTTGCGGTGCAGGGCCGGCGAGGGCCGGGCCGCCAAATTCGCACGGGTTTAGATGGCTTTCTCGCACACACACGCGCCGCACGCTCAAACGATCAGCGGTTCTCACGTCTCGCGCCAGACGACTGCTGCATCAACGTGATCACTGGGGGATCGCGGCGCAACAGCAGCATTCGGCAAACCCAGTTAGGGAGAGCCAAGCACTGAGCAGTCAAGTACTAGGCTTGGCAAGTGAGCCCGCTCACACAAGCCACCATGGAGTACGCCGCCGACGCCTACAAGTTCGGCGCGGCCCTCTGCCTGATCCACGCCGCGGGCCGCTTAGCAGGGTTGAGCGACATCGCCGCGCACGTCGTGCCCCAAGCTTTAGCGTTCCTCGTCCTCGCTCTGCTCGGTTGTGATGCTTGGTCATCAATGTACCTGGAAGTAGGCACGACGCCGGGCGTCTACGCCCCCGCGCACGCGAACGGCATCCGCTGCTGCGTTCTGCAGATCCCCCTGCAGCTCTACGAATTACTGTGCGCGTTGCGAGTGAAGCGGTTGCGGGGCAAGGCGGGGGAAATGGTCGTCCACCATGCGCTCTCTTTACTTTTGGCGTCACTAGCGGTCCACAAGGGCATCTACTTCTTCTACGGAACCTATTTCTTCGGCGTCTCGGAATTGTCCTCGTTACCGCTCGTGTTCATGGATCTGTTCAAGATGTTCCCCGACGTGAAGAAGCGGTACCCCCTGTCCAACGAACTGATCCGGCCTTTCTTCTGCGTCTGCTTTCTTGTATTAAGGACCCTCTACTGGCCGTACGTCTCGTATCACTTCTGGTCCGCGTCTGTAACGCACTGGCCGGCGGACCAGGTGGAGGTCCTCGTGTTCTGCGCGGTCAACCTGTTGCTGTCGGCCCTACAGGCCTTCTGGACCTACCTCATCGTGATCGGCCTCTACAAGCTCGCCACCGGGGACCCGGCGACGCACGACGTGGACAAGGTCGACTAGGGGGCTTATACCTTAATACTTCCTGGATGCGCGTCACGTCGTCACCCCCGTGGGGGCCGCTGGCGCCGGCCCGGTCCAGGACGCCCACGCAGAAGTCCGGCAGCTCCGTCGAGGCCCCGGTCTTGCGCAGGTAGGGCCTTCTTGAATCAAAGAAGTTCCGCCACGTGCCTAGCGTCGCCGTCGGGTCCGCCACGTACTCGCGGTCCACCATGCGCGCCGCCGCCGCTTCTAAAGCTCCCGGCGCCGTGGCGAGGCGGCGCGCCACGCATTCGATGGTTGTCGCCACGTCGACGCCCTCGCGCTCGAGCATGGCCGCATTGGCCGCGTAGGACATCAATGTGACGAAGGCCATGTCTACCACTGCGTAATCGAGGGCCCGCGCGGCGCCGACGCCCGGGCAGAAGGTCGTCGTCCCCAGGGCGCGGAGCGCGGCGCTCGTTTTAGCATCGAGCGCCCCTTCGCCGCGGTCGCACGATACAAAGAGCTGGCCCGCGCCCGCCTCGAGCGCGGGCGGCGGACCGCAGTACGCCCCGTCCACGCACGTCGCGCGCGGCAGCGCCTCCTTTACTTTTGCGACCACGGCCCGGCCGTCGTCGGGCGAGCCGCTGGCTACATTGGCCAGCACCTTATCAAAGGCGAGGCCGCGGCAGTCGTCGACGACGGCCTTCACCGCGTCCGTCGTCGTGAGCAGCGCGATGCAGAGGTCCGCGCTTTCCACCGCCTCGCGGGCCGACGCCGCGACGGTGATGGCCGGCGTGCTTGCAGCGAGCCTTTGCGCTTTGGCCGACGTCCGGTTCCAGACGCGGACGTCGTAGCCGAGGCCTGCGAGGCGCCGCGCGGCCGCGGCGCCCATCTTGCCGGCGCCGAGGATCGAGACGCGGGCCAGCTGGGGCGCGGCCATGTTCTTTGCTGCTTGTCTGCCGCGTGCTAAGACGCACTTTGTTACGATCCTGTCGTGCTGAGACGCGATTGCCAAGTGCTGAGACCAGATGCCGACAGACTCTGCTCTGTGAACAAGCTGGGCGCGCAAATAGATGAAATTTTAAGCCAGCAAAGCTCAGTAAAGCTGCGAATCGATGTATGAGGATGCGTGTAAACGACCGTGGTCAACGCTATGTGCGTTTTTGCTGTCGCAAAGAAAATACGGAGCAGCGAAACCCGTTTAGTAAAACTGAAAACGCGCGAAAACTATTTCGCACGCACGGGGCGCTATACCTAGCGCTCCCAATTTCACGAGGGCTCCGCCTTGACAAACAACTTAACATTTACCCCTATCCCGCCGGCCGCGACTGGCGCCTCGACCCCCCCGCCGGAGGTAGTGTCCCGCTAGGCACCGCTTCGACTCGCTTTGAAGATCTGTCTGAACGTGTTCGTGGTGTCGAGGGTGGTGAGCTTGGCGTTTCCCGCAAGGACTTTGATCGAATCCTCTGTCAACAACCTACAGCCGAAGATTCGTAGCGTGTGCAGCTCAGCGAGTGACGCTACTGCTGTGACCGCCTCGTCGCTGAGCAGTTTGCAGTTTCGCAAGTTAAGTTTTGTGAGGGACGGGCAGTCGGCGACGAGAGCCTTCACTGATGCATCTGTCAGCTTCGGGCACCGCGAGCAATCAAGTTCGGTGAGAGAGCCGCAGCCGGCCGCGATCGCCGTCAGTCCTCGGTCCGTGATAAATTTACAGTCCGCGATTACGAGCCTTTTTAAGGATGGGCAGCTGGCGGCGACGGCCAAGACCGACTCGTCCGTGAGCCTCTGTCCACACATCGCGACTGAGAGGTCGACAAGCGAACTCGTGGCTATAGTTTTAATACCCTCGTCTGTCAGGCCGCGGCAGCAGCTCAGATTGACTGAGGTGAGCACGCGGCCCTCGATCATGGTCTGCAAAGCCTCGTCTGTGAGTAAAGGGTCTGAGACGTCGAGTGTCGGTGACGTGCCCGAAGCACTTCTCGGCGACGCCATCCGAGCGTTCCGGCTGAAGACAAAGCTGAAGACAGATGGGGCCACCAAGAGGATACGCAGTTGTTGCATCAAGGGACCACGTGTGTCGCGCCGTCAGACTGGGACTGTCTGTCAGAGTGGGAGGCCGTCAGAGCTGCAGCCAGGCGAGTTGTTACTACGCGCTTTGCGTGCAGTAGCAGCGATGATCACAGCTCTTATAAATGCAGTGCTAGCGGCTTTTAGCAGTGCTCGCTGACAAGCCACTTGTCCTAGCACCCCCAGGTTGCAAAACCCGTCTTGACGATGTCGGGCTCCAGCCAGAGGTCACGTTTTGCCGCGAGCAGTGCTCAGCGCCATAGCGCGCCTGCGAGACACCGTCGCCGGGGGATTCCTAAGTCACGGCGAAGTAGACACTTAATATTTCACACGAACGGCCGGGGGAAAGGGGCAAGTCAGTTCGACGTCTCGTCCGTCGAGTCCCGCGAGGCCGGCGCGGACGCCTGGTCCATGCGCCGCCGCGTGTCGGAGATGTGCGCGCCGCACCACTCGGCCGCGTCGCCCGAGTTGCGAAGCCCGAGGACGCGCCGCGTGTCCCCTACTCGCTGCCGCGCCGTGGCATACATCCCCGAGGCGCCGAACATGCGCGAGTCGCTGAGCCCAGGACACGCCCCGTCCTCGGGCGGTTGGGCACTAAAGTGCGCCGCAAAGTCCCGCGACGGAAGCGCGTGGTGAGGGTCGACCCAGTGCTCCACGCCGTCGTGCTCGCCGTGGTGGGAAACCCGGTCCTCCTCGAGCTTGAAGACCGCCTCGAGGTCCTCGTGAACCTCCTCCAGCAGCACCTCCTTCTCCCGCGTGGAGACGAGGCCGCGCTTTGAAAGCGAGCACACGGCGTCCCTTTGAATGGACAGGATCGTCTGGGCCACGAACAGCGTGCGCATCCGCTTGCGCAGGGCCGAGTCGATGGCGAACCGGACGTCGTTCGCCTTCTTGAGCTCGTCGCGGCACTCCCGCACGAGGACGCGACTCACATCCTCGGCTTCCCCGACCTTGCACACGCATGGTTTTTGCGCGCGGTCTGAGAAGTAGGCCGCCACGGTTTCTAGCGCGGTTTCGTGGGCAAGGCGGAACGATGTCACGAGCAGGAAGGTCTCATTTTTGCGACCGTAGCCGAAAGCGACGCCCCCAATGAAGGCGAGCGCCAGGTAGGGGTGCGACGGGTTATTACTTTCGTGCGCTTCTTCGTCCTCAAAGTCTTCCGTGAGAGCGCGGTGGTCGCACGCGCCGCGGCGCCAGCCGTCGGCGACGGCGCCCCCGCAGAGCGCGTGGGCGTACGCGACCGCGACCGCCACGTGGTCCGCCGTGGCGGTGTAGGGGCTCTCCTCCTCCTCGATGGTGTCGGGCTGGTCGAGGAAGTGGCGGAACTCGACCTCGTCAAAGTCGCGGTCGGTGGGTGCGTCGGATACGACCGACGCCGCGTTCGCCGCCAGGCACTTGATGCGTTCCGCTTGCACCGCATCGTTCCGCTTTTGGGCCTCGCTTCGGGGGCGCCACGGCATGTGCGAGAGCACCGCCGCCGCTGTGGTCTCCGTCGTCGTGTGTCCGGGATTCGAGTCGAGGAACGCCTTGGTGACCACAATAAAACCGGGCCAGGCCTCGAGCGCGCGCGGCGTCATCGGCAAAGCGCCCAGCGCCGCGCGCAGCACCATGCTCTCCGGCGCGCCGTTGTACCAGTCGGCCAGGCGGTGGTACATGCGGTCGGTCCCGTCGTAGCCTCCGCGGCCCTCGTCCGGAGCCTTGGTGGGCTCGGGCGCCCGGACCACGCCGTCGACGGCGAGGTCGTCGCGCATCGGGTGTAACGACGGCGGCTTGCTCATTTTCCGCCGCCTCCGTGCCCGGAGGCAGAGGCCCGCGGCGCAGGCGAGAATACAGGCGGCCCCCACGACGCCGAGGATCGATACAAACGAGGTCGGGACGTCGATGGGGGCGTCGGTGCGTTCGGATCGAAGACGTAGGCAAAGCAGTAGCGGGTCACGTACGTACCCGCTACGTACGGCATGGCCGTGACCGCGATGGTGCCACCGTCGATCGCCACGGCGCGGCCGAAGTAGATGTTCGCCCCGGCGTCAGCGGGCGTCAGCTTGGTCACGTTCCCGTACGTGGCCCCGCCGTCGCTCGTGCGGAAGACGTAGGCCGAGCCGCCGGAGCCGGAGCCTGAGGAACCGGCGCTGTCGTCCAACTCGGCCCCGGCCACCACGATACCGCCGTCGATCGCCACGGAATGGCCGAGGGAGGCGTCCGCCGAGGCTCGTCCGCCGGGAGCTTGGTCTCGACCCACGTGGCCCCGCCGTCGCTCGTGCGGAAGGTGTAGACAGCGCCGCCAATCCCAGCGTAGGGCGACCCAACCACGACGGTGCTCGCATTGTGAAGCGTAGCATCACCTTCGATCGCCTCGGAGTAGCCGATCTCGTCGCTCGGTGCGGCGTCCGAGGCCGTCAGCTTGGCCACCTCGACGTACGTACCGCCGCCGTCGGTCGTGCAGAAGACGTGGGCCGCGCCCGCTTCGGAGCCGGCGGCGTCGTCGCCGCGGGCCCCGACCACGACGGTGCCGCCGTCGATCGCCACGGACCAGCCGAACTCGTTGTTTACCGCGGGGTTGGTCAGCTTGGCCACCTGGCCGTACGTGGCGCCGCCGTCCGTCGTGCGGAAGATGTAGGCCGCGTCGCGAGCGTAGATTGCATTGGACCAGTCCACATAGCCTTCCAATCGGCTGGCCCCCACGACGACGGTGTCGCCGTCGATGGCCACGGATTTGCCGAAGTAGTCGCCCGCCGTCTTATCGGCAAGCGTCAGCTTGGCCACCTGGTCGTACGTCGTGCCGCCGTCCAGGGTGCGGAAGATGTAGACGGCGCCCGTGCTGGAGTCGTCGCCCTCGGCCCCGATTACCACGGTGCCGCCGTCGACCGCCACGGTGCTCCCGAAGTAGTCGATAGAATCGGCGTCGGCGGCCGTCAGCTTGACCACATGGCCGTACGTGGCGCCGCCGTCGCTCGTGCG
>Ga0114994_10002887_pt1 | contig 12593 bp, 10 predicted proteins | sample ArcticOcean_MG_C_9_FD_87043 | JGI IMG/M metagenome (GOLD analysis project Ga0114994, IMG submission 87043) | Marine microbial communities from western Arctic Ocean - ArcticOcean_MG_CB2_152 | ecosystem: Environmental > Aquatic > Marine > Oceanic | place: Arctic Ocean: Canada Basin | collected... | reverse complement strand
AGTTCAATTTTCGCAGCAACTCATAAAATTCCAGCACAAGCTGAGATTCATAAAACGAAGTAAAGGCATCCTGCACTAAGATTACACTCCGTTCTAATTCTTGCTGAGAAAGCGAGTTCAACTTCTCAAGATCGAATTCAACTGCATTTACATCGAGCAGACGCTCCCTCACGGATTCAGGACTGTATAACGGAAAATCTCTTAAACCAACTTTATTCTTCAGCAAGTTACGGTTTAATGGAAAATTTAAAATCGCGTTCACCGGACGCGGCATGTTTGAAAACAAACGGCCGACTATTTCGGTAGAGCCAACCAGATAATCTTTGAGCGGACGTAAATATCTGGAATGATAAAGGTGTAAAAATTTTGAGCGGAATTCCGGAACGTTTACATGTACCGGACACTGCGTCACACAAGCTTTGCAGACTAAACATCCGGCCATTGATTCATAAACTTCATGTGAAAAATCGTACTCACCTTTATTTTTTCTGAAGGTATTTTTTATTTTGTTATAAGAAGTATTGAAAAAATTATCAACCGGAGAATTCGTCGGGGTCAACCCACTTAAATTCCCTTTCGAATTATTCGATACTGCAGTTTTTCTTTCCGGAGTCAAGGAAAGCATCCGGAGCCATTCCCGCATCATTCCGGCCCTGCCTTTCGGAGAATGAAGACGGTCACGAGTAATCCGGGAAGACGGACACATCACATTCTTCGATGAATAATCAAAACACGCACCGTTACCGTTACAGTTAACCGCAGTTTCATATTCCTTAAGCAATTCCGGAGCAATCTGCCTGTCTTTATGTCCCCGCAACGGACCTTCAATAGACACCACTTTGTCCGTAACCTGAGAAAGCGGGGTGACAATTTTTCCAGGATTGAGCCGATTTTCTGGATCGAACGCATCTTTGATTCGGCGTAAATCATGATGCAGTTCTTCACCAAAAAATTCTGCAGTGTATTCACTGCGGTAACCACGTCCGTGTTCACTCCACATCACACCGCCGTATTTTTTCACCAGCGAGACCACTTTATCTGAAAGCTCCCGAATCCAGACTTCCTCTTCCGGATTTTTCAAATCCAACGCAGGTCGCACGTGCAAACATCCCACATCCACATGTCCAAACATTGCGTACTGCAAACCATATGACCCAAGCAGTTTCCGGAATTCACGAATGTAAGCAGCAAGATTTTCCGGAGGAACAGCCGTGTCTTCCACAAAAGGCAGTGGTTTGCGCTCACCTTTGGTATTGCCTAAAAGTCCAACGCCTTTTTTTCTTAAACTCCACAAATCTTTTATTTCTTCTGGATCAGCAGTCCTGTAGTAACCAGTTGCTTCTCCGGATTTGTTTTTCTTAGCATCAATGATTTTGCATAAAGCGGAAACCTGTTTTTCAAGTTTGTTCTTATTGTTACCGCAAAATTCAAGCAGGCTGATGGTACGAGTCGGACGGTTTTTATTTCCAGATTTCTGCTTTTCGTCTGCAATGAAATCTTTGATTTTTAAATATATATCATCTTCTTTTGCAAGACTGAGAATATTTTCATCAATCGTCTCAATCGCAGCCGGATCATTCTCAACCAAAATTTGTGCATCTCGAAGTGCGTCATCAAAATGTTCGTATTTTACAACCAAGAGTCGTTTGTATTTAGGCAAAGCAGTCAAACGTAGTTTCAGCTCACTCACAACTGCTAATGTGCCTTCTGATCCGGAAAGTAAATAGTTTAAGTTGAATTTTTTTTCCGAATTTCCGTAAACTTTAGCCAAATTGTAACCGGTCATGAAACGGCTTATTTTAGGAAAAATCTCTTCAATTAAATCTGCTTTTTCCAGAACAATCTGATCAACGACTTTAAACACCTCACCCGTAATTCCGGATTTTTGTTTGTATGCACTTAATTTGTCTTCATCAAGCGCAACGGATCCCAGAGTTTCACCGTTTGAGAGAACACAGGACAACTCTAAAACATGGTCGCTGGTACGTCCGTAAATGCGTGAACCTTTTCCGCAAGCATCAGTATTGACCATTCCGCCCAGAGTAGCTCTATTGCTCGGTGACAGATCCGGTGCAAAAAAAACGTTATGCTGGGCGAGATGTTCGTTTAACTGGTCTAGCACCACCCCCGGTTCTACACGTACCCAACCCTGTTTAATATTCGTTTCAAGAATACGGTTCATATAACGTGAACAGTCAAGCACGATGCCTTCAGTAAGTGACTGCCCGTTGGTACCAGTACCTCCGCCGCGCGCAGTGATTTTTATGCTTTGACAATATTTCTGCTGAGCTGTTAGCTGAAGTACCGCCTGGATGTCACTTGAATTTTTCGGAAAAACAACTGCCTGCGGAAGAACCTGATAAATGCTGTTGTCAGTTGAGGTTATCAGACGTGTTCCGTAATCATGCTGAATATCTCCGGCGAAACTGCTTTGACGCAATTTTGCCAGAAAACTTTGCACAATTTCAGGAGTACTTTCAGAATGACTGAGGCGGGGGATCATTTAATACTTTACAAACAGATAATTACGAAATTTTGTAGTCTCAGAGTATGAAACAGCATTTCCCATAAAAATATCTTTGCATGCTGCAGGAGGCGGAAGAAACAGTGCAATCATCAATCCTTATATTCCGCAGCACGGTTTTGTAGCATCGCCATTACAGACTCCTCCAGATCAGCGGAAAGCAGCATTGCGGAATTCCACGTTGCCACATAATTAAGTCCGTCTGCAACTGAATTATCGCGCGAGTGCAAAAGCATTTCCTTAACTCCGCGTATAGCTAAAGGTGCTTTGCCCGCAATTTGCTCAGCAATCTTCCGGACTGCGGATATCATCAATTCCCGATCAGCATAACAACTGTTGACCAAACCAAATTCACGTGCTTCCTCTCCGTAAAATTTCCGTCCCGTGTAGGCTAATTCGCGAACAATTCCTGGGGGAATCAACTTTGGTAGACGCTGTAAAGTCCCTACATCAGCGGTTAGTCCAAGATCAATTTCTTTTATCTGGAAGACTGCGTCACTTGTTGAGTAACGCAGGTCGCAGGCACTTATCAAATCAATTCCTCCGCCTATGCATCCTCCGTGAATTGCTGCTAATACTGGTTTGCGACACTCTTCGATTTGTGTAAATGCAGCCTGAAGTTTTAATATTTTTCGACGTAAATATTCACGTTTACGTCCTTCACAATCAAAATGTTCTACTTCTTGCCCAACTGACTGTAAAAATTTAAGATCAATTCCTGCAGTAAAATGACTGCCGGCACCGCTTAGGATGCAAACTCTAACAGCTTCATTTTCGTCTAATTCACGGAAACAATCTCCGAGGGCAAACCATAATTCTTCATCAAGCGCATTTGCTTTGTCAGGACGGTTTAATTCAATTTCCGCAACTGCGGAATCAATCTTTATTTTCAGTGAATCCGGCATATCAAATGATGGAATAAGAAGTTAAAGGTTGAAGAGGAGCAGAATCCATTTCAAGTTGTTCCAGACATTTTGCTGCTTTTTCCAACTCCCGCATTGCCTCAGTTTTCAGTTTTTCACGCAGATTATGTTGCTCGAACAGCGCCCTGAGTTCTCTTGTCATTTTCTCCAATTCAAAATCTTCACTCAGTTTTTCCGACATTTCACAGAGTTCACTTTCCGTCAAACATTCGTGGAGTAAAAAGCAGAGAGGCGCCCACAATTCTTGGTTTTTTAATGTTTGCAGAAAAAGTTTTTCGTCATCAATAACAGCCAGTTCAGTTTTAAGTTGAGCGGCCATACCCACAGATTCTCCAAAAGCAAACAAGGTCGAAGCAGTAACTTGAGAAGCATTTGCCCAGTAAGCCGCGCTTTTAGCACCTGCTCCAAATAGCCCCGCAATTTTGTCACGCGTTACTTTCTTCCAGTGTTTTGGAGTCGCAGTAAGAGTAGGTTCAGAAATTTCAAGCACTTGTCCGCGTGAAATGTTTTGTGTGGCGAGTGAAACGCATTCCAGCACGTCCAAATTTCCAATACGTGTTAAGATTTGAAATGAGATGGAAAGCAGATAATCACCCAGCAAAACACTTGCTTCTGAACCCCATAGTTTTTGAACATGCTGCTGGTGACGTCTGGCGTTTTCTGGCTCTTTGATGTGCCTGTGCAACGCAGATGCGGTGTGTAAAAATTCTAAAGTGCTGCCTATATCTATCACTGCTTCATCTGGCTTCTTAAAGAGCTTTGCGCTTTGTAGCAACAGCAGTGATCTAGTTGAATTGTTATGAGGAGTTATAATATGGTGAGCAATATCTGCTAAAAAAGGAAGTGAAACACTCAAATTTTTTTTAACAGCTTGTTGAATCCGTTCCATCTCATTCTCGCTGTCCAAAAGATTTTTTTCGCAAGCTGCCTGTTTCATTATTTACGGATTCCTGTTTTCTAACTTAACGTTCTTTGCTGATATGATGAATAACTGAATTTATGATAACTCTTGAAGATTCAATCGTAATATTTCCACTATTAATGACATCAATGCCAGGATAAATCCGACAATCGGCCAAATTGCTTTCCAACTGGAACGAAGAGCCTGCAGTTGACGTAGCAGCAAAATCATCGCAAAAACACACCAAGCACTGATTGATGCCCAAAATCTCAAGTTTGCCAGAAAAGACTGATCATCTTTATTAATTAATATTCCCAGCATAATACCAATACTCAAAGCTAAAAAACCCCAAAGTGTCCCCTGCCAGCTGAGACGATCTAGAGTACCAAGCGCTGGAAATCGGATCATCATCGAGGTTACAAGTTTTGTTTTAAGACGGTGCTCCTGATATAGAAATAAGATGCTGGCCACACAAGCAACACCCAGCATAACATAACCTGCTAAAAGAATAATTATGTGTTTTCCAAGTAAAACCTGATAAAGCCAAGTTTGAGTTAATACTATTTCACTTGTCGATACTTGATTCTGAAAAATAATGAGTGATAAACCCAGCAACAGAATCGCAAACAGCCGGACTATTGATGTGTTGACCAAACTTGGTAGCCGTTCTGGAAAGGCTTGTACTCCCACCATACTGGCCCATGCGGCAACGCTCAGGATGTCACTTACAAAAGTTGTGGGCCAGACTGATTTAGTCAATAGTAATCCAAGTAAAGCAACAGTATGAATGATCCAGCCCAGCCGCATTCCTGCAAGCTCCGACCATGCCTGAAGCCTTGAGCCGGAAGACTCATCAAAAGGCGAAGGAAAAAGCCCTAAAATCCAACTGATGATGTAAATCAACAAGGCTCCCCATATTCCTACAATCAGCATATAGTCTTATTGTGAATGTGTGTTTTTATAATGCTTTAATTAAATAGTGGTCGAAGCAAGGTGCTTCATAATTTAGCCTCCACTGACTGATTTTTTTATCTGCAAAAATGAACAATAAAATCAGTTCAACTGGGCATCATTTAGTTGAGCAAGTTGAAGATATACAGAGTTTAAGAGTGTAGCTCTGTTAGCATCACCAGTCAATCCGAATATGAAAATCAGGGGCAGGAGAGATTACCGGAATATTGTTTTCCGGAAAGCAGTGCTATTTTTTTACTGACTGGTAGAGTAATCAAGAGGTCAAGTTTGGAATCATTATCGACATCTGTAATTGCCAGATCCGCAGGCGCGTCTCCGTCTTTCGCCAAGCTTGCCGCAAATGAAACAGGTGTTGCATAACCTGTAGAGGAGGTGTTGTCACTGAGAGTCAATGAAAAGTCACCTGTCAGGAGAGAGACTCCGGAGGTACTGACGAGAAAATGTTGTCCTGCCACAAAATCCATTTTACCGTCATTATCAAAATCCGCCGCAGCCAGCGTCCTCGGTCCACGTCCGGAACTGATTGTAAGCGGTAAATCAAAATCACCTGTGCCTTTTCCATAAATCAAGGAAAGAGTACTGTCTCCGGAATTGCTAACCGCGAGGTCTTGTTTTGAATCACAGTTCCAGTCTCCAGAAATCAAGTCGATCGGTAAACTTCCGACTGTATATGTAGTGGATTGAGCACTAAAAGTTCCGCTTCCGCTGTTTAACCAGATTTGAACCAAAGTACTGTCCCTTGACAAAACCGCGAGATCGGTATCATTGTCACCATCCCAATCTGCACTGGCAATCTGTATTGGATGTGCACTGACAGACAAAGTCTGTGAAACAGAAAATACTCCACTGCTGTTTTGAAGAATGGAAACGCTGCTGTTATCACGATTTACAACTGCTAAATCGGTTTGGTTGTCGCTGTTCCAGTCTCCGGAAAGCAGCTTGAGTGGCACATCACCAACAGTTAAGCTTCCATTATCGGTAAAAGTCGCGCTACCGTCATTGAGTAACAATTTAATTTTGTCCTGATCGGTATGAGTGACCACTAGGTCCGTTTTGTTATCACCAGTAAAATCTGCTGAAATCACATCCTGCCGCCACTCAGCGGTAGCTGGAGTAATGGTGCTAGATGTATATGGAAAACTACTTGTAGAGGAAGAATTATTAAGAAAGAGGGTCATACTGCCATCTGCAGAAGTTAAAATTCCATCCTGCTTCCGGGGACTTGTCACAACAATATCTGTTTTGTTGTCTCCATTGAAATCACCAAATGTAATACCAAGCGGATTTTCTCCCGCATCAAATTCCACTGCTGTCTCAAAGACTGTTCCGGAAACACTTGAAGATCCGGCACTTGTTTCTGTTGCTAAATCTGTAGAACTGCATGTAGCAGCAAAGAACGTTCCTGTACTTGCAAGAAAAAACAGTATTACCGTCCCTAACTTAAGTCTTGAAAAAAACTTAGCGTTCATTGATCAAGCCTTTAAAAAAGAGACCATATTTGTCTTCATGATAGTCCTGAATTAAACCAAAATATTTGTTCCAAGGAGGTACTGGTGGGCGCTCCCTGCTTTGATAATAAAGTACTGTGTGGATCATTTTCCAGCGTTCTTCAAAAAACACTTTTAAAGGCGAAGTTTCCTGAAGACCTTCAAACACAATCACTGGTGATCGTGCACCGTGAGCATATTCTTCAAAATGCAGGATGATATTTTCGCCTTCACCCGCTAACAACAGTTCTTCCAGATACGCTGTCGCCTGAAAGTCAATCTTGATCCAGTCTGCAAGGTCCAGCAATTGATGATGGACATTCACATTCATTTTATTGGTATCATCAAGAGCAAGCCGAATTCCCAAATCTTCCGCAAGCACGCGTATGGTCGATAAATAATCTTCGGTAACTTCTTCATTGATTTCAAAATAAAACATCTCCTTGTACTCCGGAAACAACTCCAGAAGTGTCTTTAATGTACGCGGATAATTCAGATAAAATGAGTCAACGTTTTGCGAAAATGTCAACGAAGGCATACTTTCCTGATCACGTTCCATGTGTTGTCTCAGGAGACGGACAGTCAGAAAAGTAGCAATCAGCGAAGCAAAACGTACAAGTACCGAAGGAATCGATAATTCTTGTGAACGCTCTACAATTTCACCAAAACTATTTGCATCTCTGTCGATAGCCAACAGCTCAAAACCACGTGTTGTTGTCTGTAAATTTCGTGGAGCAAGAGCGTCAATGGATTCCGCTTTGACTGAAATCCACTTCAGGTAGTTCCGCGCACGGTCAGTAAGTTCATTCCATTCACCCTCAGTTACAACCTTTAAAACTTTCTCGATTACATCTGGAAAACACGGAGTCGGCAAGCCCCCTGGAGCAGCAGCAACAGTTTGACCTGACAGATTTGACTCTTTCGTTAAACTGATAAGATATTCCTGCAATTCTTCTAAGTTTTGCATCAGCAAATATTATTCAATTGAACTTGTGTCTGAAGATCAAACATCTTAATTTTAATTTTGCCTCTGACTTTAATGTTGAAAACCAGTCTAAACTTGATGCTGGTGCAGAATAACATGAAAGTCCTGGAAAAGCTGAATTTCTGCTGCACTTTCCTGTTCCCGATAAGTATTCCCTAACTACCTGTACCAAGAGCTAAATTGGCAAATTTCGTATACTGACCGATAAAAGCGAGACGTTTCACGCCTATCTCGCCGTTTCGATGTTTTGCAATACTTATTTCAGCAATGCCCTTGTCCTCAGTATCAGGATTATAAACCTCATCTCGGTAAATAAAGACAATCAAATCCGCATCCTGTTCAAGTGCACCGGATTCACGCAAATCTGACATCATAGGTCGTTTTTCTGTACGCCTCTCAAGGCCACGGTTCAACTGAGACAGAACAACCATCGGCAATGAAAATTCTTTGGCAATACCTTTCAATGATCGTGATATTTCTGATATTTCCTGCTCCCTTGAAGGATTCCGCATGTTGCTCTGCATTAACTGCACATAATCAATTACCACAAGTCCAAGTTCAGGAAATTCCTTTTTAGCCTGACGAATCACCTGTCTGACGTAATTAGGATTTATACCGGAACGGTCATCTACTAACAGCGGTGCTTCCATCATCCTGGTAGTACCTTCCATCAGTTTATCCCAATCTTCTTGGTCGAGGTCACCAACAAGCAATTTTCTGTTATTTACTTTTGCTTCACTGCATATCAGCCGCATAGCAATGTGTTCTTTGGGCATTTCAAGACTGAAGATCAGTGACGGAATTTTAGCATGTCCTGAAGCATAAAGTGCCATATTTACCGCAAGTGCGGTTTTACCCATTGAAGGCCTGGCAGCAAGAATGATTAAATCACCCTTCTGTAAACCTCTTGTCAATTCATCAAACTCAGTAAAACCTGTAGGGACTCCTGTTACATTTTCAGGTGATTCAGAAATTTTCTCTAACTGTTCAAAGTTAGTAGCAAGAATTTCTTTGAGATGAGTATAACTTTTGAGGCGTGTACGTGCATCGATAGAATTTAAGCGTTCAGTAGCAGCCGCGATGAAATCAGAAATATTGTCAGCAGAACCCTCCTGACCACGCTTTGCCACTTCATGGGCCGTGAGGATAATGTCACGGAGTTGACCTTTTTCTCTTACAATTTGCGCATAAAACTCGGCATTTTCTGCAACAGGTGTTTTCTGTGACAACTCATTTAAATAATCCACCCCGCCTGTTTGTTCGAGTTGCTGTCTGGATTCCAAACGACTCAGGAGAGTCAGTTCATCAATTGGAACGGGAGGTTCCTGCGAGGCCATTTCCTGCATGGCGGAAAAAATGAGTTGATGTGCCGGCGAAAAAAAATCTTCTGAAGTGAGAATATCCAGGATCTGCAAAAGTACAGAATTCTGAATAATAATTGCGCCCAACACAGCCTGCTCTGCCATCTTGTCATGGGGAAGCAATTCCTCAAGATCAGCTGCTTGCGTGCGAGTTCTTGAGGTCCGACCGGAAAGCTTTGAAGTTTGGAATTTTTTTTCGGAAGACAGCATTAAAACTCCAGATATGGAGAAGGGAATCAAGGATTAGTAGACAGGAAGCAGGGTAGTACAATTATCCAAAATAAAGGCAAAAGGCCGGAATGTTTTCCTGAGCCTTTAGCCTTCAAGAATGGAGCATTAGCCCTACTCAATTTCCTCGTGATCTCTGTTTGCGTCTAATTCTTCGAGTTTTTCGAGTTCTTCTGAGTCTATTACTGGAGCATCAGCATCCGCATTTTCTTCTTCTTTTGGTTTTACAACAGGTGATGTTTCAACAGAGTCACCAATTACCTTTATTTGTAATGTTACAGAAACTTCCGTATGCACACGTACAGAGAATTCATGTGTACCTACATTACGAATAGGTGTATTCAACAGAATCGCTCGGCGTTCCAGTTCAAAGCCATTTTCTTTGAGTAATTCCACCAAATCACGGTTAGTAACCGAACCAAATAATTTACCTCCAAGACCTGCTTTACGCACGATTTCATATTTAATAGCATTTAGTTTTTCTGCCTGTTCATTGGCAAGTGCGACTTTTCCTGCACGCAATTTTTCAAGATAATGCAGACGATGACGTAATTCTTTAGAGGCTTTACCTGTTGCCAAAAGTGCCATCCCTTTCGGAATCAGGTAATTTCGTCCGTAGCCGGCTTTTACCTCAATTGTGTCACCTAATGACCCTAAATTAGGGACATCTTCAGTTAGTATTAACTTCACGGTATTTCCTTATATTGTAAGTAGCTGTTTTGTAATTCGTGCTTAATTTTATGAATTCCAAATTTAAGCTCGATTAGTATTTGTGCGTCCTGAAAATCTTCGATCGACAATAACCTGTTGGGGCACATAACCCTTCAAAGGTGAGAGCAACGCCAAGTTGCGAGCACGTCGAATAGCAGTTTTTAACTTCCTCTGATTCTGAGCGCAGACTCCTGAAATCCGGCTTGGAATTATCTTTCCGCCTTCAGTCACATAACTTTTGAGCAACTCAACGTCCTTATAATCAATCCGATCAATTCCGGCTTCTTTAAATGGACAGACTTTCTGTTTACTGCGTAATAAAATACTTGTTGGTATACGTTTACGACGTAAATGAGATCTTTTTCGTTTTTTTAACATAATTAATTATTCCTAAAAGTTTTGTTTAGTACTGAATATTTTATGAGAGTCAAAGGACATTAAGCATCTACAGCTTCAGTCTTATCTTTCCCTGCATCATCCGCAAGTTCTTCCTTTTTATCTTCGGATTCAGTTTCAACTATTTCAACAGTTTCTGCCTCATTTTTTTCAGGCACAGTTTCAGTTTCAGTTTCTGTCTCAGTCTGTTTTTCAACTTCTTTTGCATTCTCGGCAGACTTTTCCTTAACTTCCTCTTTTTCTGCAGTTTCCTCTTTAGGAGGTATTAAGTTATGTAAAAATGCTGCTTCTGCATCAAGGTCATCTGTTTTCACGATTTGATTACGCAAAACATCATCTGAGTAACCAAATTGGCGATGTAATTCGTCAACTGTTTTTCCAGAACCTGTGAAGTACCAGGCTTGATATACACCAAAATCATTGCCTGCAATTTCGTAAGCTAGTCTTCGGCGTCCCCAAACATATTCATGAATGAGTTTACCGTCAAATTCGGTGATGGTTTTTTTAAATTTGTTCAACACAACCGCAAGATCCTCTTCACTGAGAGTCGGGGCTGTGATGAAAACGAGTTCATATCCTGTCATTTATCTTCCTTTCGGATTATTGAAATATCAATAAGTCCACCTGAGTGAACAAGGAAAAAGCAAAAGTACATTCCTTTGCTTTTCAGCAATTTGTTCATAAACAAATGCTAAACATTAAAACGAAAGTGCATTATGTCACCATCCTGCACAACGTATTCCCGGCCTTCAAGTCGCCATTTTCCGGCTTCCTTGACTGATGACTCTGAACCTAAGCGGTCGATATCATCAAAATGAAAGACTTCGGCACGGATAAAGCCTTTCTCAAAATCAGTATGTATTTTTCCTGCGGCTTCCGGAGCGGTCGTACCTTTTCGGATTTCCCAGGCACGCACTTCCTGTTTTCCTGCAGTGAAATAAGTAATCTGTTCAAGCAACCTGTAACCGGAATGCGTAAGACGGTCTAGTCCGGAACTGTCTATCCCAAGCTCTTCCATGAATAAATCGGATTCTTCCTCTTCCATTTCGGCCAGCTCAGATTCCACCTGCGCACAAATGGGAATAACTTCCACACCTTCTTCCGCCGCTAACTCATTCAACCGCTGCAGATGAACTTCCGGATTTTTTAGTCCGTCTTCAGATATATTTGCAATATAAAGATATGGTTTCATGGTCAGCAAATTTAATTCAGCTACAAGAGCCTTTTCATCTTCACTGAATTCCATTCTGCGTGCAAATTTACCTTCACCCAAAAAATCCCGCAGTCGTTCAAAAACTGTCATGTGTGCCACCAAAGAACGGTCACTTTTAAGTTGCCGTGAAAGCCGTTCTATTTTGCGTTCCGTCTGCTCCAGATCAGACAAAATCAATTCAGTCTGAATAACCTCTACATCATTGACAGGATCTATCTTTCCGTCAACATGCACTACATTTGGATCTTCAAAACAACGCACCACATGAGCCACTGCGTGTACCTGTCGGATATGGCTTAAAAATTTGTTTCCCAAGCCTTCACCCTGGCTGGCACCTTTGACAAGTCCTGCTATATCAACCACCTGAAGAGTCGCAGGTACAACACGGTCAGGAGTTACCAATTCAGTCAAGCGGTTCATTCGTGGATCACGCAGTTGTACTATCCCAATATTTGGATCAATCGTACAAAATGGATAGTTCGCAGCTTCTGCCTGTACCTTGGTTAAAGCACTAAACAGAGTGGACTTACCTATGTTTGGCAAACCAACGATTCCAACTTCTAAAGCCATTCTTTTCCGGAAACTTTACTCGTTTTGATTAATTTTGCTGAAAGTACTCAAACCAGTTCAGGCGCCGAAAATGAAGTGTTCTCAAATTTTGAAGTTTCCAAAAAGCTGATCAACTCCGTCAGTACAAGATCAATAGCACTCAGAGCAAATTTCTCTTCAGCTTTCGACCAACGTCCTAAAACATGTCCAACTACGTCCCGTTTTCCTGAAGGCCTGCCAATGCCTATCCTGACTCTGCGGAACTCCCTGTTCCCTAATGAGTCTATAATTGAACGTAGACCGTTGTGTCCACCGTGCCCGCCTCCATCACGAAAACGTGCTT
>Ga0114994_10002883_pt1 | contig 12596 bp, 10 predicted proteins | sample ArcticOcean_MG_C_9_FD_87043 | JGI IMG/M metagenome (GOLD analysis project Ga0114994, IMG submission 87043) | Marine microbial communities from western Arctic Ocean - ArcticOcean_MG_CB2_152 | ecosystem: Environmental > Aquatic > Marine > Oceanic | place: Arctic Ocean: Canada Basin | collected... | reverse complement strand
TTCAGATTTTAATTTTTCATCAATTAATTCAATGGCCTTATTAATGTCAACTGCATGAGGATCAAGATTATTTGGAATTGAAATTGACTTAGTTGAAAATTTAATGTAAGGGCCATATCTCCCATTATTTACAGTTATAATTTCATCCTTATAATTTCCAATTTCTTTAGGGAATTTAAATAATTCTAAAGCTTCTTCAATGGTAATAGTATCTAACTGCTGATCTTTAGTAAGACTTGCAAAAACAGGCTTTTCTTCTTCATCTATAGTTCCAATTTGAGCAATTGGTCCAAATTTTCCAAGCCTTACTTTTACAACTCTTCCTGAAATTGGATCTGTACCTAAAACTTTTTCGCCAGATTGCCTCTCAGCATTCTCCCTTACATCATTTACGGTTTCATGAAATTTGCCGTAAAATTGTTTAATAATATCTGTCCAATTCTGATCACCTGCAGCAATTTTATCAAAATTCTTTTCAACCTCTGCTGTAAATCCATAATCTAAAATATTATTAAAATTATCAACTAAGAAGTCATTTACAATCATACCAATATCAGTAGGAACTAATTTTCCTTTATTTGATCCTGTTTTTTCTTTTAATACACTGTCTTTAATACCTTCTTGGTTAAATTCAATAAAATTATAATCTCTTTCTACACCCTCATTATCTCCTTTAGATATATAACCTCTGTTTTGAATTGTTGAAATTGTAGTAGCGTATGTCGCTGGCCTTCCAATCCCTAATTCTTCAAGTTTCTTAACTAATGATGCTTCAGTATATCTAGAAGGTGGTCTAGTAAAAGATTCTTTAGAAGTTATATTTAATAAATTTAATTTTTGATCAGTATTCAGTGCTGGTAAAATATCTTTTTCTTCCTCGATTTCATCATCGGTTCCCTCATTATAAACCCTAAGAAAACCATCAAATTTAATTACCTCACCTCTTGCAATAAAAATTTGATTGTATGAAACTGTCTTTATATTAACGACAGTTCTTTCAATTTGAGCATCAGACATTTGAGAAGAAATAGTGCGTTTCCAAATTAATTCATATAATCTTTGCTGGTCATAGTCAGACGTAATTTCATCAACATTAATATCTGTTGGTCTAACAGCTTCATGAGCTTCCTGAGCTGATTTGTTTTTATTCTTATAATCTCTCGGATTAACATAATCATTTCCATACTTAGTCTCTATCTTTTTAATAATTGAAGATTTCGCTTCATTAGAAAGAGTAACACTATCTGTTCTCATATATGTTATAAATCCAGCTTCATAAAGCTTTTGCGCAGTTGACATTGTTCTTGTAACTCCAAAACCAAGCTTTCTTGAAGCTTCTTGTTGAAGAGTAGAAGTTGTAAAAGGAGGGGTTGGAGATTTTTTTCCAGGTTTTTTTTCAGTACTTGCAACATTAAATAAAGAACCATAATTTTTTTCAAAGAATTCTTTTACTTCAATAACAGAAAAATACTTTTCGTTTAGTTCAGCCTTTAATTTAACACCATCATTAGTCTCAAAAACTCCAATTGATTTATATGAACTTTTGGAAACGAAAGTTTTAATTTCTCTTTCTTTTTCAACTATCAATCTCACAGATACAGATTGCACTCTTCCAGCTGACAAACCAGCCTTAACTTTTCTCCATAAAACAGGCGAGAGTTCATAACCAACAAGTCTATCTAAAACTCTACGCGCTTGTTGAGCATTAACTAAATTGAAGTTAATTTCTCTTGGGTTTTCTAAAGATTTTAAAATCGCATTTTTAGTTATTTCATGAAAAACAATTCTCTCATAATCCTTGTTGCTTAAATCAAGATTTTCATATAAGTGCCATGCTATAGCCTCCCCTTCTCTATCTTCATCACTAGCTAACCAAACTTTTTCAGAGTCCTTAACATATTTTTTTAAATCTCTTATTATTGGTTTTTTTTCAGTAGGGACAACATATTTAGGTTTGAAATTATTTTCAACATCAACCCCAAGCTCCTTAACAGGAAGGTCTGAGATATGCCCAACACAGGAGACAACCTTAAAATCTTGTCCAAGAATTTTTTCAATTGTCTTGGCTTTTGTAGCTGATTCAACAATAACTAAGTTTTTTGGCATATTATAAATTTGGCCCTAAAGTAAATAGATTTATTGTTATGAATAAAAAAAAAATAAAAATTTTAAAATTTGTTTAACATAATTGCTAGATAGTTTGAAAGAAACTAATTTTGTGAATAGATGAAAGTAGAACAGATTTATACTAAGTGTTTATCTCAAGGGTCATATTATATTGAATGTAATAAAGAGGTTGCTATTATTGATCCAATTAGAGAGATTGAGGGATATGTTGAGAAGGCAAAAAAAAGTGGTTCAAAAATTAAATACATTTTTGAGACTCATATTCATGCAGACTTTATAAGTGGTCATTTAAATTTAGCTAAAAAGACAGGTGCGAAAATTATTTATGGACCAAAATCTGAAACTACTTTTAATAAAACTATTGCATTAGATTATGAAAAATTTAAACTCGGTAACTCAACAATTGTAGCTATTCATACCCCAGGTCATACGATAGAAAGCACTACTTATTTACTGAAAGATACTAATGAAAAGGATCATGCAATATTTACTGGCGATACATTATTTCTTGGAGATGTTGGAAGACCTGACCTATCTCAAATATCAGATTTAGATAACAAAGACTTAGCATCAATGCTTTATGATAGCCTAAGAAATAAAATTATGATTCTAAATGATGATGTAATTGTATATCCTGGTCATGGTCAAGGAACTTCATGTGGAAAAGATTTAAGTTCTGAGACGATAGGTACACTTGGAGATCAAAAAAAGACAAATTACGCATTAAGAGAAAAGATGACTAAAGAGGAGTTTGTTAAAGAAGTTTTAAGTGGTCTTCTTGACCCACCGAAATATTTCCCTTCAAATGTTGAGCTTAATAAAAGTGGATATTTAGAATCACAAACAATTTTAAAAGAATCATTAATTGCCTTAGAGGCAGATAAAGTTGAAGAATTAATCAAGGATGTTATTTTACTAGATGTAAGGAATGAAAATGATTTTGCAGAATCTCATATTCCTGGTTCTATTTTTATTGGGCTTGATGGAAGATTTGCTCCATGGGTTGGAGAGTTATTGGAAGATATTAAAAAACCTATAATTCTTTTAACGCCTGAAGGAAGGGAAGAAGAAGCCATAACTAGGCTCTCTAGAGTAGGTTTTGATAATATTAAAGGTTTTTTAGAAGGGGGTATTAAATCTTGGATTGAATTAAATAAGAAAACTAATTCTATTGAAAACATTAAAGCTCAAGATTTTATTATTTTGAATTCAAAGTTTGATTTAGACATTCTAGATGTTAGATCCCAAAATGAATATATAAGTGGATCTGTAAATGGCTCATTAAATATTCCCCTTGTAAATCTTACTGACAATCTGATAAAGATAAATTCTAACAGTAGATCCTATATTTACTGTAAAGGTGGCTATAGAAGCATGATTGCTAGTTCTATACTATATTCAAATGGGATAAAGAATATTACCAATATAATCGGTGGATATGATAACATTAGCTTATATAAAGGATAGAAGCTAATAAAATTGAATCAATTTCTTTTTTGAACTGAAAAATACTGACAAATTGACATAATATAAATTAATTACTTAATTTTACTAGCTAATTGTTAACTATCAAAGAAAAGTCTTTATATATAGAAACCTATGGATGTCAGATGAATTTCGCTGACAGTGAGGTTGTTGCTTCAATTCTGGAAAAAGAAGGTTACCATCTTACCGATGATTCAAAAAAAGCAAACCTAGTTCTGCTAAACACATGTTCTATAAGGGATAAAGCTGAGCAAACAGTTCGTAAAAAGCTTAAAACATTTAATTCTCAGAAAAAAGAAAATAAAAATCTTAAAATAGGCCTTTTAGGTTGTATGGCTGAAAGATTAAAAGATAAACTTCTTGAACAAGAAAAAATTGTTGATTTAGTTGTTGGTCCAGATTCATATAAAGATCTACCCAATCTTCTAGATGAAGTTGAGCATAACCAGAAAGCAGTTAATGTTATTTTATCAAAATCTGAAACATACGGTGATATCTCTCCTGTCAGAATTCATAATAACGGTATAAATGCTTTTGTCTCAATTACAAGAGGATGCGACAACATGTGTACATTTTGTGTTGTTCCTTTTACAAGAGGAAGAGAAAGAAGTAGAAACCCTGAGAGTATTCTTAGAGAGATTAACGAACTTAATGAAAAAGGATATAAAGAGATTACACTTCTTGGCCAAAATGTAGACAGCTACCTTTGGTATGGTGGAGGACCAAAAAAAGATTTTAAAAAGGCCAGTGAGGAACAGAAAAAAAATTCTAAAAAGTTCTCAAGTTTACTTAAAATGGTAGCCTCAAATTTTCCCGAAATAAGAATTAGGTTTTCTACATCAAATCCTCAGGATATGACAATTGATGTTATTGAAACTATGGCTGAATATAAAAATATTTGCAACTATATTCACCTACCAATTCAATCAGGTAGTGACAGGATTCTAAAAAAAATGAATAGACTTCATACTAGAGAAGAATATCTTAATCTTGTGAAAAATATAAGAGAAATAATTCCAAATTGCGGAATTTCACATGATATGATTACTGGCTTTCCAACTGAGACAGAAAGAGATCATCAAGATACTCTTTCTCTTATGGAAGAAGTGAAATATGATTTTGGATATATGTTTGCATACTCTGAAAGACCTGGTACCTATGCTGCAAGAAACTTTAAAGATGATATCAGTCCAGAAACAAAACAAAGAAGATTAGAAGAAATTATTACTGTTCAGCAAAAACTTAGCTTTGAAAGAAATAAAAGATTTTTGAATAATGAGTGTTCAGTTTTGATTGATAAATCATCAAAAAAATCAAATGAATTCTGGAGTGGAAGGACTAGTGAAAATAATGTAGTAGTATTTCCAAAATATAACTTCTCACTGGGAGATATTGTAAATGTTAAAGTTGAAAGTTTTACAACTGCCACATTGATTGGGGATATTAATAAAGTAAAAGTATAATGGAAAATATTCTTTCAGTAAAACAGAGATTTGGAATTATTGGAGATAATCCTAAATTAAATCGAGCAATTGAAAAATCAATTCAAGTAGCAAACTCAGATATTTCTGTTCTTGTTACAGGAGAAAGTGGTGTTGGCAAAGAAAATATTCCAAAAATTATACATCAATATTCACACAGAAAACACTCAAAATATATTGCAGTAAACTGCGGTGCAATCCCAGATGGAACAATTGATTCTGAATTATTTGGTCATGAAAAAGGAGCATTTACCGGCGCTACTGCAAATAGAAGTGGTTATTTTGAAGTTGCTGATGGGGGAACAATTTTTCTTGACGAAGTTGGTGAACTTCCACTTGCTACTCAAGTTAGACTTCTTCGAGTTCTTGAAAATGGTGAGTATATAAAAGTGGGTTCTTCAAAAGTTGAGAAAACAAATGTACGTATAGTAGCAGCTACAAATATAAAGATGGATGAAGCTATAAAAAAAGGTAAGTTCAGAGAAGATCTTTTTTACAGATTAAGTACAATTATTATAAATATTCCTCCTTTAAGAAATAGAAAAGAGGATATTCCTATTTTATTTAGAAAATTTGCATCTGATTTTGCACAAAAATATAATATGCCAACTCTAAGATTAGATGAGTCTGCTCAAGAACTTTTATGTCAGCAAGAATGGAGAGGAAATATTAGGCAGTTAAGAAATATAGCTGAACAAATGTCAATTCTTGAAAAAGAGAGAAACTTAAAAACTGAAACTTTAAATCATTATTTACCTAAGAAAATTTCAAAATTACCCGCAACTTTAGATGATGTAAAAGAAGATTCCTCTTCTTTTACATCAGAGAGAGAAATACTTTATAAAGTTTTGTTTGATATGAAAAATGATCTAAATGATGTTAAAAAGCTAACTCTTGAGTTAATGAAGGGGGATAATTCAACAGACGTTAAAGAAAAGAATCAAGGTTTGATTGAGAAAATATATGGAGAAGATGAACCAAATCAAGATTCAAATAATTTAGATTTACAGTCAGATTTAAACATTGATGTTAATCCTAAAAATGGTGATAGCTTTGAATATGCTGAAACAATTGAAGAAGAAGAGACTTTATCTCTCCATGATAAAGAAGTTGAAATGATTAAACAAGCGTTAATTAGAACAGGTGGAAGAAGGAAAAATGCTGCTAAAGAGCTAGGGATATCTGAAAGAACACTTTACAGAAAAATTAAACAACATAACTTGGGCGATGTATCAGATGTATAAAAGATTTCTTCTTATTATTATTACTTCACTATTAGTAACCTCTTGTGGAATATATAGTTTTACAGGATCTTCGATACCTATAGGAGTTGAAACTTTTCAAGTAGATTATTTTGAAAATACTGCTGGCGGAAGACCTGGATCAACTATAGAACCTGGACTTGATAGAGATTTTACAATCGCGTTACAAGACTTGATTGTTAATCAAACAAGTCTTAATCTTGTAAATCAGGGTGGTGATATAATCTACAGCGGTGAAATTGTTGATTTTAGCGTTACTCCTATGGCAGCAACAGCTGAAATAAAAGCAGCTCAAAACAGGCTAACTATGGCTGTTATGGTAAATTATGAAAACGTTTTAAATGAAGAAGATGATATTAAAAAAAGATTTTCTTTTTATTATGATTTTCCCGGAAATCTACAAGTTTATGACATTAAAGATGCTGCATTAGAAGAGATTTTTGAAAGAATCATACAAGATATTTTTAATGAAACTCTTGCTAAGTGGTAAATAATTCATTTTCAAAAATTATTGAAGAATTTGATCCAATGGACTTGAGTAAATCATTAGAACTTAAAAGGATACTTAATTCCTATCCATATTTTCAATCAGCTTCTGCCCATTACTTAAAAACTCTTAAGTTGCAAAAAAAGGATGCTTATTTCGAGCTTCTTCCTAAAAGTGCAATTCTTACATTTAATAGGTCTATTCTTAGAGATTGGTTATATAGATCAGATATTAATGTGGATCAACCAGATGATTCAAAAGAGAAGTATACTTTTTTAGATTGGTTTGATATAATTGATGAAGATTCCCCTAAAATTGAGGAAAGATTTGACTTAATTGATCAGTTTATTAAAAATTCACCCAAAATGAAAATCAACAAAGATTATGAGTCTAAATCTAATTTTAAATCTGATGCAAAAATTAAAGATGAACTTATGACTGAAACACTTGCAAAGATTTATGTAAAACAAGAAAAGTTCAATAAAGCAATCAAAGCTTATCAGATATTAAGCTTGAAATATCCAAAAAAAAGTAGTTTCTTTGCAGACCAAATAAATGGTATAAAAAAACTAAAAAGTAAAGATTAATCATGGGAACCTATTGGATATTAGTATCGCTTATTCTTTTTGTTTGTATTCTGTTAATACTCGTTGTTATGGTTCAAAACCCTAAGGGTGGCGGCTTATCTTCATCTTTTGGTGGAGGACAATCACAAATTGGTGGAGTAAAGAGTACTACTGACTTTCTAGATAAGAGCACATGGGTATTAGCTGCAATAATTCTTGTTCTTATATTAATTTCTAATGTAACATTAATCAATGACTCTGAGAATACAGATTCTATCCTAATTGATGACTCTATTCCTGAGCAAACAATTCCAGAAATTCCTGAGCAAACAATTCCAGAAATTCCTGTTGAGTCAGATTAATTAAATGTCATGATGTCAGAAAATAATATACTTTGACACATTTTTTTGATGTGGCATAGTTTATGAAAACCATTAAATAAAAAAACATGAGTAAGATAAACATTAAACCATTAGCAGACAGAGTTCTTGTTGAGCCATCAGAGGCAGAAACAAAGACTTCATCTGGAATTATTATCCCAGATTCTGCAAAAGAAAAACCTCAAAAAGGTAAAATTGTTGCTGTTGGTCCTGGTACAAAAGAAAATCCAGTAACATTAAAAACTGGAGATATTGTACTTTATGGAAAATATGCTGGAACTGAACTACAACATGATGGTATCGATTACCTGATTATGAAAGAGAGTGATATTATAGCAATCGTATAACTTAAATTAAAAAAAATGGCAAAAAAAATTGTATTTGATATTGAAGCACGTGATGGCATTAAAAGAGGAGTGGATGCTCTTGCTAATGCTGTAAAAGTCACACTTGGACCTAAAGGCAGAAATGTAATTATCGGCAAATCATTTGGTGCTCCTCAAGTAACAAAAGATGGAGTTACTGTCGCTAAAGAGATTGAGCTTAAGGACAACCTTGAAAACATGGGCGCCCAAATGGTTAAGGAAGTTGCATCTAAGACTAATGATTTAGCAGGAGATGGAACTACTACAGCTACTATTTTAGCTCAGTCTATCGTTACTGAAGGTCTTAAAAATGTTGCTGCTGGTGCTAATCCAATGGATCTTAAAAGAGGTATTGACAAAGCTGTCATATCAGTTGTTAAAAGTCTTGAAAAACAATCAGTTGAGATAGGTAATGCATCTGAAAAAATTCTACAGGTTGCTAGTATTTCAGCAAATAATGACAATAGTATAGGTAAATTAATTACTGAAGCATTTGAAAAGGTTGGCAAAGAAGGAGTTATTACTGTTGAAGAAGCAAAAGGAACTGATACATATGTAGATGTAGTTGAAGGAATGCAGTTTGATAGAGGGTATATTTCTCCATATTTTGTTACAGATTCAGAAAAGATGGAAGCTGATCTTGAGACTCCACAAATCCTAATTACTGATAAAAAGATATCAGTAATGAAAGATATCCTCCCTATTCTTGAGCCTGTTGCTCAATCTGGTAAGCCCCTTTTAATTATTGCTGAAGATATTGACGGAGAAGCTCTTGCAACATTAGTAGTAAATAAGTTAAGAGGATCTCTTAAAATAGCTGCAGTTAAGGCTCCCGGTTTTGGTGATAGAAGAAAGGCCATGCTTGAAGATATTGCAATTTTAACTGGAGGAACTGTAATTTCAGAAGAGAGAGGATTCTCTCTTGAAAATACAACTATGGATATGCTTGGAACTGCTGAGAAAGTTACAATAGATAAAGATAATACTACTGTAGTAAACGGATCTGGCAACAAGAATGACATTAAGTCAAGGGTAAACCAAATCAAAGCTCAAATTGATACCACTACTTCAGATTATGATAAAGAAAAGCTTCAAGAAAGACTTGCTAAACTAGCAGGTGGAGTTGCTGTATTGTATGTAGGTGCTCCTTCTGAAGTTGAAATGAAAGAGAAAAAAGATAGAGTGGATGATGCGCTTCATGCTACTAGAGCTGCAATTGAAGAGGGAATTGTCGCTGGTGGAGGTGTAGCTTTACTTAATTCAAAAAATGATTTAAGTAAAGTTAAAGCTTTAAACTCTGATGAATCTACTGGAATTCAAATTGTAATTAAAGCAATAGAATCACCACTTAGAACAATTGTAGAAAACTCCGGAGGAGAAGGATCAGTTGTTGTTTCAAAAGTATTGGAAGGTGAAAAAAACTTTGGATATGATGCAAAAGAAGGAAAGTATGTTGATATGCTTAAAGAAGGTATAATCGATCCTAAAAAAGTAACTAGAGTTGCTCTTGAAAATGCAGCATCTGTTGCAGGAATGATTTTAACTACTGAATGTGCATTAGTAGATGTTAAAGAAGATAATCCAGCACCAATGCCACCAATGGGAGGCGGAGGAATGCCTGGCATGATGTAAACTTTAATAAACCTAAATAAAAACCTGCCTTAAAGCAGGTTTTTTTTGTACTTTAGTTTTCCTACTATGAAGAAAATTAAATCTGCTCTTATATCAGTTTTTAATAAAGATAGAATTGATGAAATCTGCTCACACTTATCATCTAATAATATAACAATTTATTCTACTGGCGGTACTTATGAGTATATATCTAATCTGGGAATTTCCATTAAAAAAGTTGAAGATCTCACATCCTATCCATCTATTTTAAATGGTAGAGTTAAAACTCTTCACCCTAAAGTTTTTGGTGGTATCCTAAAAACTAATTCTGAGTCAGATATTAAGGATTCAAAAAACTATGATATTCCTGATATTGATCTTGTAATAGTAGATCTTTATCCGTTTGAAGAAACTATAAAAAATACAAAAAATCATTCTGAAATAATTGAGAAGATTGATATTGGTGGAGTCTCACTTATTAGAGCTGCTGCAAAAAATTATGAAAATGTATTATGTATTTCATCATCATCTCAATATTTAAAACTAATTGAGATTTTAAAAGGTGATTGCTCAACTGATATTTCTACAAGAAAAAATCTTGCAGCTCAGGCATTTAAAAAAAGTTCAGATTACGATTCAAAAATCTTCTCTTACATTGAGGAAGAAACTATTCAAGAGGATTCAGTAATTAGAGAATTACGATATGGAGAAAATCCTCATCAAAAAGGAAGATTTATTGGTGATCTTAAAGATTATATTTCACAAATAAACGGTAAAGAAATATCATACAATAACCTCTTAGATATTGATGCATCTCTTGACTTACTTAGAGACTTAGATTCTGATAAATCAATCTTTTTAATTCATAAGCATAATAATCCATGCGGAGTAGCTATTCGAGACTCAGTACTTGAAGCTTACGAAGATTCCTTGTCATGTGACAATATTTCTGCATTTGGTGGAATTTTAACATCCAATAAAACAATTGATAAATGCTCTGCTGATCAAATTAATAAGTTATTTTTTGAGATTCTAATTGCTCCTGATTTTGAGGAGGAAGCATTAACTATTTTGAAATCAAAAAAAAATAGAATTATAATTAAATTAAATAAAATTCCTTCTAAAAGTATTCAAAGTAGATCATGTTTAAATGGTGTTCTTGAACAAGACGTTGATAAAAAAATTGAAAATTTCGAAGATTTTAAGGTTGTAACTAAACAATCTCCCGATAATAGTAACTCTGATGATCTTGTGCTAGCTTCAATTATCGCAAAGCATACTAAGTCTAATTGTATAGTTATTGTCAAAAACCAACAACTAATTGGATCTGGCATGGGTCAGGTATCTAGAATAGACGCTCTAGATCAAGCAATTGAAAAATCTAAGAAATTTGGGTTTGAACTCAAAGAATCAAGTCTAGCTAGTGATGCATTTTTTCCGTTTTCTGATTGTGTTGAAATTTCATGTAAAAATGGAATAAACTCAATTGTTCAACCTGGAGGTTCAGTTCGAGATCAGGATTCAATTGATTTTTGCAATGAAAATGAAATGTCAATGGTGTTTTCAGGAATCAGACATTTTAGACATTAATTAGCTTTATTTAACTAACTTTGCTGATATATAATGGGATTTTTTACTGAAGAAATAGCAATTGATTTAGGAACGGCAAACACACTAATCATTCATAATGATAAAGTTGTTATTAATAGCCCGTCTATTGTTGCAATTGATCGAACTACAAATAAAATTATTGCAATAGGTGAAGAAGCAAAGTCCATGCAAGGTAAAACTCATGAGAATATAAAAACCATTAGACCTTTGAAAGATGGAGTAATTGCTGATTTTGATGCATCTGAAAAAATGATAAGTGAGTTAATTAGGAGTATCCCCACTCTAAAAAAAAGATGGTTTGCACCTTCTCTAACATTAGTAATTTGTATTCCATCAGGAATTACAGAGGTAGAAATGCGAGCTGTTAGAGAATCTGCTGAAAGGGTTAACGGAAAGGAAGTTTATATGATTCATGAACCTATGGCTGCTGCCATTGGAATTGGAATAGATATTGTTAAACCTAAAGGTAATATGGTAGTTGATATAGGAGGGGGAACTACAGAAATTGCTGTAATTGCTTTGTCTGGTATTGTATGTGAAAAATCTTTAAAAGTAGCAGGAGACTTACTTACAAACGATATTGTTTATTATATGAGATCTAAGCATAATCTTTATATTGGTGATAGAACTGCTGAAAAAATTAAAATTGAAGTTGGGTCAGTTTCTGAAAGTTTAGATGACCCCCCTGAAGATATGCATGTTCAAGGTAGAGATCTTGTAACAGGTAAACCTAAAGAAAAAATAATCTCTTATACAGAAGTTGCTAAAGCGATAGATAAATCTGTAATCAGAATTGAGGATGCTATAATGGAAACCTTGTCTCAAACGCCTCCTGAACTTGCAGCAGACATATATAATACTGGAATATATTTAGCTGGAGGAGGGGCATTACTTAGAGGGCTTGATGAAAGACTTTCAAAGAAGACTGATCTTCCTGTATATATTGCTGAAGATCCTTTAAAAGCTGTTGTTAGAGGAACAGGAATAGCTCTTAAGAATCTTGACAAATTCAAATCAGTCCTAATTAAGTAAATTATTTAATGCAATCAATAATTAATTCCATACTTAAAAAGAGGAACTTAATTATATATGTAATCCTTTCTTTAATAACTTTTAATTCACTTTATACTAATAGTTCAGTTCACTATAGTGGAATTGAAAAAACTGCTACTTACTTGTCAGGAAAATCTTCAATTTTTTCATCCTATATAAACTCTTATT
>Ga0114994_10002881_pt1 | contig 12602 bp, 7 predicted proteins | sample ArcticOcean_MG_C_9_FD_87043 | JGI IMG/M metagenome (GOLD analysis project Ga0114994, IMG submission 87043) | Marine microbial communities from western Arctic Ocean - ArcticOcean_MG_CB2_152 | ecosystem: Environmental > Aquatic > Marine > Oceanic | place: Arctic Ocean: Canada Basin | collected... | reverse complement strand
CCGCCGCGCCACCGCGTCGCCCACGTCCGCGACCGGACTCGGCAGGGGGTCGGCCGGCGGCGACGCCACGACGCGCGCCGCGATGCCCGCGGGCGTCGGCACGGCGGGCGGCGACTCCGCCGCGGGCGCCGGCGCGAGCGCGGCCGTGAGGACGTCGGCGGGGTTCCCGGACCCGGCGTACCCCAGCGGGTCTTGACTACTTCGCTTGCCGGGACTCCAGATCTGGTCCCGCGCGCCGGGCCGCCGCCGCGCCGCCGCCTGGTAGGCCGTGTGCATGGCCAGCAGCGCCGCGTCGTCGTCCGAGTCGTCCGTGTCGACGGCCGCGGCCGCGGGCGCCGGCGGGTCCACGGCCTCGCGCGGTGGCGGCGCGTCCTCCTCTTCAGGCTCCAGCGCGCGGCCTCTTGCCAGGGGCGACGAGACACATTTCCCCCCGTCCTCGTCGAGCATGGCCGCGTAGAACCGCGCGTCGGCGGCCGTCCCTTCCCGGAAGCGCGCCGACGGCGAGGCGAACGCGGGGCGCGCCGCCGCGCCGGGCGGCGGCGTGCGCGCGCGGCCGGCATAGGCCTCGAAGGTCGTGAACTCGTGCGCGCCCGCGGGCGTCGCCGGCGGCTCGACGCGGCTCAGCTCCACCGTCGGCGGCGGCGTGGCGGCGCCCGGCGTTGCGCCCGGCGTCGCGCCGCCGTCCCCCCGCTCCTCCGCGTCGAGACGCCGGCCCAGCTGGCCCAGAATCTCGTCTTCCACGCTCCAGCTCGGGCCCCGCCCGCGCAGGCTGCTCTTTCGCTCTCGTTCTAATTCCTTGAGGCGGGCCTGCAGAGCCGGGGACGGGGCCATCCGGTCCGCCTGCCTTGGTCTTGGGCAACCTACAGCTCTTTAGCCCCAGCGGTGCCTGGTGGCGCGGGCGCGAGCGCCGGCCGTCTTGTCTCTTGGGCAGCCTACAGCTCTTTAGCCCCAGCGGTGGCTGGTGGCGCGGGCGCGAGCGCCGGCCGGCAAGGGAGCTGCGCTGCGTTCCACGCCACGGTCAGTTCTGGTGTCGCTCCGTTACCACTCCCTCGGCTGGAGATTTGCATCCTCCCAAGGACCAAGTTTTTGGGCACCGCGCAAACTTCGGGCACGCACCGGAGGTCGTGCAAGCGCACCCGCACCACTCCCGGCTGCGGGCCAGGAGACCAGGAGAGGTGCGTGCGGCCGCCGCCGTACGGCACGGGTTTTTGCCATCATTTGTGTATTAGCTATATATAGCTAGCTTTAGCTGAGCGCAGGAGCTCCGCTTTGCACACGGCTGTGACTTTAGTTTATCTGTATTTAGTTTGACGTTTCGAGCCTCACGACATCGAGCGTCGAGCCCTGTGGCGGGCTGCTACAGCTGTGCATTTCACAAAAGCTCACTTAGTGCGGCAGCTCTCGCACATCGTGGTGTGACAGCTCTGCGCAGTTGCAGTGCTGCAGTGTGTGTTTCAAATTGCAAAGGTTCAAACGCGCATTAATGCTCACAATGAAGCTGCTGCTCCTCGCGGCCAGCGTCGCCGCACTCAGCCCCTTCCAGCCGCGCGGCCCGCCAAAGCGAAAAAATAGGCCCCACTTCGACGGCTGGTGCGTTCGGGCGAGCGACGCCGGGGCGTCGACGTCGGTCATCGTGGGCTGCTTCTCGCGGGGCGGCGGGAGGTACGAGACGCATCTGGTCATCGTCGCGGCGCGGACCCAGGAGGACGGCGTCTGGAGGACGCGCGTGTCGCAGCAGTTCTACGACGACGACGCGTGCTCCCTCGCGGTCAGCAAAGACGGCTTCCGCTTCGAAGCGCCGACCGGCTACTTCGAAGCGGCCGGCGCCGCCTTATCCACGAAATTCGTCCTCGATGATATAAAAGCGGACATCACAAGCAGTGAAGAGGAGCCGTGGAACCCCGAGGGCTGGCTCGGCAGCCGCTGGACGCGCTGGCTCCTGCCCTGCCGCTACGCCGTCAAGTGCGCGCGCGCGCCCGGCACGTGGAACGATAGACCTGCGTTCGTCCATGCCGAGGCCCAGTACGGCGCGCGCTTTCCGCGGTCGTGGCGCTGGGTCCAGGCCACGGACCGGGAGGCGACGCTCGTGGCGACGGGCGGCGCCTTCGAGATCGGGCCCCTCACGACCGGTACATGGCTCTGCCGCTACGACGTGGGAGGTACAATTTGGTCCTTCCGCACGACGGACCCGCGGACCCGCTGCGACGAGGTCAGTGACGAGGGGGAGGCGGCGCTTTCACTGGTCTTTGCGCGGACGTTCCGCGGCGAGCGGCGAAAACTTGAGCTGCGGTGTACCGCGTCACCGGATACGTTCTCGGAGCCGCTCTACTGCCCGACGCGAGATGGGTTTTCCGACGATCCCGGCTCGCGCGAGTCCTTCGCGGGCACCGTGCGCGCGCGGGCATTATCGGACGGCCGGGTCGTGGACGAGCGGACGTTCGCGGGGGCGTGCCTGGAGTTCGGAGGCGTGTGATGTGGTTGTCTGTACCTCATAGCGTTCGGGAACCGAGTAATGTGGGGTGTTATGTCAAGAGGGGAGACCTAGGCGAAGCTGCGCGCCTTCTCCGCCACGAGCACGGCGTTGAGCGCCGCGCCCCGCAGGAGCTGGTCCCCGCAGATGAAGAAGTCGAGGCCGTTCTCGAAGACCTCGCTCTGGCGGATGCGGCCCACCTCAACGTCGTAGTTGCCCGTCGACGTGATGGGCATGGGGTACAGGTTGTTCGCGGTATCGTCCGCGATGGCCAAACCGGGGAAGCCCGTCAGCGCCGCGCGCGCCGCCTCCACGGTCACGGGCTTCTCCGTCTCGATCGTGATGGCCTCCGAGTGCGCCCGTAAGGTGGGGATGCGCACGGCCGTGCACGAGACCTTGGGCTCCAGGCCCGTGTCTTGGTCGCTGGGGATGGGCGAAAACCCGAGCATCTTCCGGCACTCCCACGTCACCTTCATCTCCTCCTTCGTGTAGCCGTTGGCCTGGAACTTGTCGATGTGCGGGATCACGTTGAAGGCCAGGGGGTGGGCGAACTCCGAGTTGGCGATGGGCGTGGCGCCGAAGCGGCCGTCCTCCTCCAGGTTTCTCGAATCCTTCTGCACGGCGTTGGCGATGCCCTCCTTGAGCTCGGCCATGCCCGCGGCGCCCGCGCCCGACGCCGCCTGGTAGGTGGAGACGATCACCTTCTTCAGCCCGAACGCCAGGAACAGGGGGTAAAGCGCCATGAGCGCAATGGCCGTCGTGCAGTTCGGGTTGGCCACGACCTTGGCGCCCTTGCAGAGCTGGCCGTTCACCTCCGGGACCACGAGGGGCACGTCGTCGTCGTACCGTAAGGCCGAGGAGTTGTCCACCACGACGCCGTTCTCGGATAAGCCCGCGCCAATTTCTCTAGCATACTTGATCGCAAAATCACCAGAGGCCGCTAAGAAGACCACGTCGTAGCCCTTGGTGGCCTCGACGGAGAAGGCCTCCGTCGTGAGCGCGCCCCACTGACCCGTCTGGACGGTCTTGCCGCCCTTGCTGCCGAAGAGCGTCGGGCTCCCCGCGACGGGGAAGCCGCGCTTCTCCAACACGCCAATGATCTCCTGGCCCACGGCGCCCGTCGCGCCGACGATGGCGACCTTCAGAGGTGTGGTGCCGGCGAGGCTCATGCGCAGCGCCGGCATCGCGGCGCGGCGGCTGACCGCGAAGCGGTGCGCTGGCCGCACGAAGGCCTGCGCTGCGCCCAGCGCGAGCGCGACAAGGACGCGCCGTAAAGACGTCATAAGTTTCCCGGCGGCGAACTGGGATCTAAGCTGCCTGTTGCTCACTGTGCAAAGTTAATTGATGAAATACGGAAGAAAAACCCGTAAAAGAAAAACCCGTGTCGACTGTGCTAAAAAAGTTAAATCAAAATAACAAATAACACTAAGAAGATCAACACCGTGCTCCACGGCCCGGTAGCTACTAGTACGCCGTCATCGGGATCGACTACTGAAAATTCTCTTATGCGCGCGGCGGGAACAAGGAGAGTCTGAAGCGCGCCTGAGCGAGCAATTCTGCTCGATGCTTCGTAAGCTGATGCGAGCTGCCCATGACCTGCCGCGAGGTCCGTGTGGTTTCTTCAAGAATCTCCACGGCCAGCCGCACGTCGTCGAGTGATGCATCGTCGGGAAGGAAAAGCGCCAGAGCCTCCCAAGCTGCACAGTTGCAGGAAACCATCATACTCGGTTCCAAGCAAACGTCTAGCCACTGGGACCGTTTTACGCGCAAGAGTCCTTGCCTCCACACTATGTTCATTTATCATTTTCTGATTAACGAAGCAGCTCAATAGATTAACCGCGACATTTATAGTAGGTTTATTGTTACCGGACGGGTCAAGTTGAAGGAAATCGGCATAAATCTCCCGGTTGAGGGCGATGCCTTTCTCGAACATTTTGAGGAAAAGGTAGGTTTGGGCTCTGTTCATTCTAGCGAGGGTCGAGCGATGCTCAAAATTTACTGAGCGGGTTTTTCTGAACCACGCGTCACGCCACGCCAGACACCTCGTCGACGTCGTGGGAGGAGGAGAGGAAAATATAATCAAGAAAAATTACTACAGCGCGTGGAACAGCTTGACGCTGCCGTCCGCGCCGCAGGAAAACAACCACGGCTGCGTCGGGTGGAACACGCAGTCCAGGGCGCCCTTGGAGGACGCGTCCAGCCGCTTCACCGGCACGATCGTCGGGTTCGTCATCAAATCATCGAAGACCTTGGCGTGGAAGACCTGCACGGTCCCGTCGTCGGCGCACGTGGCCATCAAAGGGTACCGCCCGGGCCGCGGGTGGAAGCACGCCGCCCGGAGCGCCTTGTCGTGGTATTTCAATGTCCGGTGCGCCTGCTCGCCCAAATCCATGTCGTGCCAGCACAAACGTAAATCGCGAGAACCAACGACGCAGTGGTCGCCGCCCGGGTGCAATGAAATGCACGAGATCCACTTGCAGCCGCTCCGCAATGTTTTGACGAGCTCCTGCCGCGCCAGATGGTACACGCGCACCGTGGTCCGCGAAGCGACGAACAGGAAGGGTTTCGAGGGGTGGAAGAGGCAGCTCTGGATCTGGCCGCCCTTGTCGCCCCGCTTCAAGGGCGCCTGCGAAGACCGTCTCGAGCACCGGTGTACGACGCACTGCATGCTCGCGATGGCGTCCGGCGACACCGTGGCGAGGTAGTCGCCCCGGCTGTGCCAGGCCACCGTCCGGGCCGGGGCCGCGAGCGCGCATTTTACCATGGTGTGCGGCGCTTTTTGTAGGGTGGACCACACGCCCACGGTCTCCGCGTCCTTCCGCTGCTCGATTTCCTCGCCCTGGTCCTCGCCCTCTAACAACGCCGCGGTGGCCGCACGGTCGTCGCCGCGGGCCGTGCCCGTGGCGACAAGGTAGACGCCGTCCTTGCCCGATACGGCCAGGACATGGTGCTCCGGGTTGGGGTTCCACTTCAGCGCGGATAAGGGCCCCGGCACCGCCGTCTCTCGTATGAGTTTGCCCGTCGAGACCTCCCAGAGCAGGACGCGCCCGCCCTCGTCCGCCGTCGCCTGTGTGGGTACTGTCTCGCCGGGTCTTGGGTGGTGCGTCCGCGCCAACCAATGGGTAAACCGGTCGATACTTCTCTAGCGCGCGCTAACGACGCGGGGGTTCTCACGCCCCACAAGATCTCCCATGGACAGGGGACCGCGCCTTGACCTTATGCACGCTGGTTGTTGAAGGCAATTCTCTAGACGCGGAAGTCGTGCGAGCCACTGGCCGTCGCGCGACGCGTCCAGGGCCACGACCGCGCACGCGTGGCCGACGAACAGCCGGCAGAGCGCGTTCGGGAAGGGCTTCAGGTCCCGCGGGTCCGGCAGCTTCGGCACGAGGCTCTCGGGATGGATGGCCAGGCGCCGCTTCAGCTTGCGCGGGCACAAGTACAGGTCCAGGCACCGCTCGAAGCGCTCCTTGACCGCGTGCTCGTACGCGCCGACTCGCCTCAGCGAAGCGTGCTGCTTGGGCACGAAGCCCTGGTCCTCCTCCTCCTCGGGCGCCTCCAGCGGCTTCCCGTCGTCGTCGACGCAGTACTCGGGCGGCGGCCGATAGCTCTCCGCGTGGCCCGGGAGCTTCAGCTTGGGCGCCGGCACGGGCAGCGGCCCCTTTCTTCTACCGGAAGGATCTTCCACATCGTCGGGCCCCCACATAAGGGCCGCCGCCTCGAGGAACCGCCGCTCCGGGTCCCGGGCTTCTTTGCGTAGTCTCCTATTCTCCTCCCTGGATTTCAGTCGACCATCAGCTAAACCTTGCGCCAGCCGATGGATCCGCATGCCCTCCCACTTCGAGGGCACGAAGCGTCGTTTGGGTTCTACCGTGTTGTGCAGGGGATACTGCTCGATCTCCGAGCTTCTAATCATTTCCCGGTACATCTCCGTCTCCGGGTTCGCGAACGCGCCGCTCTTCAGCCGCCGGATCTGCTCCAGCTCCCGCGGCGTGATGCGCACGTTCCTTCCATTCAACTTGTCGTAGACCGTGAGGCCGCCCGCGTCGTCGGCCTCGATGGCCAGATCTAAGCCATCTAACGGTGCTTCCGGGATCACCTTGGACCCGCTCACGTCGTACCCAATGTGGTCGAAGCCCTCGTACCAGTGCGTGGGCACGCGGCCCGTGGCGTTGCCCGCCTCCTCGTCGTCCGAACTCAGATCGTCGATGGCGAGGTCGCGCGCCGTCTGGAGCGCGCCGCTTGCCTTGTCGCTCTGGATGGCGCGCTCGCGGGCCGCGTCGGCCCAGTTCCGCGGCGCCTCCTCGTAGGACTGTGCATCATCGGAGTCGCTGCTCTCGGCGTCGGATGACGACGCGCTCGGCGGCTCGGCTTTGCCTTTGCCTTTGGAGGGCTTGGGCATCGCTTCTACTGTCTACTGCAGCTGCACTCTGTGCTTTGTTTCGCGCACGCGGCGGCGCGTTGTTTGTACCTTACCGCTGCCCAGCGCAGCGATGCGACTCTAAGGCTGCTCTTGGCGCGTTTAGCTCGTCTGCGAGCTCGGCAGCCGCTGTGTTAGTTGAGAGAGCCTCAGTTTATCTCATCGCCACACAGACGTTTTAGTCAATTGGCCGCCGCACGGACGCGCGTTACCTAGCTTGCGTTGCTGCATTCGACAGTGCTGCTATAGATATACATTGCTCGCGATCCGAGCTTGGACAGTAGCGTCGCGCCGCCACAAAATTGCAGCTTTGCACGAGCACCACAGCAGCAGCCATGGGCCGCGTCGCGCGCCGCCACCAAAAGGCCGCACGCAAAGATAGAGTCGCGGGCGTCGCCGAACGCAAGCTCGGCGTGCAGTTCTGGCTCGCCAGCGGCGGCGACCTGACCGACGACGTGGAGTGGGCCGGCGACGACCGCAGCGACTCGGACGTGGACGCCGTCGACGACGCCGTCGACGACTTTCTGTTGAAGGCGAACTCCGACGGAGCGCCCGATCCCGACGACGACGCGGACTCGTGGGCCGGCGACGGGCGGGACCAGGGCTCGGACGACGACACGTGGGTCGCGTGCGACGACGAGCTCCACGAGAGCGTCGCCTCGGACCCCGATTCGGACTCGTCGGACGGCGTCTGGGCGCGCGAGTGGGCGCGAACGTTGAGCACGGACGCGGCGCCGGCATCGCTGCGCGGCGCGCGGACGGACTCCGGCGACGAGGAGGCGCGCCTCGCGCGGGAGATGCTCGGCGACGCCGCCGTGGTGGACGACAGCGGCGGCGAGAGCAGCGACGAGGAGAGCGTCGAGTTCGGCGTCGGCGACGAGGCGGCCGACAAGCGCATCTTGGCGGAGCTGCTCCAGGGCTTCGAGGACGACGCCGAGGACCAAAAGTACCGCGCGTCGGAACCCCAGGGCGACTGGGAGCGGGTCGAGTCCAAGCAGACGAAGCGGCAGAGGAAGAAGGCCGCGCAGAAGCCGCCGCCGCCGGACTCGAGCTCGGGCGACGAGAGCTCCGACGCCAGCGACGCCGCCCCGGCCATCTACCGCGAGCCGATCGTGACCGCGCGCGAGCTCAAGCGCAAGCGCACGGGCGGCGGGGGCTCGCCGCGCGGCGGCGTCGTGCGCGCGCGCGCCGACTCGAAGACGGAGGTTCGACGGCAGCGCCGCGCGGCCAAGTTCGCGGCCGAGGCGGCCCGGGCCCCGCCGCCGGTGCCCAAAAAGGTGATGGCGCACCCGGGCGGCAAGATCACCTCGAACAAGGAGGAGGCCACCGCGAAGTTCCTGCGGCGGCAGGGGAAGCGGGGCGCGGAGGACGACGACTTCGGCGTCCAGCCCCTCCTGAAGAAGCCCGCCGCCCAGGACTGGGAGGAGGTCGTGTCCAAGAAGACGAAGAAGAAGCGCAAGAGGCCTGTGCCGACCCGATCAAGTCTCCCTTTATTGCTGGGCTTGTCGGGCTAAAAGCCGGCAGCCGAAGATTAATGATCGGGCCTGAGTAAGGAGTAATCTCTCTTCGAGTACACATGCTGAGCAGCGCCGGACCAACTTGCCAGTGAGCAGCGTATATTTAAATAAATTACACAGGGGCCCCCACGGCTTCGCAGGTAAAAGCCGCCGCGGTGGGTAGCGCACAAGCCGCGTCGAAACACAAGGCCCCGGCGCTCGTCCCGATCTCCTTCGGGCCGCAGACGTTCGTGGGCAGCGCCGGGTTCTCCACGAAGGCGTCGAACCACGGCATGCCGCCCGCCGCGGCGCCCGCGGGAGCTTCTTGGGTGTAGTACTCGGCCGCCTCCTGCACCAGGGACTCCAGCTCATCTTCATACAAGTTGGTCGTCGTACAGACACTCTTCGCATTGCGAGGCGGCCGCATGATGGCAACGCGGGCGTCGTCGGCCACCTTCCGAAACAAGCCGTGCAGGCGCGCGACGCGCGCGTCGCGCTTCTCCGCGTTCAAGGCGTCGTTCGCCACCAAAGTATCGGGCAGCGCGTACCAGTCGTCCACGAACACGAAGACGTCGGGGGCCACGGCGCGCCAGTGCGAGGCCGGGTCCACGCACCCTTTAGATGACACGCCGCCGTCCGTTTTGTACGTCTCGTCGATGACGGGAATGGCGCCCATGGTGAGGGCCTCGAGCATGCGCCCGCTCGTCCAGACGTCACCGGCCGGGGCCAATACGTAGTAGCTCCGGCCCTGCAAGGTGCTCGAGTCCGGGTCCGTCGTTCCGGCGGCCCACGTCACTTCCGCCGGCTCGGGGTGCGTCTTGTCCATGCCGTACATGCCGTAGGACTCCACGTCTAGTTTTAACGAGGCTTTTGTCGCTAAAATCTCCATGGCTTCAATTCCATCATCCAGAGCCCACGCGCCCAAGCGCACGCGCGACGGCTTGCGGAAGATGACGCTGCCCGAATAACTGAGCAGCGTGTCCTTTTTTGCCGCAAGGGAGTTTTCAACATCTTGTATGAACGCGTCTACCTCATCATCCGTAGTAACGCCCTCGTAGCCCGAGGGGAACCAGGCCCCGTCTCCCCCCCTTGAATTATACTCGTCCACGAGCTCCTGGCACGAGTCGCCGGCATAAATTATTTTATGGTGCGTGACTGGAAGTCGCGTTTTACAATCTAAATCAGAAGCCAGGACGATGGTTAACGGTAAAGAATACGACAACAAGTTCCTCAACATCGTGTTGTGCACCAAAATGCCGTCGCCGTACGTGTAGACGCATTCTTGTACTAATTCTAAGCCAGTAGACCCGTCACAAGTATTCCCCTCATCGTTGCAGCCCCAGTAGAGCATATCGTCGCTCACGCCCATGGCCGTCAACATGGCCTTCTGGCCGCCCGCGACCAGGGCGTCCATGGTGTTGGCCACCGAGACCCACACGATCGAGTTGGCCTTGACGAGTCGATCGTCCAACTTCTCCTGGAAGGCGCTCCAGGCGCTCGTGGCGTAGGAATGCGACTTGACCCGTATACCAACGTCCGGCGAGAGCGTCCCCGTGGCCCGCCCCAGCCGCCCGAACAGCAGCTCCTTGTAAAACATGTACGCGTCGTTCACCTCCGTCGTCACCAGCACGTGCTCCTCCAAATCGTAGACGTGTTCTACGTCCTGATTGTTGATGGCCTCCCAGGTCGCCGTGGGGTACTCGCCCAGCTCGCCGACGGCGCTGCCGAGGCGGTACTCCTGGACCGAGCCCCGCCGCACTTTGGCGGCCGCGCCGCATAAAGCGATGGATGTGCAAACGATCACGCTTCTACGCAGCTTCCGCGGCCGCCTTTGGGGGAGGAGCGCGGTGGCCTCCATTGGCGCGGCCGCCCCGTAGGTGGCGGACGCCATGCTCAGTGGCGGCAGCCGCTGCGCGATGCGTGCGGCGGTCGACGAGGCGGCTGTGGCTTTGAGCGCGCCGCGTGGGCAGCGTTCTAGTCTCGGTTTGCGCACGGCCGCGATGATGCCAACCTGGATGAAACAAAGGAAACTAGTCAGCGAGCCGCTAAAATGAGTCCTGAACAGCGGCCCCACATGCGCGCGGCGAGTCTCCGAGGAGCCCGGGAACCCAGGCACCAGCTGCGCAGTACTGTCAAACAAAACCTGAACGTGGCACGCGCGCGGGCGAACCCCGGCGAGCTCCCCGAGCGCCATCACATACGCTCTACACGCATGCGCATAGCATACAAGGCCCGAGGTTCATGGTTGGCACAACACACTTCTTAGCACTCCCCCGAGGCGCCGCGTCGCCCCCCAGAAGACTAGGCCGCCAGGTCCACGACGACGCGCCCGCGGACCCGCCCGGCCAGTATGTCCTCCGACGCGCGCGGCACGTCCGCCAGCGGCACCGTGGTCGTCGTCGAGGCCAGCAGGGCCCGGTCCAGGTCCCGGTCCAGCCGCTCCCAGACGGCGTTGCGCTCCTCCAGGGGCGGGTTCACCGAGTCCACGCCCAGCAAGCGCACGCCTCGCAGGATGAAGGGAAAGACCGTCGTCACGAGGTCGCCCGACGCCGCGTTGCCGCACGCGGCCACGGCCCCGCGCGGACCGCACCGCGCCAAGCAATGCGCGAGCGGCGCGCCCCCGACGCAGTCCACCGCATAGTCAAAACGCACCCGGTCCAGGGGTTTCGTCGGCGGGTCGAGCCGGCCCACTACCCGGGCCGCCCCCAGCTTCATCAGGTACGCTTCCTCGCTCTCCGCCCGCGAGGACGACGCGATGACCACGTGGCCCCGCGAAGCCAGCAACTGCACGGCCAGGCTGCCGACGCCGCCCGACGCGCCCGTCACGAGCACCGTGCTCGGCGCGTCCAGGCCGCCGTACCGCTCCAGATGCAAGATGCACTGCATGGCCGTGAAGCCCGCCGTGCCGATGGCGGCCGCCGTAAAGTCGTCCAGGGACTCTGGTAATAAAATGAGGTCCGAGGAGGGGATGCGCGCGAACTCGGCGTAGCCCCCGTCGTGCGTCTGGCCGAGCTGGCCGTTGACGCAGGCGACCCTGGACCCCTTGGGCGGCGCGAAGGGCGCGTCCTGCACGACGGTGCCCACCAAGTTGATGCCCGGCACGACGGGGTACTTGGCCACGCCCTTCGACCCGCTCAGCACGAGGCCGTCCTTATAATTGAGGGACGAGTAGCGCACGCGGAGCAGGGCGTGGGCGTCGCCCTTGGGCGGACTGGGCGTGTCCCAGGACTCGAACTCTTCCAATGCTGCGAGCTCTTTGGCGGACCGCTTGACCAGGGCGCGGTAGTGGCGGCGCTGGTTGAGCGCGGCGGCGGCGCGGCGGAGCATGGTGCGTATATAAACTGTGTGCTGCGGCAATTTACGCCTTCTTTAGTGCAGTAGCGAGCAATATATCGATCGAATCGAGAGCTCAAAACCCGTCGAGCTGTAACCACCGGGTGTCTATGGCCCAGGGCTAATTGAGCTCGATCGAGGCCCAGGAAAACCCGCGCGATAAAACCCGCGCCGACCATTAGGAGCGTTTGAAACGGGTCTTCACAACACACGGGGGCACGGTGGGATGATGCCATGGACTTCTTGTTTCCCCTTCGTCGTTCTCTGTGGTGCATCATGCTGTAGTGGCTGCCCTCATTAATATTGGAGTGCTGATGGGCAGCGTCTTCTCCACCGCGGGAGACGACGCACCGTCGGACGCGTGGCGCCTCGGCGACGACGCCCCCGCGCGCCGGACGAACGAACCCGCGGGCGGCGCCGTCCGGTGGACGTGCCGCATCGATACCATAGAGCCTGGGACCGCGGCCTTCGAGGCGCTGCGGCGAACCATCGACGACGACCGCGAGCGGGCGCGCGTGCTGGCGTTCGGCCAGCCCGACGACCAGCGTCGAGCCCTCATTTCGCGCGTGCTGGCCCGGCGGTGCGCCCGGGTCGGGCTCGGAGGAGCCTATGCGGGCGTCACGCGAACGGCGCGGGGCAAGCCCTACGCCGTCGCCAACGGCGAAGCGCTGACGCACGCCAACTTCAACTTTAGCGTCTCGCACGACGGCGATTTCGTGCTCGTGGCGTCGGAGCCGCTCCTCCTCATCGGCGTGGACGTCTGCGGCGGCCGCGCGCGCTGCGAGGCGCTGGCGTCGCTCGCGCCGTACCGGGCCGCGTTCAGCGACGGGGAGTGGGACCGCTACTTTTCGCGCGGCGTCGACCGGGACGCGTTTTTGGTGCTCTG
>Ga0114994_10002874_pt1 | contig 12610 bp, 11 predicted proteins | sample ArcticOcean_MG_C_9_FD_87043 | JGI IMG/M metagenome (GOLD analysis project Ga0114994, IMG submission 87043) | Marine microbial communities from western Arctic Ocean - ArcticOcean_MG_CB2_152 | ecosystem: Environmental > Aquatic > Marine > Oceanic | place: Arctic Ocean: Canada Basin | collected... | reverse complement strand
TTTAGTCATAGCCTTGTTTAACCTCACTTGCTTTTGTTCGGCCTGGCTCATCTCCTCTCCAAGCATAAAGTATGCGGCAGCAAGTGTTGATACTACTGTAGCTACTGCAACATAAGGATTTGCTGCTGCAGTTACATTAAGCGTTCCTTGAGCTGCTGCAGCGGCCCTTATAGCAGGTATTAACATACTCATAGACCTAAATAATCCTATTATACCAACTCTTAATTGATTTAACCCTAAAAGAGCAAACCTTGTTGTTAGCCCCACAATAGCCACTCCAACTAACTGTATAACATTTCTTATTGCATGTAAAGCTGTCTCGCTTTCTGCAATACCTTGAATGAAGTTTGTTAAAGAAAATATAGTCCCTCTCATTGAAGTGTCAAATTCATCACCAAGAGCAATACTTAGACCTTCTGTTGCTGACTTTAATAAAGTCATATCTCCACTAAGATTATCTAATCTTATTGCAGCCATCTTAGTTACAGCCCCCTCCGCATTATTTAAAATTTCAACACTATCCTGTATGCCATCAATATTCTTTATTAAAGCAAGAAAAGCAGGAGCTGACCTTTTATCTAATAATTCTACAGCCTCTGTAGCAGTAAACCCCTCTGCAGCTAATTTTGTCATAGCGGCAGCAAGCTGCTCTGTACCTACAACTGGCCCACCAAGCTTCTTAGCTAATTTAGAGTTTGCATCACCTAATTTAAGCATTATATTTTTTAAGGCATTACCAGCGATAGAGCCGCTTAACCCATTGTTCGCTAATTGACCTAATAAAGCTGTTGTTTCTTCAAGAGTAAATCCTACAGCTCTTGCTACTGGAGCAACAAATTTCATTGACTGAGTAAATCTATCAAGATTTAATGCTGTAGTTGTAAATGATGCAGCCATAACATCAGTTACATTTTTAGTTAAAGCAGCATCTAAGTTAAAGGCTCTAAGCGTAGTACCTGCAACCTGTGCTGAATTAGCTAAAGACTCACCAGTAGCTGCAGCTAAATCAAGTGTTGATGCTGTTGCTAAATCAATTTCCTCTGTTGAAAATCCTAAACGAGCAAATTCTTCTTGCAGTTTAGATACTTGAGTTGCTGTAAATACAGTTGAAGAACCAAGTCTCATAGCCGCACTTTTTAGAACCTCAAATTCCTCTGCAGTAGCTCCTGATATTGCCTTAACTGCTGACATTTGTGCTTCAAACTCAGCGAAAGATGAAATAATCCCTTTCACACCCCCTACGATAGCCCTGACAGCAAATGCTGCAGCTATAGCCACTGCCGCTGACTTAAATGTAGAAACAAGTCCACTACCAGCCTTATTCATCTTATTAGCAGCTACAGTAGCTTTAGACATAGACGCTGCATTTTTATTAAAAGCAGTGCCAAGCTGCTGCACTTCTTTCTTTGCTCCAGCATAATTCTCATTAGCAGCCTTTAATTGTTGCATTTTAGCCTTAGCTATATCAAGCTTCTTGTTTAACTCAATTAAACCCTGAAGATTTGCTTTAAATGTAAAAAGTGTTCCAGTATTAGCCATATTAGTATTTGTTATTATTTTGGGTTGAATTTGGTTTTGTTTTTAAGTACATCTTTTTCTTAGTACCATCTTTATCTGTATAGTAAACATCTCCAGTTATTGTTAAATCTTGAACTGTAAAGTCCGCTACAACTTCCCCTCCGAATACAGAGAAATCTCCATTTTCATCTACAGATATAGCGTTTTGTAAAACCCTCTCTCCTTTATTATCGTACCCACTCCCTACTTGAAATATATCATTAGGGTTTGATTCATTATGACATCCTAAAACAATTTGCCCAGAATGAGAGCGTAATCCTTTACCTAAAGCTATAGCATTACCATTAATAACATTAGCCTGTCCTCCTGAGTAATTGGCAGATTGATTTGTAATACCATTATGTTTACTAACAATTAAAGCTTCTTGATTTACCTCAGGAGCTTGCATTAATTGACTTTTTATAGTTACATTATTTTTAGTAGGCAGTAAGTTAGGGGTTGGTATATTTTTATTATCTATAATGCTATACTCTCCGTTTGTTGAAAGAATAATAGTTCTATCTTCTTCTTTAATAACTGAAGAACCCCCATCAGGATTCATAACGTCTAAGCCCCCATAATTTGTTGGAGGTATAGATAACTTAGCTTTTTGCCCACCTTTATTAGATGGCACTTCATATTTCCATTCAATCAATTCCACCTTAGTTAAATCATCTAATGCTGGTTTATAATCAGCAACCTTATTTACAGTCCAGTACGTTGAAACACCACCATCCATTACTATTTTAATAATATTTCTAAAATTAAAGGTAGCAATATCAGTAGGAGTTAAATCCATCATACAGGTTCTTAAAGCAGCACCTCCACTAACTTTTTCAAAGAAATTGCCATAATATCTATCAAATAAACCTCTCTGCATACAGCCATTAACCGAGTTATTATGCCAAGCTAAATTATCATCATAGGTAGCACTGCATGCATGTTCGTAATTAAACGTGTAAGCATAAGGGTAATTATTAACATTCTGCACAACTCCATTCCCATCTGTTAATCTCCAAGTTCCTGTATTTGGGCTTAACCCATAATAGTTTAATATTCTTATATTATAACTTGTATCAAGAGCAGGTCTATCAAGGGTATTAAACCAACCCCATGAAGGACTGCCTGACCACATGCAAGGAATTGTAGGAGGGTTGTCAAAAGGAATATGAGGGAACGTGTTATCACAACCATTACCAGCAGTGTACATTCTCATTGTTGGTGATATAATAGAAGAGCCAAGCATTTTTTCTGACTTCCTATACAACTCTTCATGCTCTATTTTAAAATCCCATAACTCCTTTTCATAACCAAGAGCGTTTGACATTGAATCATTATATGCTTGAACAATTTTATCACTACTATCATTTTTATATCTAAAAAATACTGACTTAGCAAGTTCATCAATTAAAAATTTATCACTCCAACTTGATTTATCTAATTTATGACTCCAATCAACAAGATTTCCTGAACCATAAAAATCATCATAAGGCTCAACAAAAACTTTCTTCTGCTCATTATCAGCATCCCAATAAAGATTAAACATTTCTGTTATACCCTTTAGAAAATCTAATTGTTTTACTCCGCAACCAAGAGCCATATTAGGGCTTGCTGTAAATGGGGGGACAAATGCCTGGCCAACAACAGGATAAACCTGAAAATCCTGACTCTTAACCTCACATTTAGCTTCTCTGAAAGCCTTAAAGTTTATTCCGAAATATCTAATTTGCACTTTATCACCAGCACTTAGGTTCATCACCATATTAGATTGTTCTGTTGTCCAAGCCTCTCCATTATCATAATGTCTCCATACACAGTTTGGTAATCCAACAGGGTCAGTAGGCGTTATCCCATCCTGAGTAGTAGGAGGCCCTACATTTGCATTAAACACGTACTGAGTTCCATCTGTGGCATTGTCAGCCCAACCACCATACTGGCTATAGCCCATAGTTTGACCATTAACAGCAATACGAGAAGCCCATACCGCTGAATCACCTGCAGTACCATTTTGCCTAATCTTAACTGTAGCTTTATAAAATATATTATATCTACCTGAAAAGGGGACTGTATAACCATTTTGTACACTACCACTACTCCCTTGAGTGTAATGAGCTGCACCGTTCTGAACAGGTATTACAGGATAAAAATATCTTGTAAGATTTAAGTTACTCCCTGTTGCGGGAATTGTTGGCAAATCTACTACTCCAGATTTAGATGCGTGTGCTGAGTAATCACTATTGTTACCAAGTCCTGTGCTTCCAGAAAAATCATACTGTTCACCTGATGAATAAGGTACTATTAATTTTTTAAATTCTGGTTTGTCAAAGAAATCACTCTCAATAGTATATCCAATATCACTAAACATTTTACTTACAATACTCTTTACATATATTGCTGGATGTAAGTCCTTAATTGAATGTGCTGTTATTGATGGGTCTGAATCTTTTGTCCACTCTCCATAATTAATAATTGGGTAAACATAATTTATTTGGTCAACAGTCTTATTCCAACTGGCAATAACTGTCATATAATCCTTCTCATGTGTAGGGAGTCCAAGCTCACAAAGTTTTTTATCCTTAAGTAGTTCAGGCCAGTATGATGGGTCTTGTAGTATATGACACTTATATTTACCTCCAGCCCCTGTAACACTCTGCTCTATCCTTGCAAAACCATTAAAACATACAATTCCATTTACAGATATTCTTGCTTTTTTCCATCCTAAATCTTCAGGGAGTCTATTACTTCCGTCAGCAGTCATAGTGCGTAAAACCCTCTGATTTCTTACACTTGCTGGCAACTCAAATGTTTTAGAATAACCTGTTGACCTTTTACTTGGGTCTCTTAAGTCACCACTATTTAATGTTAATCCTAAAGGAATACTATCTTTATTTATTGTATCTAAATAATCATAAGTATATGTTTGTACCTGTATTTCATTTGTCTGATATGTTGGCAATATATCTTTATCAAAACCCATTCCACCTTCATAAATCTCAAATTTTGACATAGTCATTTTATGAACTACACCTGTACCAGTATTAATATCTTTAACTCTTAAGAAGTGATATTGTGCGTTATAAAAATGCTTATAACCGAAAGCGTTACCTCCATACTGAACCTTAACTTGTGTACTCCACCCCCCAGTTGTCCCCCCTAAAACAGGATGATTTAACTCGTCATAAATAACCATATCAGGGATAAAAGGCACACATACTTCATAAGTTCCTGGGTCTGAAAAAGTTTTCCATCCCCAAGGTCTTTCTGACAGGTTAACCCCTTCATAATCTAAAGCATACTGTATATCCCCTATGTTTAATCCACTGACATTAACATAAGAGCCAGTTGAAGTCCAATCTAAATAAGTTAAAACTTCTACTTCACAATTAGAAATAGCATCTATAGTGAATTTTATTTTATAACCCTGGGTCTCAAACTTCCTACATTCAAATAACGGATGAGAACTTCTGAGGCCAAAATTATGGTCATCATTGACTACTGATGCATAATTAACAGGGTCAGCATAATCCGAAACATAAGAGCCATGGATACTTTTTCTCGAAGAATTATAATTTATACTACCTACGTCATATTTCCAAGCAGCGGTATGAACATAGGGAGTTATATATCCTGTAAAATTAGTCCAAAAGTCTGTTTCGAAAAAGTCATTTATTGGAGTGCCTGGGAATTTTGCCTGCAAAAAATTACCTAAATTATCACAACCTGGGCCTCTTACAAACAAATCATCCCCATCCCCCTCTAATATTTCAAACGATATAGATGCGTCAAACCCACTTGCAGCGGTAGGATAAAGATATAGCATACGACCCTGCTCTGTATTACTACGATTATCTCGCTTCATATTATTTACATAAGTAGGAGGGGAGCTGTTCCAAATAGATGTTAGTTGCCCCTCAAAATCTGCGTTACCACCATCAGACTTTAAAAAACTTAATTTAATAATTTGAGATGACATAACACTACCAGTAGCTGAAAAGCTATAATTTAGTGTGTTTGAGAATCCAATATTAGTGCCAGGATTTGTAGTATTAATCCAAGTAGGGTTATTTGGAGTGTTACCAAATATACGAAAGTCAGTTACTCTCATCCCATACCATCCATTAAAATTATCAAACTCTTCATTAGCATTTAGAGGTGATATTATATTATACACATCACACCCTCCATCACACCCCTGATTAAAAATATCGTGTGATATGCTCCCATTTTGAACGTATGAAGTTATAGTAGAAAGACCTGCGTCTTTTTCACCTATCTCTAAAATTACTTCTTTTGCTTGAGCTGATTGAGCCATATTACATTTTTTGTGTTAGCGTGCTTTCTGAAAACTTATATTTAAACTCTATAAAAGACCTATTTCTGTCTGTAGAATACAATTTATACGAACCCTTAATTATATTAATAGCAGTAAGACCCATATCCGAAAGTTCACCTCCCTCATCCTGTACAAAGTCTGAAACTTTAATTGTTATCCAAACTTGAGGAGACATTATCATCTCTTCAATCCACTTTACCTGCTCTCTACTTAATGGTTGAGAAAAAACACTAATAACTTCATTCCTTGTCCCCCATAAGTTTGTTGTATTATGTTGTCCCCTTACAACTCCAAAATTCATAGTCTCACTCCTTCTGAAATCTGTATGTTTATCAAACTCAGTACCTGACATAGTGATTTCTTTACTTTCTGTCCCTGTAGCTCTAAAAAAATCAAAACCTCCAAGCATGTTTCTGAATACAAAGTTTGTCCCTTGACTATCACTACACTCTAAACGGCTATCCATTAGCTTGTAGTCCTGACGAGGCCCACTTCTTATAAAAGCCCCTGTAGTTGAATTATTGTACTTTATCCGTATCTTCATTTCAGTGCTTGTTAAATTACCTGAATTATCATAAAGGTGATTATTAGGCCCATTATGCATATCAAGCCAAAACTGAAGTATGAAGGGGTGTACATGTATCCCTACATGCCTTGTAAATGTAGAACTAAGACAAGGGACGGTCATAGTAACCCCACTTGAATTTGTAATAGACATTTCCCCTATTCTACCATTAACTCCTTTATGACATAATGGAAGAAAGAAATAAAACCCTTGACTAACATCTATAATGTTATAGGCAGGCATATTAGTTGTAAAACGATTAAAACCACTATTTGTCCAAGGCACTTGACTACCATTAGTCCCATTCATTACATATTTATCCATCCTTATATAATCATTAGAGGTAGAATTTGATTCCTCAACGGTTGTATTAGTAGGTATAGCCATGAACTCCTTGCAGAATTTATTATTAGATGAAGAAGGGCTTAGACCTCCTCCTAATTGATATTCAACAGGAAACATTTCTAACTTAAATGTTCTACACATCATCCTATCAAAACCACTACACCATGCTTGAGTGTAAAAAGCTGGTTCTTCTCTAAAATATTGCCTACAATATTCTGCAACATTAAACGAATAAACCCCATTATCAGTATCAGAATATCCATTCATAGTAACCCCTGTATTCAACCAGTTTCCATTTCCATTAAACTCTTCTATCCATAAAATACCCCTAAAGAAAGCTGGGATTGTTGCTCCAGTTACCTTAACTTCAAGAACTATAGGTCTTTGAGTTGATACAAAATAACCATGAGGCTGTTGAGATATATTCCAGTTAATCGCCATTTTATTTGAATTTTAATAATTTATTTATTTTTATATTTATTTGTGATGCTATAATAGCTGTTAAATCCTTATTAATTTGCATGTCAATAGCTTTCTTAGCGTCATCTAACCATCCGTAGGCATTAACAGTTCTGCCATTGTTTTTTGCTGCAGCAGCAACACTAAATGCAATTCTTTTTGCTTCATTTTCTGAAACCAGGTATTTATTTTGTGCCCAAACTATTAAAGCCCCTATATAAGCACTTGTCCCTCCCCCTCCCTTACCGCTATAAGGAACATCAGAATTACCAACACCCTTCAAAGAGCCCCCATTATTTAATCTTATAGCTGAATCGCTTGCTTTAAAATCCCACTTAAGCTCAGAGCCTATTATTATTGGCCTTTCCCCTCTTATACTATCGGCTGTTTTACCTGTTGTTTTATAACTTTGAGGAAGTTTATTTCCACTTCTTATAGAGGTTTTCAATTTATTTTGCATAAGCCTAACAGGATTACCCTGAGACTGAAATAATAATGACGCTATATTTTGAAGTAAACTCATTAGTTTGGATTAGAAGTTTGATTAGCTGGGAAAGCTGGAGGGAAAACACCGTTATCATCAACACAAGGCTCTTCTCCTGCTCCATAACAACACGTTCCATCATCAACTCCTGCTCCAGGATTATAATTTATAGCTACAGGGTCTGTACATCCACAAGCCCCAAAGTAATCTTGGCAAGGTTCATCACATCCAGATGGAGGGCTTGATGGCCCTTGACTACAAGGGTCTACAGTTACAGCTATATTAGCTATAGCATCAAAACGAATACTTAATGCTACTAACTTATCATTAAATAAACCAAAATCTCTTTCTATTGTTATCTTATGTTTAGGTATATGTGCTTTACAACCTCCACCGCCACTAATCCCAAATGCAAGGCAAGAAATCATATTCCAAAATTTTATTTCAAGCTCTGCCATTATAGCTACAGTATCATTATCAAAAATCTGAACCCCTTGCGTGCTGCCTGATTGTATAGGTCTGGCTATTACTAAGTTAAAAGTATAAACTTCTTTTATCCCTTCAACGATATATGATGATGGATAGTCTATATTCAATAGGTCATAACAAATATTATGGTCAAAATTTATTTTTTCTGGAGACCCTAATTTTACATTACAAAATCCTGCTGCTGCAGCACATGTTTTAAAGTCTAACATTAATTGGTTTAAATCGTATATCAAAGGAATAGCCATATTTATTTTTTATTTATTAATTGTTTTTCGTATTTATATTGACATGCAAAATGAACAAACCTACCGTCCTGTGTTTTGAAGTATGGATTTTCAGTGAACTCAGACTCACAAAAAGCACAAGTTAGAGGTTTGTTTTTAATATTTGCTTCATATTCTGTGTAACAATGCTTATGTACAATCTTTTTATCTGTAGTGCCTTTCCAAGCACAAGAGCATGAACTAAGATTTCCCTCACAATGAAAGCATGTTTTCGTTTTATTTTCTGCCATTTTTTATCTTTTATTCAAATCGTTATAAGTCTTTTCATAATCAACGCATGCGTTTTTCCAAGACAAATATGTTAAAACCTCAAACAATTCTGTTAACAACACGCTATTAAGAGGAGAGTGTGTTGGTAATGTAAAAATACCCTGCTTTGCTACATCATAAACACTATTTAACCATCCATATCCTGCGATTGTTCTTTCAGATGCAATTTTAGCTTTTGAGTCTCCGCCTGATGAGCTGAGGTTAGGAAAAGTTTCATCAATGAGTTTTCGTGAATTGTCAAAAAAAAACCGACATCCCAAATGGTTGCCATATCTAATTCTTTAAATTCCTCAGCTCTCTTGTCTATTAAAGCATCATTCACTAACCCTCTTTTATCACCCTTCTGTTTGCAAAGTATAGCCACTTGCTTTGTTAGTACAGTTAAATCACCAGTCTCAAGCTTTTTATTATGAAGCTCTATCTGTTCGGCTTCAATGAAAGTACCAAAATTCTCAGTAGCCATACCTGGTTCTGGTAAATAATACACATCATTTTTGAATGTAAACTTATCTAAAGCTATGGGATTATAAGGTTCGTTTAAGAATGATACTGAATTTAAAATTTCCTCTATTTCATCAAGACCACAAACAGATATTTCCTCCTCACTAAGTCCAGTCCAGTAACAGGCAAGCTTTGTATTTTGGTTTATATTTAAAAGGCTTAATTCAAGAACTCTTAATTCATCTGTTGATTCAGCAAACATCTCATCAACCTCTTCAGATGTAGGTTGTAACTTTGTAATCTCATTAAATCCTTGAAATTTTTCAAATGTTACATCTAACCAAGATGTTGGTATTTGAATTTCAACTTCGTTTATCGTAATATTCTTCATTAATTAAGTATTGTTTTATCTCCATCAATAAAAGGATTTATTAAAACCATCTTTCCTATCCTATCATTAACTTTCGTTAATCTTTTAGCTAATTTTGTTACTATTATATTAATTTGCCCTTCATCTTTAGGTATTACCGCAAGATAACCAAGTGCAGCCCAATAAACCATATTTGGTAGTGCGTAAAGCCATTCACTACGAAATATTGTGTCTAAATAAGAATCTTCTCCATTTTCATTGTGAACCATTATTATTTGTGTTAAAACATCTAAGAAAGCTTCGTAATCATCATCATCTGCTGTAGACATGTCAATTATATCCTGAACATCTGATAAATAATCTAAAACTATATCTTCATGCCATCTATTTAAGCAAAATATTTCATTCTCATTATACATTTTACAATTATAAGAAAAAGTTTACATTTTCTTGGCTAATGTTTGGAACTTTTATCCCCATGCCAATATCTTTTTACCCCCATCAAACAAATATCTCATCCTCATCATTAAACTATCAGCATAATCAGGAGAACGACCTATAGCTGCCTTAACTTCTTTTTTAGAAAGTATAGCAAGTTTCCCATCTAAGTCAATATTTTTCCTTCTAACAACCTCCAACTCTTCAATTATCTTATTCCTAATATCTATTTTCTTACACTTTATATGTATGTTGCCTGCATTTATCTGTTCGGCAAGCTTGTAATAACATTGACTCTTTAGGTTTTTATAGTTTTCAGACTTCATAGCCTTTGAATTATTTATAAACGGCACTACTCCCTTCATATAGTGCGAAAGATACTGTCCTACACCGTCAGAATCAATTATTATGTTTTTTCTTGGTATATTATGGGTATCTGCCAATTTCTTTATCAAAACCTCTATACTATTAGCTGAACTCTTATCTTTCGTAATTATCTCCTCTACAGTCATCCCAGACCAACGAGTTATAACCATTTTATCACTTCCCATCAAAGCAACATCACAAGAAAGGAATTTATCATCACTTCCCTCTACTTTGTTCTTAAAAGAGTCTAAAAGTGCTTCGTAATCAAATAACTTGTCTTTTCCTTCATCATATTCCCAATTACCATGCAAAAGTCTCTCTCTTGACACAGGGTCAAGCTTTCTCAACTGCTCTTCGTAATATTCTGATATATGAGGATTGTCTTTAAGTTTAGCTTGAACAAATTTCTGATGCTCTGGTAAATTATCATCCCTCCATTGTTTGTAAAAATCATACACCCAGTTCTTGGCTGGATTGCACGACATAAGTATCTTTGGCCGAAGGTCAAAGTCGGCAAGTTTATATCTAACTCTTGACGCAACAACATTCTTTGCTTTTTCAGTACACTGATTAACCTCGTCAATGAAAGCTCCAGAAATCTCAAGTGACCCGAGTGAATCGAAATTTGGGTCTGCTGGATATTGATAAAGGTCTTTTAACAAGATTTGACTTCCGTTCACAAATTCTATAACATTTGATTGTGCATTAAACTTATAAGTCTCACCTTTCTTTACCCCCCAGTCTGAGCAAACACTAAAAAATGAATTAAGTGTTGTCTCTTTAAGTGTTTTCAATACGGCACGACCCATAAGCCACCTTGTGCCTGGGTATCTCAAACACGAATACAGCAGCCAGGCCGCCCCAAAATAAGATTTTCCTCCCCCAGCACTTCCTCCAAATAAAATTTCAGAGCTGGTCTTATCATGGATGTATTCCCAGGCCTGATGCTGTTTTATTGTTGGCGTGAAATCTATCTTCATTTATTTTTACCGCCAAGCAAGTTTCCGATAGGGCGAACTATGCCAAACTTTAATATGAAGTAAGTTATTAACACTGGAGCAAGAGAGGCAAGTATTAGTATTGCCAATATAGTAGATTCCCAACCAATTTTACTATTAAAAAATTTTTCACACTTCTCTATCATTTCTTTTTTGTTTTTTTGTTTTTTCATTACATGGCATTTAGTATTGCTAATGACTGGCTATTCCCAAAGGTTTTAGCCCAGGCAATAAACTTCTCCTGACTTATAGATGTTGTTACGGAAGGTATAATACTCTCTCCAGTATAAACAGCAACAGCATTTGCTTCTATTGCTCTAAAAGCTTCTGAAGCCCCAATCAAGCCCCTAACCTCAGAAAGTTTTAATTCTGCTACCCTAAAGGTTTTCGTTTTAAAAATTATTTCCATTTTAACCATAGAACCACTATCACTGATAGCATCCTTGCCCCTCGTATCTAATACTGTTACTGTAAATTTTAAGTCTATATTCATTTTTGTTTTATTTAAGTTATTCTAAAAGTTTCTTGATTATTAATGTTATTTTTATTATTTTTGAAAACTATTTTGTTTTTCAGATTGATTAATTACTTTAAACAAATGTGTAATTGTTTTGCTTGTCAAAACAACCTGTAAAACTATTGAGTTTGGGTTTATTATATTTATTACTCACCTTCAGGCTTTGTATAGTTAAACACAAACGAATCTCCCCCACTTGTTAAATCAACCCTATCTATTGCTATTCCTTTCATCTTAGCTATATCTTGAAGTAACAACCTACAGATATTTAAGTCACCACTCTTATACCCCTTAGTATATAAGTCATACAACATCATAGTATGCTTATCAACCTCATATTGCCTTTCTTCATCAAACTGCTCCTTAAAATACTGTAAAGCTCTCTTATAATAAATAGATGCCTGTCTTTTCTGTATTCCCCAGTTCTTATCACAATACTCAATTATATCAGTATATCTAACTCCTTGTAAAACTAATCTAACTATCTCAGATGTTCTCTTGTGAGCTTCTAGCTTAGTAGCTTTACCTTCAAATTTAGTCTGAATTTCGTTAAGGCCAATGGCACTTATTTCAGCTCTTATATCTTCCTTCTCTTCCATTATTTCTTGTGCATAATATTTATTTGACAAAGATACAAAAAAATATCTTAAAAGTCAAGGTAATATGTTACATAAAGTGCATAATATTTTGAATT
>Ga0114994_10002872_pt1 | contig 12615 bp, 9 predicted proteins | sample ArcticOcean_MG_C_9_FD_87043 | JGI IMG/M metagenome (GOLD analysis project Ga0114994, IMG submission 87043) | Marine microbial communities from western Arctic Ocean - ArcticOcean_MG_CB2_152 | ecosystem: Environmental > Aquatic > Marine > Oceanic | place: Arctic Ocean: Canada Basin | collected... | reverse complement strand
CAGCCTTCTGCGCGCCCACTTCCACGACGCGCGCCATTTGAACGCGCGGTGGTCGACCGCCGAACCGGCGCTCCGCCGGCACTCAATAACGGGCGCGCTAGATCCTCGCGAGCGTGAGCGCCTCTTCGACGTCCACATGACCGGGCTGCGGCAGCGGCTCAGCGGCGCGCCGTCATCTGTTTAAGTGTGATGTACTAGTAGTCCGCAAAGGACAGCGAAAAGATCTTACGACTGGTGCGACAGCGGGCTCATCGCCCCGCTCTGGGGCAGCACGGAGAGCTCGGACGCCGGCACGTCCTCGAAGTCGTCCTCCTGGTCGGGCGGCGCCAATGAAAGCGCCCGCAAGGCCCCGGGCCGCCCGTTAGGGTACGACGCAAGGATCAGTTGGTTGGCCGGCGGCTCGAAGGTCCGCTTTATGCCCCTTTCATCATAAGGCGGCTTCGTGAAGTTTGGTGATGTTTGCCGCATCTCTATGAACGGCTCCGGCACCTGCGTGTGCCCGGGATACAGCACGGGCTGCGTCGTCGGCCCGCGCGCCAGGAATAGTTTCTCCACGTCCTGCAAGGCCAAGCCCAGGACCGCGGCCGACGCGGCGCTCGCGGCCCACCGCGCCGCCTCCTTTAATGGAGCGGGCTCCAGGCCCGTCTCTACTGGTACTAGATCAGCGTCCATTGATTCGTGCACGTGTTGCGCAATGGCTCGGAAGATCTCCGAGGCGGCATCCGGCCTTAAAGTTGTCGCGGCCGTCTGCGCGGCGGTCCGCGGTCGTCCTAAAGTTGTGGACCGCTCGAACGTCGCCGACGCGGCACCCGGGGGAAGCCCCTTGGCGCCTAGCGTCGCGGCGTGCAGAACAGCGTTGATGCGGGCGCCGCCGCCGTTCTTGGCGACCTTGGCCAACCTCGTTTCGCTCTCGTCCACGGCCATTTCTATAAGGCGCATGACGTCCCTTCTATTGAGTTTCCTAGAGACCTCCCCGTGGATCCGCTCCACTAACATGGAAAGCGCCGCGCCGTCGCCGCAGTGCATCCGTAGCGTCGCGTCCAGCTTCCGGAGAAGCATCTTAACTCTAGCTTCGTCGGGCTTCTGGTCCACAGCCGTCGCTAACCGGTTTAGGCGCTCCTCGAACCACCCTGATCTACAGAGCTCGCTGCGGCAGAAGTCCCAGAGCTCCTTCTCCCGCTTCTTCTGTTCATTGATTAAGAGCGGCACGCCGGTGTCGACCCGCGTCGCCACTGCCAGCGCCTCGTTTGCTGTTATTTCAACAGCTGTGACCCGCTCCCCGAGCGCGCCGCTGCCCTTCAGCATATCCTTGGACATTTGGTCTAACGCATCAGCCATGCGCTTATCTACCAAACGTCCGGCCTCCTCTCCGGCGAGTGCGACGGCCCCCGCCGCGTAGGACGCGGACGCCGCGACGGCCGCGTCCCTCGCGCTTATAGCGTCTTTTCTCCGCTCCTTCGTCTGGAGCTTGTCCTGGTGCTTCCGCTCCCCACTCTCCTTCCGCACCTCTTCACTAAATGCCTCCGTGGACGCACTAAGCGCCTTCGCCAGCTCCTCGCACAAACCGCGCGCCGTCCGGTCCGTCGTTTCCTCGCCCGCGAAATGTATGGCATTCTTCAAATCGTCGGACAGGGCCCACTGGTCGTCGGACGCCTGGACCACATTTATCGTAGCCAGCTGCTCCATGAAGCGTTTTTGCAGGCCGCGCTCGTCAACTTTTGCGGGTGGCGCCGTGTTCCCGGAGAGGCCTAGTCGCGCCGCGTTCTCGGCCACTAAATCTAAAATGTTCTGCGCAAAAGTGTCGTGCTTGACCGCGGTCAGCGTACCTAGCTGGTTGGTGGCCACACTTAACTCGTCGTTAAATTCGCCAAGGCTCCCCTTCAGGCTTCCAAACCCCTCCTCGAACTTCTCGCCGAGCTGCGTATTGATCGTGTCGAGCTGCTCGTTCAGCTGCATGGACTTGGCGTCCAACGCGCTCCCGAGCTGCTCCTTGGCAATGCCCAGAGCCTCGTTCGTCGTGTCGATGGACTGCTCCGCTAATTCAATACGCTTGGCCAGGTCCGTCACTGCTGTATTATTCCGCATGGCTGTTGCGGCCTCGTCCAGCGCGTCGAAGTGCCGCGCGTGGCTCGCCACCGTTTGTTCTAAGTCATCGACTCTTCTAACGAGAGGAGCGTCGTTGTACGCCGGGGCCCCGGGGCCACTCGTCTTCCCGGTCAGGCCCAATCTAGCGGCGTTCGCCGCGACCAAATCCAGGATGTTCTCGGCGAAGGCGTCGTGCTTGACCGCAGTTAAAGTAGCTACTTGCGTCGTGGCCACCGACAATTCATCATTAAAAACCTCTACCGAACTCGCCACGCCGCCGATCTGTTTTGTAAGATCCGTCTTGGAGGTCTCGATCTGCGTCGTGAGCTGGATGCTCGAGGACTCGAGCTGCGCCCCCAGCTGCGCGGACCGCGTCGCCGCCTCCTTGAGCTGCTCCCGGGCTATTCCCAAAGCCTCGTTCGTCGTGTCGATGGACTGCTCCGCGGCGGCGAGGCGCGTCATTAGCGGACCCAGCTCGTCGTTGTTCGATTCTACGACAACGGGGGCGGGCGGCTTGAGCGTCTCGAAGTACGAGAGGCGGTCCTTGAGATCGCCGAGCACTTTGTCCATCGATTCAAGCCGCGTCTTCACGCTGTGGCGCGGCGCGCACCGGACGCGGCAGCCGTAGTGCGACAGGAGGAGCCTGGTCTTTATTTGTTTGCACGCCCAGAACCAGCGCTCCATCGCTTTCGGTTGTCGAGGCACGCCGTCCGACCGGTAGCCGTACCCCAGGTCCTCGCCTTGGTTCGGACGGTCCGGCGCCGCTCTTCCCTCAAATTGCCGTTCTCGCAACAGGGCCTTGTACTGCTCTTTTTCTTCTGTTTCTTTTGCCATTTTTTGGTCGTGGTCGACAAAGCCACTTAAATTGTGCGCCAACGCATCTAGGCGCGACTCCATCGTCGCGAGCCGCGCTTCTCTTGCTTTGGCCTTCTCCGCCTCGGCCGCGGCTTCTTCTGCCGAGGCGCCGCTCGCCATTGCGGCCATGCGGCCCACGAGCTCGTCCCTTAACGCGTTAAGGTCGCGCTTCCCCTCCGCCCGGACGCAAGCCAGCTCCGCGTCGTGCTTCACCGCTTGCGCGTGCAACGCGACTTCCAACGCGTCGCTGAGATGCTTGCTCGTCGCGACGCCGAACGCGCGCTTGACCCGCTTGGCCGCTTTGCGGCGCACGGCGCCGTCCGCGCCTAAAAGCTGGCCGAGGCGATCCAAGTCCGTATCCACGTCGCCTAAGAGCGCCTCCATGGACACGGAGCGGCCCGTGTTTGGCTGGGATGGTGCTGGTGTGACGGGCGCGAGGGGCAGGCTGTACTGGCCCTCGTCCTCCGCCATGACTCGCGTGGGCCTCTGCGCGGGCCTGTCTTGCTGCCCCTGTGGACCTGGCGCCCGGGCTCCAATAATGAGAGCGGCGCTGCCCAGCGCTGGGCTCTCTTTCGCGTTGGATGGTGTAAACTTGATGAGGCGTAGCCAGAGTACCCGAGGGGCTTTGAGAGCTGATATGCTTCGCTCTGACGCATGCGCCGCTCCGCACAAAACCCGAACGTACTCAAAACAGGCTGAGCTGAGCGAGGTCCACTGTACGGACGCGCCACGGTCTTATAAGAGCTGTTATCAACGTCCGCGAGCTGTGTACGATCAACGAAACGCAATCCAGTGCTGTGGCGGTGGTCTCTCTCGGCTGTGGTGTCGGAGAACAGCCGACTACTGCGGCCAGAGGTATGCGCGCGAGACGCCGCGGACGACCACACACGGACGCCACCGCGGAGACCAGTGGTCATGCGCCATAGCCACCGCGGAGACACACACACGACCGCTTTGCGCGCGCACGGACCGCCCACCGAGACCGCCCGCGCAGGCCCCGAGGAGGCACCGCCACCATGGAGGAGGGCATGCAGAACTTCGACACGTTCGACGCCTTCGAGGACGCCGACGAGAAGCAGGGCGCCAACGCCTACAAGGTGCACATCCGCGTACAGCAGCGCAACGGGCGCAAGTGTATTACCACCGTCCAGGGCTTGAAGGACGACCTGGATGCCAAGCGCATCTGCCGCGCCATGAAGAAGAACTTCCAGTGCAACGGCGCCATCAACAAGGACCTGGAGATGGGCGAGATCATCCAGCTCTCGGGCGACCAGCGCACGAACGTGAACTCCTTCCTGCACGAGCAGGAGATCTGCCTCAAGGAGCAGATCGTCATCCACGGCTTCTAAGCTTGACTTTGTAAACAGCCTAGGAGTGCCCGACCGGGAGCTCCGACCGGGACGCGTCTCGGGTTATAACGGGCGGGTTTTATCGTTTTTGCGGCCTGCACAGCTCGTAAGCGCGGTCTAGAGACCGCACACTGAGCTTAGACGCTCCGTGACAGCTTAGGATTAAGCAGCTCCCTGAAGTTCGGTCGAAAGGAACGACCGCACACCCCCGTACAAATCGATCAAAGACAAAGTGCTCTCACTCAGAGCACTGCACTGTCCCGCAGCACACAGCAGAGCACGCAAACAGCCGTGGTCGAACGCAAAACATGGACCCAATAGTGATCGAACGCAGCCTTGCCTTCCTCGATGTCAAGGCCGGTGGCAGCAATGCGGCCGTATCGAAGGCCTGGCAGAACGTCTGCGGCTCGTGGGCGCTGTGGCACGACCTTTCTCAACCTCTTCGACAGTGGAAGAACATCGCCGTCGACGCTAGACTTCATCCGCGCGAGTTCTGCCGGCTCTCCATCGCGGACGCAAGACGCATATCCCTCACGCGGGATGAGCTCTGTAGCCAGACGTGGCGCTTCCGCTTCAAAACAGCGGCGGGCGATGAGTGGCTCGCCATCGATCCGTACTGGACGGCAAATCAGCCATCAACGATCAAGTTCACGGCCGACGGTACCACTGAACGGGCGGGAAGCTGGGAGCTCGAGGTCGACGTTACCTGGCGATAAGGCCACTCGCGCAAAGCGCGGCGCGCCCCCGGCATCGCCGGCGGCGAGCGCGGTGAGTCGGTCCGCGTCGTCGTCGATGGGAGGGATGTGCCAACGTTACGAGTGGCCCGACACCCCGTCCACAAGGGCTTCATCATGGAGTCCTGCTGGGCGCTGTATACCTCCTTCCCGATGCCAGCGCTGGGCGGTGGCTTAGACGACGGCGATTTGAACATCGTGCCCGGCGACCAGGCGGACGAGGTGGACGCGTGGAACCGCCGCGCGCGAATATGAATAAAACACGAGACCATGACGGGTAGAGAGGACGGGGGTGGGGCGCAATGGTCCACATCTCGCCGCAGCGGCAAATAATTCACAAAAATTTATACAAGCGCCACGTCCTCGAAACTTTCATCGGGGTCGAGCCGGGGGATCTCAACCTCCGTCGGCGCATACTTGGGCCCCTGAGCCCCTCTTCGCCCGCATGCCGCGAACACGACGACGAGCGCCGCCGACGCCCCGAGGAGCGCGAGGACGTAGGTGACCGGCAGGTTCTGGGCCGCCGCCGCGGTCTGAGGTTTTGGTCCACACCGCCGCGGGTCGGCGGCCGGCGGGCCCCAGTACGACGTCTCGATGCGGACGACGTCGTCCGCGCACGCCCGCAGCACGCCCGTCGCCGCGTCGAAGCGGTCGTCGGCGTCGACGCCGCCTCTAACGTATACCGGACAGCTGGCGTAGGTGACGCGCACGTAGCGGTGGCACGCGTCCGGCGGGCCCGGGAGGTGGCACCCGCTCCCGGGTCCACTCCAATGAATGTAGGTACAGGGCGCCGTCAGATTGTACTGGGCGCAGAAGGCCTCGGACACGTCGAGGTCGACGATCGTCGTCAATACATCGTCGGAGGCCGCGCCCGCGCCGAACCAGGCGTCGCAGGACTGGCCGGCAATAGAGACGAGGTTGATGCAGTACCGGTTGCCCGCGTCATCGGGTAGATTGTGGCCCAGGTGCGTGCCATCAATAGATACGGTCTCGCCGTTTGAGAGGACGCGGACGTTGTCCCAATAGACTTCGTTATCCCGGAACGACGGCCAGCCGTGGGCCTTGCTCTCCGCGAGAAATGTTTCGCGGGAGCGACCAACCGGCGCGCGGAAGAGCGGCCGGCCGCTCACGGAGTCGTAGTAGTCCATCGCGTCCTCCGTGACGGCGTCCGGCCACGGCGTTTCGAAGTCGTAGCCCGACGGCTCCGCAAAGTTCCGATTGTAGCAGCAGATGTCGTCCGCTAATTCGCGGTCGCAGCCCCACCGCAACTGGGCTTGGACCGGCGCGGTGCACGTGCCGTGGGCCCTTTGGGCCATGAGGGCGTCGTCCGTCGCAGCAGTGCCGCCCATGACGTTCCGCAGGGCCGGCGTCGGTGCTACAGTGGGTTGTGGCGTGGGTCGCGACGTCGGGTCCGGCGCGGACGCAGGTAGGTGCCGCGGCGTCGGCGCAGGCGTCGGCTCCGGCATCGGCGCTACCGTGGACCGCGGCGACGGCCGAGGCGTCGGCGCGGGCGCGGGCTCCGCCGTCGGCTCCTCCACGACGACGCGCCGGATCGACTCGATGACCACAGGTGTTTTAGGCACGTCGTCGAATTTTTGGCCGTGCACCGTGACCGAGTGCGTCTTCACGGTCGCGATGGCGTCCAACACGGACATGCCGTCGATAACGAATCCGAAGACCGCGTAGCCATCTTTACCCTTCGCCGCGTCCAGAAATGAGTTGTCCGCATGGTTGATGAAGAACTCGCTCGTGGCCGAGTTTGGGTCGCTGGTCCGCGCCATGGCGAGCGTCCCCCGCGTGTTCGAGAGTGAGGTCGATGCTTCCAGTTTGATGGGCGGAAAGAGCGCGGGCTTCTCCTTCAGAGAACTGTCAAACCCGCCACCCTGCGCCATGAAGCCCTTGATCACCCGGTGGAAGGTGAGCCCGTCGAAGAAGGACGCGTCGACGTAGGCCAGGAAATTAGCGACCGTCGCGGGCGCGTGGTCCGGCGTGAGTTCGACACGCAGCGCGCCCTTGCTGGTTTTGATGTCGATCTGGGGCCCGGGCGTACTTTGCGCACCGACGAGGAGCAGTATAAGGCAGCGGTAGCGCATCATTTGTGTGCTGTCATCTCATGCGCCGGTCGAAGCTTTTACGTCTGCCTGAGGTCAGACGGCTAGAGAAGAGATGCGGTCCAACCAGTCTAATAGTACGTTGTGTGCTGCCTATACAGCTGTCGGCTGATCATGACATGTCGACACGGAGTTTTTTTGGTCGGGTTTTTGCGCTAAACGTTGAGCAGCATGGTACAGGACAGGTGCTATGACCGGTAACTCGGGGTCATGGCAATGTATACTAATATATAGTGGTAGTTTTTAGTAGTGGGGATGGGTGTGCAAGGCGGGGAAGGGGGGAAGTTTGGCGCCGGAGCGCCTAGACGAGGCCCGCCGCGTAGGCCGCGAGCGTGCCCGAAAATGCGCCAGTCGTCTGGCCGTTCGCCGCGACGGCGGCCTCATTCGACAACCAAAACATGACTCCGGCGACGCGGTCTTTGATGGCGGCGATGATGGCCTTCTCTGGAAGAAGGAGCTGCCCCCCTGGGAGAAGAGTTACGCTAGAATCCTCGCCAAGGGGGAGCGGCGCCTGGCCAAGACGATGCTGACCCTGTGGGCTTTGGACTTGTTCTGTCTAGGAGTTCACACGGTGGGTCTGCCGATCCGCGGCGACCTTTCGTTAGTGGCGGCGTCCATCGCCTACCCGATCTGGTTCGGCCGCCTCGCGTCCCAGCTCAAGCGGCGGTATTTGGGCGTCAAGAAGGTGGGGGGCGAGGTCGTGGCGCCAGGTCGCGCGAGCAAGGTCCTCGTCTACGACCGCCTCGGCGACTTCGGCATCGCGATGACGGTCCTCGTCGCGATGCTCGAAATCCTGTCGTTGGAGACGGGCGTGGCCTTTACGTCATTGATAGCCGTCTCTGGAGCTTCAAGCGTCGTGGTGGCGCTCGCCTGCCAGGAGCCGCTCGGCCACGTGATCAATGGGCTCTTACTGACGTTCAACGACAAGTTCCGGCCCGGCGAGGAGATCATGTTCGGCGACGTGGCCGGCGTCGTGACGCAGATGGGCTGGTTCGACACGAAGATCCGCCTCTACTCGGAGCGCACGGTCGTCGTCCCCAACGGCCAGATCATGGGCGCGCCGGTGGTCAACTTCTCGCGCATGCGCCTCGGCCAGTACAAGACGGAGCTGCGGTTACGTTTTGAAGACGTGCCAAGAGTGGAGGCTGCGATCGCGAAGCTGAAGGCGGCGCTCGAACCGCACGTGATCACGGACGGGCGGAACCTCTGGGTCCACTGGACGCGCATCGACAAGGACGCTCTAATTGTGAGGGTCGATGTCAAGCTTCCGTTTCCGGGCGGCTCGACAGATTATTATAATCAAGTAGGAAAGCTGAACGTATTGATTGCCCAGGCGGTCGCGGACGCCGGCGCGGAGCTGTGCCTGCCGTCGTCGCGGCGAGTCGATGTGAAGAAGGCGGCGTAAGGACCTTGGGACTACTATATGTTTCCCCCCCTCACGGGACTGCAGCATTCACGACGCCGACCGTCGACGCGGGATAAATTCACTACTTGTTTATAACACTATAGATCGTCCTTCGCGGACGGCTCATCCTTCTTCTTCTTTTTCTTCTTCTTCTTCTCGACGGGGAGCCCGCTCTTCTTCGCCCGCCGCCGCATGAGCGCATCCGCCGCGGGCACGTCGGGCAAATCTTCCGGCACGCCGTCGGCCGAAGCCAACCCGCCGATCCCGGCGGCCTCCCTCTTCGCGTCCGCGTCGATCTGCTGCTCCGCGTACTTCAGCCAGTCATCGACGTCCTCCAACGCGAGCTGGGTCCGCGCCTGCTCCTTCGTGACGCGCGACCGGCCGTCCTCCTCGGCCTCTTTGTGTTCCCGGCGGGCCCGCTTCCGGCAGAGCCCCTTCCGCCGCTCCGCCTTGAGGTTCGCGGAGAGGGCCTCGTCCGTCGGGCGCGGCGCGGTCTCCGCGTCCTCCTGGGCGAGGGCTTCTTCATCGGCTGCGAGCTTCGCTTCCACGCTCGCCGCGAGCTTATCCTCGGGCGTCTTCAGCCGCTCCACTAATTCCACCTTCAGGCGCGCCTTTTCTTCCCGCTCCACTACATCTTTTTCCTTGTCGTAGAGCTCCTGCTTGTCCCACCAGACGCCCTGGTTCTGGGGCTTTGTTTTGTCCCGACTTAAGCGCGGCCACCAGGACCGGTTCTGGGCCTTGGTCAGGGTCAGGGTCAAGCGTCCCACACTGGCCGAGACCCAGGACGAGTTCGCGGGGTCTATCGGTCTTAAAGGTACGATCTTCAAGTCAAACCGCTTGGAGCCCTTCCTGGCTTTCACGGTAATCAGCTCCTCCTTAAACTCGACCGCTTCGACGTCGTCGAAGCCCACGAGCGTCGCGGGCGCGTCCCACTTGTGGGCGAACTTGACCGAGACAAAAATTTCGTCGCCGGACTGCGCCCACTGGTGGCTCGGGGCTATATTTCTGCCCGTGCTCGTTTCCGAGGTGCGCAGCGCCTCCCGGACGTCCTTCAGCCGCTGCTCCGCGGACCGCAGTTCCATCAAAGCTTCATTGACCGCCAGGTCCGTCGCGTCGACGGCACCGGCGAGCGTCGCCGCGCAGCCTAAGTCCCCGCGGCGCAGCGCGCTCACGAGCGTCGCCGCACTCGCGTGCTTGACGTCGCAGTCGCTGATGGTCGTCGAGGCGGCGACCGCCGTGGCGAAGCAGAAGAGGCGGCGCATCGCGGATCCCGCGCGGAGGCGGTGCATCGCTGCTCGTATTTTCCGGTGACTTATGGTGCGCGGCAGAACTGGCGGGAGCGACAGCCAGCCGCAGCGACTGCGTGCAGGAGCTGTGTCGCGTCGCCGACGACCTCTAAAGCGTGGCAGCGGCACGAATGCGGGCGTCGAAACCCGATTTAGCGGCGTCGAAACCCGCACGAAATACTGACCGCGCTTGCCCGCTGCAGCTGCGAAGTAGTTTTGATTCTGCGCCGCTGCGACTAAATAACGGTTAGACGTCGACTCCTCGGCTGCGCAACAACCGGACGAGCCGCGCGGCGGAGCCACCGAAGCGATGGGCCGCCTCGGCCCCGGCAAGCGCCTATTGGAGATGCTCTGGCCCCTCAAGAACTACGGCATCGGCGCGCGCGTCACGAAGCCCACTTGGACGCAACCGGAATGCTTCTGGGAAATTACTAAACTCAAGTACAACAGGCGCGCGCAGCGCGAGGACGGCGCCATCTGGCTCGGCAAGGCCTGGGGCACGCTGCACTGGAAAGGTGTTCCGGTACAGACCGATGTCCGCGTGCCCTCTCATTCGAAGGCGGCGTGGGAGCACTTCGGCGACGCACCGCCGCCCGCCGATGAGGCGGAGCGGCCGCACTTGACCAAACGGCTGCACAAGAAGTACTACGTCGTCGTGGACGAGTAGACGCCGTTGTAACTTTAGACCAGTATTTCGTACACGCGTACACGCGCCGGGCCCTAAAAATGTATTCGGGTAATGGTACATGGGCCTTTGCACAAGCTCACTGGCGCAACGCCGTGTGCTGTGAAGTGCCCTTCGCTCGCATTGGTCATATTTATCGTCGGCACGGCACCCTGCGCATCGGTGCGACTCAACTCACGCCTCGCTGGCCCTCAGACTGCTGCACTAAAAAATGTCCTCGTCGGCCGCGGAGCGCAGCCGCCGCCGCTGGTCGCTGGCATCCGTCGCACCAAGCAGCAGCACCAGTGCGCCACCGCCACTCACTGCAGCGGAGCGAGCGCTCGAGAACGCATTCGCGGCCTGCGCGCGACGGGACGAGGATGCGTGGCCGACCACGCGACCCGCGAAAGGCATTGCAGCGACGGAGATCATCTGGCGCCTCGCGGCCCAATTCTGCGACGCGCGGGCGCTCTGCGCGCTGGGCGCGGCCGCCGCGCCGCTCTACACGGCGTCGTGCGACGTCGTGCCGCGCCTCGCGCCCGACATCATGCTCTACCCGCACCAGCGGCGCGGCCTGCGCTTCATGCTGCGGAAAGAGAGAAGCGGTCGCGGCGGTGGCCTGCTCTGTGACGAGCCGGGCACGGGAAAGACGCTCACGGTCGTTGCTCTATTGCTAAGGACGGCGCGGCTGCGCGCGGCGCGGCCGCCGGAGCCCGCGCGGCGCCACAGTGGGCGCGTGAACGCTCGCGAGGCGAGCGCAGCGCAAAGGGGGCCGGGTCGCCTCGGTGGCACGCTCATCCTATCCCCCTCGGCGCTCGTGCGCGACTGGCGAGAAGAGCTGCTGCGGCGCGCTTCGGGTCGGTGGCACAATAGTATCGCAGGTGAAGAGCGCGAGTGCTACTGCATCCACGACGCGTACGGGATTATGGCGTTCGATCTCCACGGCATGGAGTGGGGGATCCATGGTGGTGGCACCCCTTTGATGTCTCCGCCCGACGTGCTGGTGGTGAGCGAAGAGCGCCTGTCGCGCGAGTTTCGTCGCGTCACGAAACGGCGCTACTCGCGCGACTCGGACGACGACGAGGATGCCGTGGAACAGTCGCCGCTCCTGAAGCACGCATGGCGGCGCGTCATCATGGACGAGGGCCGCCACGCCGGCGACGCGGCGCCGACGAACCGCCTGCGCCTCCTGTCCGCGCTGACGGTCGAGAGTGTTTGGATTATCACGGGCATGCCGACGCGGGGCGAGCGCGGCGAGGCGCGCAGGGGCGAGGCGGCGCTTCGTTAGGTCGGGAGGCTGCTGCGAACGGTGCGGGAGGCACCGCACGTCACGGACCTGGACGATTCACTGTGGCAGGCGCGCGTCGTCGCGCCCCTAGTCTCCGGGAGCGGCGACGCGGCCGCCGGCGCTCTACGGGACGCGCTCCGAAAGTGCTGCGTGCGTCACTCGTCGGAGGACCTCCAGCTGCCCGCGCCGATCAGAATCGTGAGTCGTCTAGCGCCGTCTCGATCCGAGGCGCTGTCGCTCAACGCGTTCTGCGCCTTTGTCCAGGCCAATCTCTACCTGACGACGCTCGAGGTCGCCGACGTCGCGTCGATGGACGACGGCTATGGGGCCTCGCTACTCAACCCGCGCAATCGCCAAGCGGCAAAAGAGGCCATCAATAACATACTGCTATGCTGTGCGGGCGGCGGCGAGATGCTAAAGTTGTCGCGGCCCGAGGTGCTGGGCGAGCTGCGCTATCTGCTTGAACGGGTTCACAAGACACCGCAATCAAAAACGGACCGGGCCATGCGTTATTTTGCGGACGAGGCGTCCTCGCTGCCCTGCGCGAAATGCGCCCTCAACTTAGCATACCTCCTCGTGGCGCCGTGCGGGTGTTTGTATTGCCCCGAGTGTGCGGCACAAGCGTCGCCGTCGGCGTGCGCGGTCTGTGCCAAGGCCTTCGAGGACGTCTCCGACGACGTCTCCGACGACCGCTGGGAACACCCGGTCGAAAAGCGCGCCGACGGCACGCTGCGATGTAGGTTCTGGCGCGATGCCGACGACGGGCGCACGATCGGTTGTCCGCACGCGCACGTGGCTTCGAAGCGCCAGAAGATGCCGGGCGCCGAAGCCTTTGTCT
>Ga0114994_10002870_pt1 | contig 12621 bp, 16 predicted proteins | sample ArcticOcean_MG_C_9_FD_87043 | JGI IMG/M metagenome (GOLD analysis project Ga0114994, IMG submission 87043) | Marine microbial communities from western Arctic Ocean - ArcticOcean_MG_CB2_152 | ecosystem: Environmental > Aquatic > Marine > Oceanic | place: Arctic Ocean: Canada Basin | collected... | reverse complement strand
GAAGTTAAAAAAAGAGTTAGATTATAATGAAGGTTTCTTAAAATCTGTTGAGAATAAATTAAAAAATGAAAACTTTGTCAAAAATGCTCCTGCTCCTATAGTCAATGTGGAAAAACAAAAGATTTTAGATACAAATAGCAAAATCAAATCATTACAAAAATCAATTTCTGAATTAAGTTAATTAGGCAATTGCTGAAATCCCTCCTGAAACCCTTTCACCAAGTTTAACTTTAATATTTGATTCTAGAGGTAAGAAAAGATCAACTCTTGAACCAAACTTAATAAATCCAGAATCTTCTCCTTGCACAATATGTGTATTAGTTATTGCATAATTTACTATTCTCCTTGCAACAGCTCCTGCTATTTGTCTATATAGAACTTCACCAAACTTTTGATTATTAATTACTACTGTTGTTCTTTCGTTTTTGAGAGAAGATTTTGGATGCCATGCAACAAGATAATCTCCTGCATGATATTTACTATATACAATTTTACCAGATACTGGATACCTATTAACATGAACATCTAAAGGAGATAAGAATATTGATACTTGAATTCTTTTGTCCTTAAAAAATTCATTTTCTTCAACTGTATCTATAACTACTATCTTTCCATCAGCAGGGCTTAATATTATTTCAGAATTTTTAACAATATCTCTTTTAGGGTTTCTAAAAAACCATAAAATCAATAAAAATTGAATTAAAGTCAATATTTGAACTAAACTTTTAATGTTTTCAGAATTAATTAATATTTCAAATGAGATTACCAATGAAGTACTCATTAAAAAGCTAAAAGCAATAATTTTAAAACCTTCTTTATGAAACATTAGATTAATGTAATTATTAAAACTATATATGAAACTCCCATTGCACTATCAAGTCTATCAAAAAATCCACCATGACCAGGTAATATTGTGCCACTATCTTTAACTCCTGCCATCCTTTTAATTTTAGATTCATAAATATCACCAATTAGTCCAAAAATTGGTATTAAAATACCAAGAGAAACTGTTTTCCAAAATGGATATATTTCTTGAATATAATTAAATGAAATTATACTAAAAATTATTGAACACAAAAACCCACCTACAAAACCTTCCCATGTTTTATTAGGTGAAGCTTTAATTTTCATTTTGGTTTTACCAAAATAAGATCCAAAAAAATAAGACATAGTATCACTTATCCAGATTAAAATGAATACTAATAAAATTGGAAATGGATTATAAAACTCATCAAAAGAAAAAGGAATTAGAGCTAATACTGTCATCGATTGAAATACATAATATTGAGGTATACGATAAATTAAAGATTGATTTGAATTATTATAATTTGAATTTTTTATTTGAATTTTTCTCCATAATTCATGAGACTCATAAGTAGCTAATAATGTTAAAAGAATAAAGACTACAAGAAAGCTTTCTGAGCTATGAATTATTGACCCTATAACAAGGGAAATATAGATAATACCCGTAATTAATCTTGGTAGAAAATTAATCATCACTTAATATTAGGTAAATATCTTTTGCACCATTACCGTAAGTTAAAAAATTTTCTTCATTCAGTTTATTTTTGACGTTAATAGTAGTAATATTAGTTGGAAAATTAGCTTTATACTTATTCTTAAGTTTTGTCATTCCCTCACTTACATCTGAAACAAATTGATTAGAGTTAGCAAGGATTATGACAACAGATGGAAGATTTTCAATTCTATTACTTTTAATCTGTTTATTACAAATTAATATTCTCCCTGTATTAGATAATAAAAACTCACATTCTGTAACTAGAGCTTTTACATTATCATTACTAATTTTTCTAATTAGTCTAATACCGAGATTTTTAGAAATATTTGAATCAAGTGAGCAAACATTATCTGAACTCCATTGATTTTCTTCTATTATCTTTTCAAAAATTTTATTCGTAGAGTTTTTTTCATCTATAAATGTAAATCTCCCTCCAGAACTAGTAAAGTTTTTTACAAATATTATATCGCGTGAATCATCTTTATTAATAAGAGACTGTATTTCACTTGAATCTTCATTTTTTTTATTCCTAAAAAAGTCCCAAAATCCCAAAATATTTAATCTTTATTTTTTTCTTTAATTTCTTCTTTACTGTGTGGTCTTTCTCCAAGTATTTTCACAAGATCTTCTTTAAAAATGACCTCTTTTTCAAGTAATCTTGATGCTAAATTTGATAATTTAGTTTTATTCTTTTTTAGAATCATACAAGCTCTTTTATATTGCTTTTCAATAATTAAAGAAATTTGTTCATCAATTTTTCGAGCTGTTTCTTCAGAATAAGGTTTAGTAAAATTATAGTCACCTTGTCCACTTGAATCATAATATGTAATATTTCCAATTTTATCATCTAAACCATAAACAGAAACAATTGCTCTAGCTTGCTTTGTTACTTTTTCCAAATCACTTAAAGCTCCAGTTGAGATTTTATTAAACATTATTTTTTCTGCTGCACGCCCCCCTAGAGTGGCACACATTTCATCAAGCATTTGTTCAGTCCTTACAATCATTCTTTCCTCTGGAAGATACCAAGCGGAGCCTAGAGATTGTCCTCTAGGAACAATAGTAACTTTAACAAGAGGAGCAGCATATTCAAGAAGCCAACTTACAATTGCGTGACCAGCTTCATGAAATGCTATAGTATTTTTTTCTTCTTTTGAAATTATTTTATTTTTTTTCTCAAGTCCCCCTACAATTCGATCAACAGCATCTAAAAAGTCTTGCTTTCCAACAGATTTTTTATCACCTCTTGCTGCAATTAATGCTGCCTCATTACAAACGTTTGCAATATCAGCTCCAGAAAATCCAGGAGTTTGTTTAGCTAAAAATTCAAGATCTAGACCTCTGCTCTTTTTTAGGGGTTTTAAATGAACTTGGAAAATCTCTCTTCTTTCGTTCAAGTCTGGTAAGTCAACATAAATTTGTCTATCAAATCTTCCAGCTCTCATTAATGCTTTATCAAGAACATCAGCTCTATTTGTAGCAGCAACTACTATAACATTTGTATCTGTTCCGAATCCATCCATTTCAGTAAGAAGCTGATTTAGAGTATTCTCTCTTTCATCATTAGATCCAGTCATATTATTTTTTCCTCTAGCTCTTCCTATTGCATCAATCTCATCGATAAAAATAATTGCTGGAGATTTATCTTTTGCCTGTTTAAATAAATCTCTAACTCTTGAAGCTCCAACACCAACGAACATCTCAACAAAATCAGAACCTGAAAGAGAAAAGAATGGAACTTTAGCTTCACCTGCTACTGCCTTAGCTAATAATGTTTTACCAGTTCCTGGTGCACCAACTAATATAGCTCCCTTTGGAATCTTTCCCCCTAGGACCGTATATTTTTTTGGATTCTTAAGAAAATCAACAATTTCTTGAACCTCTTCTTTAGCCCCTACCAATCCTGCAACATCCTTAAATGTGACTTTTACATCTGTATTTTCATCAAATAATTTTGCTTTAGATTTACCTATATTGAATATTTGACTTCCTGCACCTCCGCCTCCTCCTGACATTCTTCTCATCAAAAATATCCATACACCAATAATAATAATTATGGGAAGAAAGCCTAATAAGACATCTAACCATCTGTTTTCCATTGTTAGAAACTCTACAGAGAAATTCAGATTTTCTGAATCTCTAATATCTTGAAGTCTTGTTTCAAATAATTCAGGAGTTCCTATTTCAAATTGGTAATGAGGACCTGCCAAATTATCTTGGCCTAAAAAGTTTTTAGCTTTTGCTTTTTTGTGAATATCTTTATCTAGAGCATTTTCATTTAATGTTATTCTTGCATATCTCTGGTTGATAATTGAAACTTTCTCTATATCACCATTTATTAGATAATTTTCAAAAGATGAAATATCAGTAGGTTGTGTATTTTGAACTCCAGCATCTCCTCCTAAAAGTCCAATACTTATTATGAAAAAAACTATTGATGCATAGAACCAATAGATGTTAATTTTTGATTTATTATTTTTTTTCTTATTGACCATTAATTAAGCTTTTGATTTAACATTTGTTATTTTAGCATCACCCCACAGGTTCTCAATATCATAATATTCTCTTATATTTTGTTGAAAAATATGTACAACCACATCAACATAATCAATTAACACCCATTCTTGGTTTTCAGTTCCTTCAGTGCTAAATGGTTTTTCCTTCAATTCCTTACTTACATGCCTTCTTATTGAGTTTGCAATAGCAGCTACATGTGTATTAGATGTTCCAGTACAGATAATAAAATAACCGCAAACTGTATTGCCTATTTTAGTAAGATCCATTAAATTTACATCAACACCTTTTACATCGTCTATACTAAATAAAATTTCATCAATTAATTTAGTGTCTTTTGCTTTGGATTTAACCATTAATCTTTTCTTTTTTCAAATTTATTACTTTTAATAATATGTCTACTATTAAGATAATCAAAGTTAATGCCACTCGGTCAACAAATGACAAAGTAAAGATGTTAATTAAATCAAAAAAAATAATAAGTGGAGATATTGTTTCTGCAAAATATCAATATGGTGGAAGAGGACAACTTACAAATAGATGGTATTCTAGCTATGGTAAAAACCTTCTTTGTTCATTATACTTTGTGTCTTCAAAGATTTCTCTGGACCTTGGTTACTCTATAAATTATGCTGTTTGTTTATCAGTATTAAAAACCATAAGAAAATTCATCCCTGATCAAACAATAATTAAGTGGCCCAACGACATTTTGTCAGGAGATAAGAAAATTTCCGGAATATTAATTGAGAATACTATAAGGTCAAATAAAATTAATTCATCAATTATAGGAACAGGTATAAATATTAATCAAATTATATTTAGAAATTCAATAAATGCTACCTCATTAAAAAATTTATCTAATAAAGATTTTTATGTGAACGCTGTTTTAGATGAATTAATTCATAATTATAAATTTTATCTATCTAAGATTAATAATATTGAAGAACTTTCTAAGGAATATCATAATAACTTATATGGTCTTAATGGATGTAATTTTATTTTAAAAGGAAAAAAAGTAAAAGGAAAAGTTATAAAGGTTCTAAACAATGGACAAATTAAAGTTGATATTGAGTCAGAAGGTATTGCTAGTTATAGATCAGGAGAAATTAAAATAATTATTTAATCTATTTCCAGATTTTAGGATCTTCTCTCCATGTTTTCAATCTGTTTATCTCAATTTCGTTAAGTGAACCCTCAGATTCAATTTTCTCAACTAATGAGTTGTAATCTGATAATGAATTAATTGAAATATTTTGATCTTCAAACTTTTTATTTGCAAACTGAAAATTATAAGAAAAAATTGATAACATTCCCATTACATTAAACCCTTCAGATTTTAATGCATTAATTGCATTTAAACTACTCTTACCTGTGCTAATTAGATCTTCAATGACTACAACATTAGATCCTTCTTGAATACTTCCTTCAATCTGATTTTTAAGCCCATGTCCTTTAGGTTCAGGCCTTACATATGCATATGGCAAATCTAATCTTTCAGCAATCATAGCTCCAATTGCAATAGCTCCTGTTGCAACTCCAGCTACAGATATATTTTCTCCATACAGATTTTTAATAATATTTGTCATTTCATCTGCAATGAACTTTCTCACATCAGGATATGATAGTATTAACCTGTTATCACAATAAATAGGAGATTTAATTCCACTAGTCCAAGTAAACGGATTTTTGGTATTTAATTTAATTGCTTTAATTTGTGTAAGATAATTTATAGTTTGCTCAGCAACTTTTTTGTCTAATACCATCTTTACAAATGTATAAAGTTTTCTTCAACCAAAAGCCATTAATTCTTACAAATGAAATTCAAGAATTTTCAGATACTGAACCATTTATTTTCATTAAATATTCTGATGCAAGTCAAATAATAAAAGCATTAAAGTCTACTAAAAACACTAAAGTATATTTATATCACAAAAATTTTGACAAACTTTGGAAAACTTTTACAAAGCAATTTCCTGTTATAGAAGCAGCAGGAGGTTTAGTTGAAAGAACAGATAATAAACTTTTATTTATTTTCAGAAATAATAAGTGGGACCTTCCAAAAGGTGGAGTTGAAAAAAATGAATTGATAATCGAAGCTGCAAAAAGAGAAGTCACTGAAGAAACAGGTGTAGCAGATTTAATTGTTCAAAACCAGCTATCTGAAACATATCATATTTTTAAAAAAGGTAAAAGGTTCAGATTAAAGAAAACCTATTGGTTTAGGATGTCAACTAATTATACTGGTCATCTTCAGCCTCAAATTGAAGAAGGTATTTTAAAAGCTGAATGGATTTCAAAAGATGGGATTAAAGATTTTTTAAATGATGCCTTTGAGAATATTAGGATTATTGTATTAGAAGTTCTAGATAGTAATTTCGTTAGGGATAAATAATTTGTAATCACCTTTATTCTTTATAAGGTCTCGAACGATACTGCTGCTTATAAAGGAATTTATAGGAGATGTTAGGAAAAATACAGTTTCAATTCCTGTCATCTCACGATTAGTAAGAGCAATACTTTTTTCAAATTCAAAGTCAGCAGGATTTCTTAAACCCCTTATAATAAATTCAGCATTATTTTTTTTACAAAAATCTACTGTAAGTCCATCGTAAGTTTTTACATAAACTTTAGTTTCAGCTTCAAAAGTTTTAGATACAAAATCAAATCTTTCATTACTTGAAAACATGTATTTTTTATCTAAATTTTCTCCTATTCCAATAATTATTTCATCAAAAACTTTTAGACCTCTCTGAATTATATCTTGATGACCTATTGTTACTGGGTCAAAAGATCCTGGAAATACTGCTCTTTTCATTTATTAAATTTAATTATAATTTATAGAATTGATTTTATTTGATTATTTAAAACTTCTTTAACGAACAATCCTTGTACTTCGATTTGCTGAGGTACTATACTTTGCTTAGTAAATCCAGGAATTGTATTTGTCTCAAGAATATGTGGAATTTTATCTACTATTATAAACTCTGATCTGGTTATTCCATTTAACTCAAGATTATCATAAATTTTAGTAACATATTTATGAATCAATTCTATGGATTCCTTAGAAATATTACCTGGAGTTATTTCTTGGGATTCACCTAAATATTTTGCATTGTAATCAAAAAGTTCATTTTCACTTTTAATTTCTGTAATAGGAAGTATTATTCTTTCACCATCTCTATCTATAACTCCAACAGAAACTTCTTGACCCTCAAGAAAAGTCTCTATCAAAACTTGATTATCCTCATTAAAAGCAATTTTAATTTTACCCTCTAGTTCGTCTATATAATTAACTTTAGACACACCAATGCTACTTCCTCCGTGATTAGGTTTCACAATACATGGAATTTGAATTGTTTCTAATATTTTTGCGATATTAATAGTTTCTTTCTTTTTTAATAGAATTTGCTTAGCACAAGGAATATCTAGGCTATCTACAAATTCAATAAACTTTTTTTTATTAAAAGTTAATTGTGAAACATAATTATTGCATCCAGTCTGTGGTATATGATTTTTTTCTAAAACTTCAGCTAAAACTCCATTTTCTCCAGGATCTCCATGAATAATATTAAATACTGCATCAGGCTTAATAATGATTCCATCTATTTCAAAAGTGAAATTCTGAAAATCTAAATCAAATATTCTTTCATCAAATTTTACTGTTTTTTCTTTTTTTGAAATACAGATTTCATAAATATTCCAGTCAGGATTATCTTTCAGATTCTCATAAATAAATTCTCCACTTTTGACAGAGACTCCATGTTCAGAAGAATACCCACCAAAAACAACTGCAATATTTTTCATATTAATTTCAAATGTAACTCATTATAATAAAAGACGATTATGTCTTAGTATATTTACATTAAATTATTGAAATGAAAATTTTGAATCACTTTAAAAGTAAATTATTAATAAAGCATATTATTTTAATGCTATCGACAATTTTTATTGTATTCTTCCTAGCCTATAACTCTCTGAAAATTTACACAAAACATAATACTTACATAGAAGTTCCTGATTTATCTGGGATGAAACTAGACAGAGCAATAAGTGTCCTTGATGATAATAAGCTTAAATACGAAGTCTTAGATTCTTCTAAATTCTTTATTGAAATCCCTAATTATTCATTAATATCTCAAATTCCTAAAGGACTTGAACTAGTTAAAAAAAATAGAAAAATATATCTTAATGTAAATCCTCAAAATTTTCAGAAAGTCTCATTACCAAATATAATTCAGATTACTAAAAGAAATGCAGAATCAATCCTTACAGCTTTAGGTTTTCAAGTAAGAGATTATAGTTATATCAATGATATTGGAAAGGATATGGTCTTAGACGTACTATTTCAAGGAGAAAAAATACTTCCAGGTCAAAAGATTCCAATGAATTCAGAGTTAGATTTAATTTTGGGTAATGGAAAAAGATAATTCAAAACAAGATTTCGAGCAAGAACTTCATGAGCATTTCGCTTTTGATATTGATTCTGGTCAAGAACCCCTCAGAATTGATAAGTTTCTTATGAACAGAATTGAAAATGCTACTAGAAATAAAATTCAGAAAGCTGCTAAAGAGGGGTCTATTAGAGTTAACGAACAAGTAGTGAAATCAAGTTATAAAGTAAAAAAAGATGATAAGATCAGAATTTTATTTACTCATCCACCTTATGAAAATCTTCTTACTCCTGAAGAAATTGATTTAAACATTGAGTATGAAGATGACTCAATAATAATAGTAAATAAAAAAAGTGGAATGGTTGTTCATCCTGGTCATGGAAATTATTCTGGTACTTTAATAAATGCTTTATTATATCATTTTGAAAATTTACCTAATAATTCATCAAACAGACCTGGCTTAGTTCACCGTATTGATAAAGACACTTCAGGTTTATTGGTTATTGCTAAAACTGAAAAATCGATGACTTTCTTAGCAAATCAATTTTTTAAAAAATCTGTTGAAAGGGAGTATTATGCTCTTGTCTGGGGAGACTTAAAGGATGATGAGGGTGAAATAAATGCTCCAATAGGAAGAAATCCAAAAAATAGACTTCAAATGATTGTATATGAAGATCTAGAAGGTGGAAAAGAAGCAATAACAAATTATAAAGTAATTGAAAGATTTGGCTATGTTACTTTAATTAGTTGTAGACTTAAAACAGGGAGAACTCATCAAATTAGAGTCCACATGAAGTATCTGGGGCATACTATTTTTAATGATGAAAGATATGGTGGAGATAAAATATTAAAAGGAACTGTATATAGTAAATACAAACAATTTGTAGATAATTGTTTCAAACTCCTTCCAAGACAGGCACTTCATGCTAAAACTCTTGGATTTATTCACCCTAAAACAAAAGAAAAACTATCATTCGACACTGAAGTTCCAGATGACATGACATCTGTAATTGATAAATGGAGACTTTATTCTAAGCATAAAAATTTATAAATTTGAAATAAAAAATGAAAATACTTATTTCGCCAGCTAAGTCTTTAGATTTTGAAAATAAAGTTGAAACATCTTTTAATACTGTGCCTCTTTTTAATGATAAGGCAATACAGGTTAATAATTCTATAAAAGATTTATCTGCTCCTGATCTTTTAAGACTTATGACTATATCACCTAAACTAAGTGATTTAAATTGGTTAAGAAATCAGGATTTTCAAAAAAATAATTCGAAAGAAAAGCAAGCAATATTTGCCTTTAATGGGGATGTTTATGATGGGATAGATGCAAACACTATTTCTACTTCTAATCATGAAAAACTTCAGAGTACTTTAAGAATTTTATCAGGACTCTACGGAATTTTAAAACCATTTGATAAAATAAAACCATACAGACTAGAGATGGGGACTAAAATATCAATTGATGGATCAAAAAATCTATATGATTTTTGGAAAAAAAATGTTACGGATTCAATTTTAAAAGAAATTAAAGAAGAAGAAATTATTATTAACCTAGCTAGTAATGAGTATTTCTCTGTTATTGATTCTTCTTTAATTGATAACAAAATTATTACCCCTCAATTCAAAGACTTTAAAAATGGAAAGCTAAAGATTATTTCTTTCTATGCTAAAAAAGCAAGAGGACTAATGACTAGATTTCTGATTGATAATGATATACAATCATCATCTGATATCGAAAATTTTAATTCTTCAGGTTATACATTTAGTCAAGCTGAGACTGCAGATTCTACTTCACCAGTATTTGTTAGATAATATTTTTGAGTTATATTTTATCGCTATTATAAACTTATTGCTGAATGATTTATTTGTAAATTTAAAACAAGGAAATATATATGTTTAAAAAAATTTTATTTTTCATTTTCATAATCCAATTTACCTACTCACAGGATAGACAGTTAATTCAAGGAAAGGTGATTTATAGAAATATTGATGTACCTGCTGCTAACGTTATAAATAATACAAATCAAACCTCTACAATCACAAATGATCAAGGTGAATTTGAAATTTTTGCCAAAGAGGGTGATGAAATTATTTTTTCATCTGTTCAATATATCATTAGAACGGTTAGAGTAAATAATGAAATATTAAAAAATAAAAGACTAGTGGTTCAAATTAATGAAAGAGTAAGAGAATTAGATGAAGTTGTTATTACCCCTGATGATACACAAAAATTTCTTGATCTTAAAGAAGAACAATTTAAGGGATTTGATTATATAGCAGATAAATCTACAAAAATTCAGAATGTTCTTACAGATAATAGACAAGTAGTGAATGGTTTAAATTTTGTGAATATTTTTAAGTTACTTTCAACTATAGTAGATTCTAAATCAGATCAGGAAAAGTTAAACATTGTTCCGAGTGATGTTCTTCCCTACATATTAGAAGAAAACTTTTTTTCAGATGTTCTTAAACTTGAAACATTTGAAATAAATGATTTTTTATTTAATCTAGATTCAGATGAAAAGATGAAAACTCTGATCTTAGAAAAGAATCAATTCTTAGTTATAGATTATTTATTAAATAAAGCAGATTCATATAAAAATCTAAAAGTTGAATGAGAAAAATAATTTTTCTTTTTCTTTTAGTTTCATTTTATTCTTTTTCTCAAAATAATAACGACAAGTTTATTGAAGGAATTGTTTATAATGATAATTCATATTCAATAGAAGGTGTCCATGTATTAAACATAACTTCAAACGAGGCAACAATAACTAACTCCGAAGGAAATTTTAAGATTTTAGTCAAATTGAACGATGAGTTAATATTTTCTGCTATTCAATTCAAGAGAAATAAGATTACAATCAACCAAGAAATATTTGATTCATTATCTATAATTGTATACTTAGAAGAATTTGTTAATGAGCTTGATGAGGTTATTTTAAATTCAAGTGGACTTTCTGGAAGTCTTATGAATGATCTTCAAAATACTGGGATTGTAAAAGATTTGAATTTTGATGATATAGGAATTCCTGGCTATACAGGAATAAGAAAAGAGGATATTCCATCGAGTTCTCAATTAACCAAAGAGCTTTTGCTTGCTCCTTTGACAGGAGGTGTGGATATCGAAAGAATGTATAACTGGTTTTCAGGTTATTATAAAGAAAAGAGAAAAGAGAGGGAGTTTAAAAATGATTATAGTCTTGTTGATCAAATAATTAAATTTTATGGTTTGAGATTTTTTATTGATGAGTTTGAATTAAGTGAAGATAATATTCATGAATTTGTTACATCTACATATCAAAACTATCCACTTGAGGAAAACTTCAAAGCAGGTAATTATACATTGGTAATAGATTATTTTAAAAAAAATTTTAAGAGGTTGAATTATTGATTAGTTTTGATACTATGATATTGTTTATTAGTGGAGCTGAGTTGGTTTTTGTTTTTTTTATTGTGCTTCTTGTATTTGGTGCAGATAAAATACCTTCAATTGCAAAAGGGTTAGCTAAAGGAATGACACAAATAAAACAAGCTACTAATGAAATTAAAACTGAGATTTCAAAAAATACTGATGTTAAAAACCCATCAGAATCATTAACAAAAGATCTTAAGGATAGTGTAAGTGATATTAAAAAGGACTTTGATGATCTTAAGGATTCAATTAAGAAAGATTTAAACTAGTCTTGATACTGAAAGTCCATCTCTAAGTGGTAGAATTACAGTTTCAAATCTTTCATCTTCATTCAAGGTCTTATTAAACTCTATTAAAATATTTGTTTCTTCATCATTTTTTGAAGGAGAGTTCAATACTTTTCCTGACCAAAGAACATTATCTGATATAATTATTCCATTATTGTTTAGTCTCTCTGAAACAAGATTGAAATACTCAATATAATTCTCTTTATCAGCATCAATAAATACTATGTCATATGATTCATCGAGATTCTCTAATATATCTTTAGCATTTCCAGTAAGTTGGATAATTTTATCTCTTTTCCCACTCATTTCAAAATATTTATTTTGAATTTTAAGTAGTTCTTCATTTCTATCGATTGTAAATATCTTACCTCCATCTGATAATCCCTCAGCTAAACATAAAGTTCCATAGCCAGTATATGTTCCAATTTCAAGAATACATGATGGTGATTTCATTTTGGAAATCATACTTAGAAATCTTCCTTGAATGTG
>Ga0114994_10002869_pt1 | contig 12621 bp, 11 predicted proteins | sample ArcticOcean_MG_C_9_FD_87043 | JGI IMG/M metagenome (GOLD analysis project Ga0114994, IMG submission 87043) | Marine microbial communities from western Arctic Ocean - ArcticOcean_MG_CB2_152 | ecosystem: Environmental > Aquatic > Marine > Oceanic | place: Arctic Ocean: Canada Basin | collected... | reverse complement strand
GTAGGGTTAGGTTCTACCATATGCATTGCACCACTAGGAAACAACACAAGTCTTCCTTTAACAGGTTGATATCCTAGGCTCTCTGCATTTCTATCCACTGATGGATGGTCTGCCACGACTTTAGAGTCAGTGTTAATTAACTGAAGGTCTCCTTCATCACCGTCACCATAGATATAAAACACTCCACTATACCAACATCCATTGTGTAGATGTGGTGTGTTCCATGCACCTTTGTCATTAACGTTTGCCCATGTATTGTCTATTTTAATCTGAGCATCGTCGGGGTGAACTCTAAAGAATTGTTGCACCTCTTCTCTTAGTGCAGTTTCAATACATCTAATTATCTTTGCAAAGGCTGGATGTTTCTCTACACCATCATTGGATTGCCATCCAGTATATCTATTTGAGATTTGCCTACCCTTGGGGTCTTTTTTTCTCCATGCATCTATCTCATTTTTAAGAGTACCTAAGTATTCTTCAGTCACCGCTGCATTTCCATACCTTTCTTGGTCTAGTAAGTTCCTTTCAAATATGAATGTAGGGAATCCTAATCTAACTGTCATCTTGGTCTCCAAATAAATCTAACTGTATTTCTGCTTTATGTTCTTCTAAATCGGGGTTGTGCATAGGACATTCGGGCGGTGGGTTGTCTTCTTTAAACATCCTGCCCTTCTCATTCCAGTACTTAATTCTTCTATATGCACCTGCCAATCCTTCAATATGTCTCTTGGATTCTCTTAACTCGGGTGACCTATTCCATTCATCCATAGTCTTAAGTTTATCACCCTCTGCACCAAGTCTATGAGTAGTTCGACCCGAACGATTCTCTTGCCACGATTTATTGTCGTATGTTATATATGTTGCTTTCCAGTCCTCTCTTCTATAAGGAATGATTTGAACAAGAGGTGTCCCTGCTTTAATGATAAAATTTTTGTTTGTTTTTGGATAGAATATGATTTGTGAATTATCCATGTTAACATTGAATGCATCTGTGTCAATCATGCCTTGCCATGTTGCAAAGTATTTGTTTTGAAATAAGAAAGGGTCTAGGTATAAACAAGAATAGCCTGGCGGAGTAATAATATTCCATGGTGCTTTCATCTTGAATGCACCCATTGTTGGTGAATCTTCTTTACTTAAGTATGTAAAATGATGACCTGCTTGTCCCGCTGGATGTGTTGGGGAATGGTCTCTATTGTCCTTGTCGGTTACTGCGTGGTTCCCATGCTCACTCACTATAACTTCCATATCTCTCTTTGCACAGATTAACCAACCAGTCTTTAACCAGTCATCCATTGCTGGACATGACCTTATGGTTTGAGTTTTGTTACCACGAATATTCTCCTGTACCTTCATGGTTTTCCACCAGTCGGGGACAACCTTCTTTGCTAGAACTGGCCTCCAGTTCTCTGAGCATTCTTTATCGTATGTGGTGAATTCTATCGTAGGCATCGTTCCCCCAGTTTGTTTTTAAACTAATCTCATCTCCTCTTATCACCAAAGAACGTCTATCCATGTATCGTGCTTTAGGTGAAGGTGCATCTGCACCATGAGGTATTCTTCCGTCAAATATCAATAGTCTATTAGGTTTAAAGTAAATCTCTTGTGTTTGATGATTCTTAATATGGTTTGCTCTTCCATGAAGTCCTTGTTGCATTTCATCATACAATCTTAAAGAACCCCCCCATGAATCATTCCAAAATCTATTTGGGTAGTACAGAAAGGATAGATTCCAGTTATCTTCGGGGTCACAATCTGCATGTGTGGTTCCCTCTAACCCTTGTGTCTGAGAATTCAATCCAAAGTATTGGAATCGTTCCCACTGAAACCCAAAATCTGTTTGGAGTTTTCTATTAAACCAAGCCATTAGATAAGTGTCTTTAGGTACCATACCGTCTTCTATTTTTTGGTCTTCACCTCTAAAGAACCCTGCTCCCCAAAAACTATGGTGTGGTAATCCTGTAGGACTATCTCCCCTAACTTGATTAGTTTTTGCCCAGAAACTTGATTGAACTATCTTTTGGTCAACTCTATGATGTAATGTTGGGCATAGATAGTCATCAAGTACATACACTTTTGTTAAAGGCATATCCTTGATATGAAAGGGCTCATCGATGAACTCTAACTCGACATCATCATACATTGATTACTGCCTTGTTTCTTCGGGTATATATGGTGAAGGCAATTCACTCACGTAAGAATCATATTCTTTAATAAAATCTTCTCTTGTAGATTGAATTTCATTAACAAGTTGTTCTAAAACACAATTCACTGCGTCAGCATATTCCATCGCCCTTCTGGCATTGTTTCTAAATGGATGTGATGAACCTTCTCTTCCAGCATAAACAACTTCTGTAAGACTATCAAAGTTATATTGTTGGCATTCTTTGTCAACGTAATCCTTGGTTTGTCTGTACAGATTGTTTATCATCTGACTATTGAGACTATGACCCATAGGTGGTTCACTGTTCTCAATGTATTGTTCTATCATATCCTTCTCTTCGTTTGAAAGAGCTGTCTTTGCTTGTTGGTCGAAAGATAGACCGTCTTCCCAGTTAACAATCTTAACTTCTATATCATCATAGATGATAACATCAAAGTCAAAATCAAAAGCGGGTTTGTCTACGGTGGTGTAATCATACTCCAGTCCGTTTGGTTTACGGACGAATAACGTTCCCTTCTCGTCGTATATAAATGCATTCATAATTTAGTTCCTCTCACTAGTCTAGTATTATAACATATTAGTCGCCAATTGGCAACTTCCTTTTCCATTTTAAAAAGTCTTCAAGATTATTTATGGTTTTGTAATCCATGCCTTTTACCCACGGGCCCCCACGAGTATAGTGTATACCACTATAGTTGTACTTCTCCTCATGGTTATCATACCCTTCCACAAAGATGTAGTGTTCGGGTATAGGTGAAATTTTATCAGTCCATTCAAATTGATGTAACTGTTTTCCTGTCCATGTGTTGACAGCTTCGGGTGTTAACTTCTTACAGTCTTCATGGCCATTGTTGAATACCATCATGCTAGACCATAGCTTCTTTGGATAGTCGATGTTTACTTCACCATCAAACTTTGTCTCATCGTGTTTGTATTGTGGATACTTGATACATGCAACAGCATCGTTTGGATTTAGATAGTAGAACATTGGTAGTATGCTTTTCTTAAATATGAAATCATCATCAATAAAGATACTAAATCCTTCATAGTTCTCTAAGTAAGGTATTAAGAATCTACTGTATGTAAACTCAGTACTTTGATTTGCATACTCTCTAGTATACTCGGGAATCTCAGCGATGTCAAGTATTTTAACTTCGGGCTCCCATCTAACTTGGTCATGCATCCACCCTCTGCCGAATCCTTGCTTGATACTCTCAAGGATTGCAAACTTAGATACTTTTGATAGGTCTCCGTGTCTACTATCATGTCCGATATAGATGGTAAGGGGTTTGCCTTTTGCAAGGTCATAAACTTGTTTGTTGAATTCGTGTACTTCATCTCTGAAGTCTAAGTCCATTAGTGCAGTATTATATTCAATACACCCATCCACATATGTGAATGAACAATGCATAGGTTTGTCTAGTCTCTTTAACTTATTATACCACATCTCTAATACGCTGTCAAGGCTTGAAGGTTCCACCTTTACTACATCAAAGTTATCTAAGACCATGATTTCCATATCATTATTTTGCATCTCTTCAAAGACGCCCGAACGAATGGAGCCTGGATGTATTCTAAATGTATAAGTTGGTTCAACATTAGAACCAGTGATACCACCGTTTATAACGTAACCTTGAATAGGAGCTCTGAGACCTTCCTCTTGAATACTCTGTATTAACCAATGAGCTTTTGCACCATGGTAATACATAGACAATAATGAACCTTCTGACTGTTGGGTTCTTTCTACATCTGTCCAATCAATTAGAGTGTCTAGGTTAACATATCCATCTGCATCTTTCATGTCCATGTTTGCTTGGCCTGGGATTACTGTCCTAGGTTTTTCTGCATAACCAACTGGTAGGAATTTATGATATGTTACAGACTCGTTTCTGAGGCCATTGAATCCACCGAACCTATTGTCTTTTCTTAAGTATTCAAAGTCTGCCCACTTTGCAATTTTGACTGGTGGTAGTATTTCATCAAATAACCATTCAAGTATTTTATATGTTTCTGAAGTTTTATCATACCCTTCGGAGATATCAAAAGCACCAAGATGGAAATTACCAATATGTCTTCTATCTATGTCGCTTATTACATTCCAATCTTGTCGAGTAATTAACTCTTTTGCTTGTTCTAAAGTTGTAATCTTTTCCACGGTGTCTCCATAATAACTGTCTTATATTTATAAGACAAAAAAAACCCCTCTTTCGAGGGGTCTTTTGTTCACTGTCGGGTAGGTTCCTATGATGTAATTGGTGTTGCAGGCCACTGTTGTGCGCCAACTCCATCCCATCTTGCTTCGGGGGTTTGACCCTGTCTTGCATATGTAAACGGACTTCTATGTTGGTACGTAGCAGGTTGTTGGCCAGTTCTATTATAGGTGAACGGACTTCTATGTTGATACGTAAACGGTGTTTGACCTTGACGTGCATAGGTGAATGGACTTCTGTGTTGATAGATAACAGGAGTCTGTCCAGTTCTTTGATACGTAAACGGTGTTTGTGAACTCCTAATGTTCGGCTCTTGAGCAGCTGCAATATAAGGATACGGTTGTTGTGCATCTCTAATATTAGGCTCTTGTGCATTAACAGGAGACCTATATGTAAACGGACTTCTGTGTTGATACGAAGCAGGTTGTCTAGCATTAGAAGGGTTCTGATAAGTAAACGGACTTCTGTACTGATACGTAAACGGTGTTTGCGAATTCCTAATGTTCGGCTCTTGCTGACTTCTAATATTAGGTTCTTGCTGACTTCTGATATTAGGTTCTTGAGCAGATACAGGGTTTCTATATGTAAATGGAGACCTGTAATTGTACGTAAACGGTGCTTGATTGTTTCTGATATTAGGTTCTTGCTGAGCTCTAATATTAGGCTCTTGAATATTTCTTATGTTAGGCTCTTGTGCAGATACAGGGTTTCTGTAAGTGAACGGTGACCTATGATTGTACGTAAACGGTGCCTGATTGCTTCTGATATTAGGTTCTTGAATGCTTCTAATATTAGGTTCTTGAATACTTCTAATGTTAGGTTGCTGTGCAGATACAGGGTTTCTATATGTAAATGGAGACCTGTGACTGTACGTATATGGAGACCTATGTTGATACGTAGAAGGTTGTCTTGCATCGTTCGGTTGTCTTGCATTTGCAATGTACGGTTGTCTATATGTAAATGGTTGACGTGCGTTATTCGGTTGTCTTGCATTTGCAATATACGGTTGTCTATATGTAAACGGTTGTCTCGCACTATTCGGTTGTCTTGCAGACATAGGGTGTCTGTAAGTAAACGGATTCTGAAATGTAAACGGTTGTTGCCCATTTGCTGGATACCTTGCACTATATGTAAATGGTGCTTGGAATGTAAACGGTTGTTGAGCATTAGCAGGATAACGTGCGTTCACGGCAGTCTGCACGTTGTACGCAGTCTGTACGTTGTACGCAGTCTGTTTGTTTCGTATGTTAGGCTCTTGCCTGAATCCTATCGGCATTGTATGTATCCTGTTATATTTTTATATTTAGTAGTCATAGTCATCAGCTTACGGCTCATAGAAACCACCACCACCAGACTGGAAGTTGTAGGTAAACGGTGACCTATGTGAATAGGTACTAGGTGTTTGTCCAATACTTGGAGTCCTTCCAATACTTGGTTGTCTTGCAATAAACGGTACTTGATATGTGAAAGGGTTTCTCGCAGCGTTCGGTTGTCTTGCGTTAGCAATATACGGTACTCTATACGTAAAGGGGTTTCTCGCAGCGTTCGGTTGTCTTGCGTTACTTGGTTGTTGATAAGTAAACGGAGCTTGGAACGTAAAAGGAGTCTGTCCATTCGCTGGATATCTACTACTGTAGGTAAACGGATTTTGGAACGTAAAAGGAGTCTGTCCATTCGCTGGATATCTACTACTGTAGGTAAACGGATTTTGGAACGTAAACGGTGCCTGACTGTTACGTATGTTAGGTTCTTGAATACTACGTATGTTAGGTTCTTGTGCAGATACAGGACTTCTGTAAGTGAACGGTGACCTATGATTGTACGTATACGGAGACCTGTGACTGTACGTATATGGAGACCTATGTTGATACGAAGAAGGCTGACGTGCATCTCTAATGTTTGGTTGCTGTGCAGATACAGGAGACCTATATGTAAACGGTGACCTATGATTGTATGTATATGGAGACCTATGAGAATACGTTAAAGGACTTCTATGTTGGTACGAAGAAGGTTGACGTGCATCTCTAATGTTAGGCTCTTGTGCATTAACAGGAGACCTATATGTAAACGGTGACCTATGAGAGTACGTTAACGGTGACCTATGGTTGTACGTTAAAGGACTTCTGTGTTGATAAGTCGCAGGTTGACGTGCATCTCTAATGTTTGGTTCTTGACCGTTTACAGGGTTTCTGTAAGTAAATGGTGTCTGACTATTACGTATGTTTGGTTCTTGTGCATTTACAGGGTTTCTATATGTGAATGGAGACCTATGCTGATATGTGAAAGGAGTTTGTCCTTGACGTGCATATGTAAATGGTGACCTATGTTGATACGAAGCAGGTTGTCTTGCTTGTGCAATATAAGGATAAGGTTGTTGATTATCTCTTATGTTTGGTTCTTGTGCATTTGCAATGTAAGGATACGGTTGTTGTGCAGCCCTAATATTTGGTTCTTGACCTGTTGCAATATACGGATAAGGAGTCTGACTGTTACGTATGTTAGGCTCTTGTGAATTTGCAATGTAAGGATATGGAATTTGAGTCGCAGTTTGACCCGATGCGTTATTCCACCCAGTAGGAGTTTTAACATAAATTTGGTCTACTGCTTTCCATGTGGTAGAACCAGTCTTTACCCATGCACCTTGAGTCGAATTCCAACCCGCTGGTGTTTTGACCTTTTGTGAACCTGTTGCCATTTAGTTATCCATTAATAATACTGTTTATTTATTAAGATTCTAAACCCCTATTTTAGGAGTAAAGAACCCACATGTCACCAACCGCTCCATCACCACTCGCGGGTGCAGAAGTTGATTGATACATATTTCTTGCAGTTCCACCACTGTTAGATGCATTTGTTATTGACAATGCTCCAGTTGATACTGCAGAAGGTGTTACTGATATCGCTCCAGTTGAAGCACCAGTTGCAGAGGTTGTACCAAATACAAACCCTGTTGCACTGTCGTCCCACCCCATAAACACGTTACTTTCATCACCTCTTTCAATCACTATACCTGCGTCACCCGATGGTGCGCCAGTAGTTCCATTTCCTAACTCAATCAATGAGTCTGTCATTGTTGTGTTAGTAGAACTTACTGTAGAAGTAGTTCCGTTAACTGTTAAGTTGCCCGATAAGACTAGGTTTCCAAAGGTAACATTACTTGATGTTGCCACTGCCTGTCCGATGGATATTGCACCACTACTGTATGTAACACCAGTACCAGCACTTAGTTGAGCTCTTACTTCTGTTGCAGAAGGCCCTGTGTAAGTATATGCACCTGTTGAAGCACTATATGCTAGTCCACCAATTCCGTTTGTAACTGCTGAATGTAATCCTCTGATTTCTGCATCTGTACTACCAGTAATTGTAAGTGTTCCAGCAGTGTCATCGTAAGTTTTTGTAATGTTAGTGCCTGCAGTAATAACTGCATTCATTCTGTCATCTACTTGTTCTTGGTCTAAAGCATCTGTTGCAATAGTCAATGTACCAGCAGTGTCATCATATGTTGATGTGATGTTTGCACCGTCTGTAAATAATGTATTAACTCTATCGTCAACTCTCTCATCTGTGTAGTATAAGTTTCCACTCTCACCAACGTGAGATGTGTTTAAAGTGACCGCTGCTCCTAGAGCAACTGCTTGTGAGTTAATTGTTACTGAACTATTTGCAAGTTTTGCGTTTGCAATTGAACCTGCTAACATGGCATTAGTAATACCAGTTGCTTTTACTCTTAGTGTGTCTGAATTTGTTTCTATAGAACTGTCATCTACTGTTACAGAAATAACACCACTTGAGTGTGCAAGACCGTCACCTGCTACTGTCGCAGCTAGTGTTAGGGTTGCATCACCCGAAGTTGCACCACCTGTTAGACCGTCTCCAGCTACAACACCTGTGATGTCCGCTGCGTTTCCGTCAATAGTAAGTGTTCCAGCAGTGTCATCGTATGTTGCAGTGATGTTTGTTCCACCAACGATTAATGAATTAACTCTGTCGTCAACTCTTTCGTCTGTGAAGTATAGGTTACCACTCTCTGTGATTGAACTAGTGTTTAGTGTAATGTTTGCTGTACCGTCGAATGAAACACCCGAGATAGTTCTTGCACTTGCAAGGGCAGTAGCAGTTCCTGCTAGACCTGTTGTATCTTGGTTAAGTGTACCGACTGTAAAGTCTAGTGTATTATCAGCATCGACATATGCAACTGTAATACCCGATTCAGTATTACTTGTAACCATTGCTCCAACTGTGTCTGCAATATATTCTGTAGATACTGCAAGGTCAACTGCACCGTCACCAGCATCATCGTATGTTGCTGTAATACCAGTGTGTGAACCGTTAGTTGCTAACTGAGCTCCAGTTACGTCTTGGACTCTTTCTTCAGTATGATAAAGGTTAGTTGAACCTTCGCCTAAGTTATCTGAATCAAATGCACCCATGTTTACTGAGATTGCGTCTGCAGCCACCGAGATGCCTGTTCCAGCACCAATGTTTAATGTTGCATCACCAGTGGTTGCACCACCAGTTAAACCCGAACCAGCGACTACTGAGGAAATATCTCCAGCATCGTTTGTGAAACTTATTACACCAGTTGAACTGTTGTATGCTAAATCACCACCAGCACTAATTGAACTTCTTGCTCTTGCAGTGGTGTGATAAAGGTTACTTGAACCTTCAGTCATCTCGTCTGTATTGTCTTTAGTAGCAATCTGTGTAGCAATATATGCCTTTGTAGATTGCTGTGAAGGTAGTCTAGTTGCACTATCTGAAGAGAAATCATCTTCATCAATCAATGCAGCTGTAACTCTTGCATCTGCATATCCATCGATTACTGATTGAGTAACCTCGATTGTATCTGCATTAACTGTGATACCTGTGCCTGCACCAATGTTTAATGTTGCATCGCCACTTGTTGCCGTACCTGTAAGACCAGCACCAGCATTAACACCAGTTATGTCTCCAACGTTCCCTGTGAGGGTTAGTGTGCCTGCAGCGTCATCGTATGATGCTGATATACCACTACCTGCTTGGATTAACGTGTTTGCAACATGGTCATCTATTGTTTCTAGAGCAGCGGTACCGAATGCACCTGCTACTAAGTCACCAGAGCTATCAAGAACGTCATTTGTTCCTACTGATAAACCATTTTTTAATATGAAATTCTTTTCGCCTGCCATTAGATAGTGCCTCCATCAATAGTCGCACTTGCTAATCTAGTATCAAATGAACTGTTAAATCTACTTGCTGTAAAGTAGAGGTTAGTCGAACCTTCTGAAAGGTTGTCTGAAGTGAGTAATGATATTGCAGTAGCAGCTAGTTTTCCTGCTGAGGAAATAACTTCTGTTGAACCTACTGTAAGTCCATACTCAATTACGAATGTATTTTGTGTTGCCATTTATGTGTCCTTTTTCGGTTACCTTGAGGTGTTGATACATTTATTTATCGAATCCACCGTCTTAAGACCACCTTATATTGTGTCTTTTAAAAGTTATTTTAGTTTATTTATGAATCCACTAGAATCTTCTTGAACTTAAAGACCGTTGAATTGCTTGACGCAGGGGTAGTTCTGATTCGTAGAGTTCCTATATTTACATCGACACCGAACGTTGCAAGCTCTGTACTTCCTGTCAATACGGTACCGTATTGAGATATACTTGCAGTCGTTCCATTATGAACTAGTGATAGTTCCGTGAACTGATATGTTCCACTTGTTGCATCTGAAATAGATACTTCATACTTTGCACTTCTATACGAAGATGTAGAGAACGTATCCATGTTTGTTTCGGATGTTGATGTTGTAGTTACTGTTCCACCTTCTAACCCAGCTGCGGTTGCAAATGTTAATGTTCCACTACCATTTGTCGTAAGTACTTGACCATTACTTCCATCTGAAGTAGGGTAACTCATACTTGCACCTGTTAAACTGTTCGTTGCAGTCAATGTTGTTGCGACTAAGTCACCAACATGTAAGTCTGCTAATGCATAACCACTACCACCCATATTAACTGTGGTAGAAGGTTCTACTTCTAGACCATCAAACAACTTCCATGTGGAGTCTGACGCGTCTCTGAATAGACCTGTGTATTCACTTGCACCACCCTCTCCACTTAGACCGTCATTATAGTTACCATAGATTCCTATATCAATAGTATCTGCAGTAGTGTTACCACTTGCAAGTTCTATTAATGAATCTGTAACTGACTGCGTCGTAGAATCAATAGTCGTATTGGTTCCATTAACAGTTAGGTCGCCAGTAACAACTAGATTTCCCCCTATAGAGGTATCTCCTGCTGTTTGGATTCCTACATCTGCTAAAAATTTGGATTGAGTTGCCATATATCTATTTATAGCAAAAAAAAGGGGAACCGAAGTTCCCCTAAAAAGTTTTTGTGTCTTTTATCGTTATGCGTCTACTGTCGTTCTATCGAACTTTGTAACGGTTGATGAAGTAGAAGCAGGTGTGATTCTCAATCTGAGGTCAACCCCACTTATATCTGCATCAAAAGTCGCCAAAGCAGAACCGCTTTTTAACGTGCCGTATGCTGTTAGTGTTACATTAGTACCGTCATGAATTAACATTAATTCAGTACTATGGAAATCACTCCCTTCAGACATTGCAATAACATATCTTGCAGCTCTATAACTAGCATGTGCAAACGTATCAAGATTGACTTGAGTCGTTGCAGTAGTAGTTGAATCACCTTTAGATTTGTTCTTGTCTCCTAGGGTTTTGGTAGTACTGATTTCGTCGGTTGACGTATCGTACTGAAACACACGGATTAATTCTGCTAATTTAAAACTCATTGATTTTGCCATTAGTTAATCCCCCCCTTAAGAGTGTCTAATTTGGAATGTATCCACTGTAGTGTTGGTGTTAACTGGAGTTATGAGTAATCTCATATTCCCCGAATTAACATCAGCACTCAATGTAAACAAACTTGCTGTTGAATACACATCTCCGTATTGTACGAAGTATGCACTCGAGCCGTTATTAATAAGTAATACTTCACATGCATGTGTTCCCGCCGAAGCGTGAGTTGCATTAATGACATACTTGATGCCCTTAATTGCAACTGCATTTGAAGATAATACTTGGTTTGCTGTGGTTGCGGTAAGAGCGGATGCAGTATAATAACCTTGTACAAGGTTTGCTGCAGCCGTAATTGCCACGACTTCTAAAACATCACCACTTATTGCGTTAGCAACAAGGGTAATGGTCGAACTATTTGTTGCAGTGTAATCAACACCACCACCAATTAACTTAACACCGTTCAAATAAACTTGTTCACTACCTGCTGTATAGAGCAACGCATTACTATCATCATCGTTTCCGCTGATAACTGTAACTGTTGAACCTATTGTGTAGGTAAATGTGACAACTCCACTTGAGGCTGCTGAGGCAAAAGATAGTGTGCCTGACCCATTGGTCTGCAATATTTGGTTCGAAGTACCATCACTAGTTGGAAAGGAGTAGGCGTCATTAACAGATAAAGTCTTGGGACTGCTACCGATTTCAATAACCGCTGCTGACCCATCGTTCTTTTCAGTATACATTCTACCATGATAGGTATTAATCGCGACTTCGCCTAGTGATAAATCACCAGTAGTCGGGACTGCATTCTGAGTCGAACTTCTTTTAAAATTAATAACTGTTGCCATGTTACTCTCCTAGTATTATTGGTTTGATGAAATGTTAATTAAAACGTTCCGCCGTCAATACCAGTGATTGATACCGCTCCACTAGAAACCGTGAAGTTTGCTGTAGCAAAACTCGCGATACCTTTGTTGGAAACCGTAGCATCTTCACCACTTACAGTTGCTGTTCCGCCTGAGTATGATACGTCCATACCATCTCCAGCAGATACAATTACAACACCTAAGTTAGATGCAGTAGATTGCTCAGAACTGATTGTAATGCTTCCAGCACCGTTAGTAACATCGATTCCATCACCAGCAGTAATAGTTCCTAGAGCTAAATCTGAACCAGTACCCATCATTATCTGACCGTTACTTGGAGTTGCTCCGTCTACTGAAGTTATTGAACCACTTAATGCAAGACCAGTTGCTTCTACTGCACCGAATGAAGCAGCCATTGCTGTTCCAGTAAATGTTGAAGAAGAATCAGTTGCACTTGATAACGCTACGAACTTACCACTTGAGTCGTCCATACCGAAGAAACCAACTTTCGCAGTTCCATCGTTATATACAAACTTAATACCACGGTCTAAGTTATCATCTGAACTATCTGAACCAATT
>Ga0114994_10002868_pt1 | contig 12625 bp, 8 predicted proteins | sample ArcticOcean_MG_C_9_FD_87043 | JGI IMG/M metagenome (GOLD analysis project Ga0114994, IMG submission 87043) | Marine microbial communities from western Arctic Ocean - ArcticOcean_MG_CB2_152 | ecosystem: Environmental > Aquatic > Marine > Oceanic | place: Arctic Ocean: Canada Basin | collected... | reverse complement strand
GTCGCCGCGGTCCGAAGGGCCCGTTCCGGGTCCTCGTCCGTCGACGCGAGCCAGGCCCGGCGCGACTCCAAAAAGAGTCTCAGCGCGCGACCGCCGGGCTCGTCCGCGCAGCTGTCGCAGAGGACGCACGCCGCCACGGCGGAGGCGTACACGCTCGACGCCGCGTCCGCGTCCGTGCGCCGCAAGAACGCGTCGGTCGCCTCGAGGAGGCGCGTCCGCAGCATGCGCGCGACGGGTCCCAGCGCGCCCCGGGCCCGTTTCGTTAAGGCGGCGACGGCGAGGTAGCACGAGGCGGCACCACCGTAATTCTGGGCGTCCAGGGCGTGCCACAACTCGGGCGCCAGGGAGGCGGCTCGCGCGGCGGCGGCCTCGGTCGTCGTGATTTTTTCCACAACCGGCGGCGCCGGCGGCGCGACGTGGGACGCCGCGGTCGCTTGCGCGGCGCTCGCTTCGACGCCCGCGGCGAAGGCCGTGGTGTCGCGCGCCGCGACGCCCAAATCTCCAATGGCGTCGGCGCTCTCGAGCAGCCGCTTGTAGCGCTCGCCGAGCCACTGGTGCGCTTCTTGGCCCTTCTCGGCAGCGCCGGTACGTGCTCGCTCCCTAGCCGCGCGGGCCTCCGCGACGCTGAGGAGCATTGGGGGGGGAGCGCCATTTTGAGGAGCGGCGGTCGCCATTGCTCCTGAAGTCAGTGGCCTGGGCCGAGACGTTAAGCCGGCGCTCGGCAGTATTCAGACAGCACGAGGCCAGCTCCAGCACGGCCTGAGGCAGGCGGTCGGCGTCCCAAGCTTATTGCTCATCGTGCGGTTTTCCAAATGCCGTCGATATCACCCGGGTTTTTCACTCCTAATTAATTTTGAACGCGCGGTGCTGAGGCTAGCAGCGGATGGGTTGGCGCGTTATAAGGGCCAGTTGTATCGGCGCAGCGACTCGTACGACTCACAGGGCACGAAACGCCTTAAAAATGCGCCAGCAAGACAAAAAACTAGTGCTCGACGCTTGCGCTGCAAGTGTCGCAGCCATGGCTGTCGCTGCGGCGTTGGGGCCAAAGAGCTGCAGCCGTCGCGGCGGTAGTTTCTCATCTACCCTCGTCGAGTCGTGTCGCGGCATGCGTCACGACGTCCCCTACGAGCTGCGGGGCCTCGTTGAACCGGTCTGCGACACAATAGCCGACGGCCACTGGGCGTTGACGGCTATAGTCGCCGCCAACGCGTTGTGCTTCCTGCCAGCCCTCGCGAATTACAAGGACTGGAGCGTCTCGCGACATGACTTGAGTAACGAGCGATTGCTACGGTACCAGCTTGCCCACGCTAATTTGCCTCATATCATGGGCAACATGTTCACGTTGTTAGCTGTTGGAAGTGAGGTCTCTGAAGCCCTTGGTTGCAACCAGCTCGTCCTACTCGCTCTGTACTTGGCTTGTGGCTGGGCGGGAGGCCTCTGTGCCGCATTGCTTTCGAACGCGTCGACGGTTGGCGCGTCGGGCTCAGTCTCCGGAGTTATAATTGCTTTATCAGTTCTGAAACCGACTTCCGCGGTAACGATCCTCGGCAATGTGCAGGCGTCGAATCCATTGATGCTCCTCGGCGGTACGCTTGCAGCCGACTTGTCGCGCCGCGGCGTGTCCTGGCAAGCCCATTTCGGCGGAGGAGCTGCTGGGTGCCTGATCGCGTGGGTGTTGAAGCTTGTGGCGTCGTTGTGAGGACTGTCCTTGACTAATGAAATGTTTAAACACAGTCATTATTACAGACAAAGCCACACTACGCCGTGACGCCGCCCTCATCGAAGATCGCGCTCACAATATGCGCCGCCCAGAGCTCATACCCCTTCTCGTTCGGGTGCACGCGGTCCGACGCGGTATAGCCCGCGTCGTCGTCCGTGGAGAAGACGCCGACGAAGGTCGCGGCGCCCTCGGCCGCGATGGATTTCTTCTGCGCGTCCCAAGCTGCTGCAATGAGGCCCATATAGGACTTCAAGGGCTCCGCGACGCCGGCGATGGCCATCGGGTACGCGGGGAGCACGACGCGCCCCCCCGTTCTGGCATTGACCTCGTCCACCAGCGCCGCGAGATCTCTGCCAAACGCCCACGGCGTGCGCCAGAGCTCGCCCCGAGCCAAGTGCTTGAAGTCGTTCAAACCGACCATGATGATCACGACGTCGTACTCTCCATGGATTTGGGGCAAGAGCTTGCGCCGGATGGCCGAGACATCGGAGCCCGTCTCGCCCAGGGCGCGCCACTCGACCTCGACGCCGTACGCGTCCGCCAGTAATCTACTGACGCGCCGTGCTAACGGAGGCCCGCGCGCCGCCTCTTCGGACGATCCGCCCACGCCGGACACCAACGAATCGCCCACAAACAAGACGCGCTTCCGTGGTGTCGCCAGCGTCGTCGGTGTCGCCAGCGTCGTGGGTGTCACCAGCGTCGTGGGTGTCGCCAGCGTCGTGGGTGTCGCCAGCGTCGTCGCGCGCCTTCTCAAATCGACCAGTGATTGTTTTAGCTCGTCCTGGCGCTCGCGCAGCCGTTCCGCGATGCGCTGCTTTTCCGCGCGGAACCGCTCGGCGTGCAAGCGCAGCGCTGCCTCCGCCTTCTCGCGCCGCTCTCGCAGCGGCAGGACGCGGCCCACCTCGGTGGCGTGTAGCTCTGGAAGCGGCACGTAGGTGTTCCCGTAGTAGACTGCTTGGCCGCAGGCGGCCGCGGTGACGCCCACAAAGGCCTTGGTTGTGCGGTCGGCCGTCCAGAGGAGGGAGCGGTACATTGTATGCCCTGCACTCCCAAAGAGCTGCAAAGCGTGAACGTCGAGAGGGCGCGGCAACGCCCCAAATCAATGCGTATGGGGCATAAACTTAGGGAAAAGAACCACAGCCAAGAAAACCCGTCCAGGAAACCCGTCATCAGATTCAACTCCCTTTTGGATCCTGTTCGCAGTTGGTCGTTGCAATACGTCCTGCTGGTGTGCACCATACGCTTGCCAGTCTCTTAATGCGCCTGACAGCCATCGCGTTGCACGCGCAAGCCGCCACGTCGCGCTTCACTCACGCTCCAACCGCGCGCTTCAGCGTCGTCGTCGCGCGGGCCATGAGCGAGCTGGTCGGCGGCGACGCGGCCGCCGAATGCACGACGACTGCTGAAGAGCGCGCCGAGGCCGCGACGCTGCGCACAACAGACGGCGCCGCGGAAGTGGCACCGACGGTGGCCGGCTGCGTCTTTGCGGGACCCGGACGCCAGAAGTACGTCTTGGTCCAAGCAGGCGCGCGGTACTTCGTCCGCGGCGATCCGCGAGCGAGCTATCACAAGGACGCCGCGCGGCCGTTGGTCGAGGAGCTTCGCGCGATGGAAGTCGCGCACGAGGTGCTCGGCGGCGGCCGCATCCAGTTCGAGCCCGACCCGAAAACCATCCACATCTACGGCCAGTCGATAGGCTTTCCCTGGCAAGGAGAGTTCCGTCACGACCTCTCGGCGAAGGTCTGCCAGGAGGCTTATCCGGATTACGCCGTCACGACGTCAAACGAGGGGTACTAATTATAAGTTGTATACAATATCGGAGGCCTCTTTGAGCACTCGTCACCACCTCGGCCGCCGCGGCCACGTAGATTCTTCGCACGCGTCGCCCGTCGCGTTCGGCCAGCGCGCCCACGCGTCCGGCAGGCGCCGGCCCAAGAAGGAGGCGAGCCCCGCGTTGTAGGGTCCAAATAAAACGGCCAGGCGCCGCTGCGCGAAACTGGAGAAGGCGTGGCGCGGCAATTCTTCGAACGCGGCGCCGCGCGTGTTGTACTTTCGTTTGGAAATGGCGTGGGCGTCCGTCTTCGTCGGGTCTAGCCCGATATACCGCAGGACATCTCGGAGGCGATCGGCCTGAGTCGTCTCCACAAAAAATTCTTCGAAGAACAGCGCATGTACGCTAAAGCCCGCGCTCGCCCACCGCTTTAAGTGCGCCACGTAGATGCCCTCGTACACGCCGTTGCGCGACGGTTCGAACAGGCCTCTTGGTGACGGGCGCTTCCACCACTGCGGCTGGTTGCGGGTCACGCCGCAGAACGTGTGGACGTCCCTTCGCATATCAAAGTCCGCCACGGACTTCCCCGTGTAGCCCCGCGTCTTGAGCCGCACGCGCATGCGGAACTGCGACTCATAGCGCGCGATCGGCTCCCGTAGTAAGGCGATGACCTTCAACGCGGGAGGACAGTAGGCCGCGAGGCGCTTCGGCGCGTCCGCGTGCACGAGGTAGGCTACAGACGATTCCCCGGCGAGCTTTCTTTTTGACACGCAGGGGAACTGGCGCGCGTACCAGGCGTGCGGCGGCTGGCACACGCCGTCGACGCAGGCGCGCCCCTGCTGGCACTTGTTCACACATGACACGGGCGTCGCGGGGAAGAGCTTGTCGTTGTTAAAGTACATGACTTCGCCGGCGCGAGGCCCTCGATCTAAGCCGTAGCCGACGGCGTCCGGATGCGCCGAGATCCATCGGTACAGCGAGGTGGTTCCCGCCTTCCGCGCGCCAATAATAACGTACCCTAAAATGCACGCGTCGCAGTCGTTGCGGCAGCGCTGGGTGCACTTTTGGGCGGCGGCGGCTGCGAGGAGGAGTGCCGCTGCGGGCTTGAGGAGCATCGGTCCCGCGCGGCAGCGGCCGCGCACCGGAGGAATGCTCCTGCGTGTGTCGTCGTGTTGTGGCCGCCGACCGTTGTGAAGGTCGCCTGGGGCAGCCCAAACGCCAGGCTAGCTGCCAGCTCTCAGCTGATCGACGGGTTTCTCAACGGGTTTTCCCTGCAAAAATTTAACGTGCTCGAGCCCACAGCGCTGCCTGTGGGCGTTGCTACGCTGGCGACGTTTAGGACAGTCGGGTTTTAATCCTGCTGCGCTGTTGTGCGAGTAGCTGACAGCAGCCGTTCGAGCTCTAGCAGCCAGCCAGTTGAGTATGGATGAAGTGATGCGCCCCGCGCCAGCTTTCAACCTGCCGTCGCTGAAGCGGCCCCTCTCGAGCGACGGCGCCGAGAGCTTGCCGTCGAAGCTTTTCGCCGCGACGATCAACGGCTCTCCCGCGCCCTCGCCGAGGAGACGAGAAGCGAGCCACGCCGACGCCAAGCGAACGCGTGGCGGCGAGGAAGATGTACGGCGGCGACAAATGTTCGCCACGACGCTGACGCCGCTGTACCACGCGCCGGAACCACCGACGCGCGCGCCTACGCCGCTGTACCACGCGCCCGAGCCGCCGACCCGCGCACCGACGCCGGCGCCGGAACCGGGCGTTCCCGCGACCTGGCTCGGGCTGGTGCGCTCGCTAGACGGTTCTTCGTTGGAGCCGCTGCTGCGGCGGTCGCGGAGGCCGCCGAGGTGAATTTTTTTCGTGATAAGTGATTGAATTGTTGTCAACCAGAGCTAGACGGCAACGTAGAGTCAGGTGTAAATTAATTAGGCATTGTGCAGGCTGAAGACACGATCCAGGCGCGGACGTAAAAACGGGTTTTGCCGGGTTTTCAGGCCAACCGCAAATCAAGACGCGGACCGCTGCTGCGGCCTTCATCGCTACGGTATGATGGTTAGGATGCCTCATGGATGCATGCTTCTCGCCGCAGTGTCACTACAAGGTGTTCCAGCAACCGCAAGGCGCCGAGGGCTGCAACCAATGGGCAAGAGCACACTGCTGCAACTGCTGCAACTAGCGGGCGGCAGCACCACCGCTCCGCAGGAATCGCGAGCCGTACCGGTGCCCGAAAAAGCGCTCGGCATCCTGCGGCGCTGCGGCGCGTCGCGATACGGCCGGCCGAGCCCGCAGGAGGCGACCGAAGCGCTGGTCCGAGTCCTCGACGCGTTCCAAGCGGCGCCAAAGATCCTCAACCTGGGCAGCAGCAGCGGCGTCGTGCCGTCGACGGACGATATTGCCCTCAAGATGGAGGAGCGGCCGATCGGCTTTAGTCAAGCGCGCGACTGGTCGCCCTATCTGCGCGACGCGGCCTGGCGGCCCGTGTTCTGCGCGCCGATAGAAGCGCTCGACGCGGCACGGCGCTACCTGAGCTGCCCGACGCCTTCGCCGCCGCCGGGCTCCGCGGGCCGGTTCCTGGGCGCGCAAATCAAACGGACGTTCGCGGGCGATGGCACGTACCAACAGAAGCGGCCCCTCCTGCTCGGGTTGTTAAGGGTGCGGACGTGGGGCCGTTATAGATATATGGCCGCGGGCGGCGGCGCTCTAGCATCGACGCTCGTGGCGCCCCAGCGTATGGGCCTCCGCGTCCTGGGCGTCCCGTTGCCCCTCTTCGACGTCCGGCCCGGGAGGGGCCTGCGAGGTTTTTTTTCCAAAAAGAACACGCCGCCGGCGCCCGAGGCGCACACGTGGTGCTTCGCCGACGAGACGCTCTGCGTCACGCGCGCCGCCGACGGCTCCTATGGCGTCTGGCTTCGCGTCGGCTGATGTAATCTTGACAAAATAATTAAAATGCGCGTCGCTACCAGCCCCTCGACGACTGCGCTTTGTTGTATTCGCTCAGAATAGCTGTTGATACGGAAACTCCCACATGACTCGAGGAGTACGGAACCGATGTCGTCGACCATCAGGAGCATGAAGCCTGCGTTGCTTGTGCACCAATTATTATCTTCGTGAATCGCAATGAAGTGCGTCTCTGCGCATCCTCTATCGTGAGAAAAAAATGAAGAAAAAAAATGTTAAAATTTAGTTTGATCGGGCAAGATCCTAGAACGGCTCCGAAATGGTCCGTGCAGTGGTCGTATTGATCCGAATCCGTCTCGTTTGGAAAGACCTGCTCCAGGTCCTCGTAGCGGTCGTTCTGCGGCGGCATCAGGGGCGCGATCTGGCGGCACCACTTGGATCTGAGCCCGGACGGGCCCTCCTTGCGGACGCTCTGCACCATCGCCGAGGCGCCGAACTCCTCGCCGTCGACGTACAAGTCCCGGCGCTTGTCGCCCGCCGCCAAGGCGTCCCTGATCTCCGTCAGATAGGAGAAGTCCGTCGCGGTCACGCAGCGCGCGTTCGGCGGCACGTGGGGGTTCCGCACCTTGGTGCTCGCGAAGAGCCACCAGCCCGCGAGCGGCACGCCCTTTTCTTTCTTCGTGGCCGCGGGGAGCATCATCTCCCGGAGGAGCGGGGCGTAGGCGCCCACCGCGGCCTCGGCGTCGCGCGGGGGCTGCGCCGGCATGGTCGTGCTGGGCGCGGCTTGCCGGCTTTGCGGTACAGCTCGTGGCGTGCTGTTTTGCTGCGCTGCTGGCGCGCGCGGGCGGCAGGGCTGGTGCGTTGGCGTGCGAGTGGCGTCTGTTGGGCCTCCGGTGCTGCCCTCGAATGCCCTGCGACGCAATTTGGTAAATAAGGGCACGAGAAAGCAAGTCGCCTCCGCCCTCCGTGTTACAACCCTTGCGGGGAGGGCAGCTGGTATCGCATCGTGTGTGTCTGAAAAACCGTGTTTGCACACAGTTGCTCTCGGATAAATGACGCTTTGAGTTTGGCGGCGCAGGCGTGTGCCGCGCGCGTCTCTGTACGCTCTAAAATCAATCGGCGAAATCACCGACGGCAGGCAATGCTAGCCAGTGGTGGCACGCCTTCTTCTAAGGTCGATTGGCGGGTTCTGGCACGCGCGCGAGTGTCGATGTTACATAGCTGCTACGGCTACAGCCCACACGGCTTTCCCGACACATACATACGAGCACAAGACTTATCGTCGACCCTTCCCCCGCCCTTTGCCCCGGCCACCGCCCCGGCCGCTGCCCTTGCCCTTGCCGCGCCCCCCCTTCTTCAGGCCGGCGAACTTGTTGCCGCGCGGCTTCTCGACACCCGCGTCGAAGTCCCCGTCGTCGTCCTGCCGCCGCCGCCCCTTCCGATGCTTCCCCTCGTCGTCGTCGCGCATCTGCCGCGCCGCGCCGCGCGAGGCCTCCGCGACCCTATCCAGGAACGCCAGGGCGCGGTCCTCGTCGACGTCCGCCTTGGGCAAGCGCCTGCCCAGCAAATGCTCCAGGCGCTGGTAGAGCTCCACGTCGTACTGCGTGACAAACGCGACCGCCCTGCCGGCCCTACCGGCGCGCGCCGTGCGCCCCACGCGGTGCACGTACTCCTTGCCGTGGCCCGGGATGTCGTAGTTGAGGACCAGGTCCACGGTGGGTATGTCTAACCCCCGCGCCGCGACGTCGGTCGCCACCAAAATTTTCGTGTCCCCGGCCTTGAACCCCCGCAACGCGCCCAGCCGCTTGGGCTGGTCCATCTTCCCGTGCAAGCACTGGGCCTCGAAGCCTAATTGACGCAGCAACAACGCCACTTTCGTCGCGCCCGCGCACGTCGCGCAGAAGGCCAGCGCGCTCCGACCCCGGTTCATGTCCAGCAGCGCGGCCAGGTAGCACTCCTTGTGCTTGGCCGGGACGAAGAGGTACTCCTGCGTCAGGTTGCGCGGCGTGGCGAACTTGTCATTGACTTCGACTTTCACCGGCTTGTGCAGGGACGCGCGCTGGAGCTTCGCGACTTTCGACGTCATCGTCGCCGAGAAGAGCATCGACGTCCGGCCCTCCGCGGGAATGGCGCCGCAGATGGCGTCGAGCTCCGCCTCGAAGTCCATGCTGAGCATGCGGTCGGCCTCGTCCATGACCAGGCACTTGCAACTCCGCAGGTGGAAGCCCTTCGTGTTTTCTAGGTGGTCCACGAGCCGACCGGGCGTGGCGATCACGCAGTGCGGTTGTTTGGCTAGGGCTAAGGATTGCTGGGCCACCTCCACGCCGCCCACGATGCACACGCACCGCAACCCGATGGCCTTCCCCAGAGCATCGAACACCTCGTGGATCTGCACGGCTAATTCTCGTGTAGGCGCCAAGACGACCCCGAATAAACGAGAAGGCTTCTCCAGCAGCTTGTGCATGATGGGCAGGCCGAAGGCGCCCGTCTTCCCCGAACCGGTTTCTGCTAAACCGATCACGTCCCGTCCTGCAAGCGCTACCGGAATAGCGGCCTTCTGGATGCGCGTGGGCTTGGTCCACCCGATGGCGCTCGTCGCGTCCACGAGCGCCGTGTGCAGGCCCAGCGCCGCCCAGGCCGGCTCGCCCTCGAGCTCGTCCTCCTCCTCGTCCTCGGCGGCGTCGGGCGCCGGCTCCGCCTCCTCGCCCGGCGCTTCCTCGTCCTCGTCCTCGGCGGCGTCGGACGTCGGCTCCGCCTCCTCGTCCGGCGCTTCCGGCGCCTCGACGGCGGGCTCCGGCGCTTCCCGCTTCATGGGCGCGCGCGCCTTGGTCTGCGCGATGGCGGCGAGGCCGACGCCGAGGTCGCGGCGCGCGGGCGCCGGCTCCGCGGCGCGCTCGGCCTTCACCTTCTTCGCCTTCTTCGGGGCGCTGCCGTCGCTGTAGTAGCCCGTCACGCCGCGGCACGTCGTGAAGACGGTGCCGGCGACCGGACCCTCGTACCTCTTGGCCTCGCGCACGAGCTCGCGCGGCGGCGCGGCGGATTTGCGCTTCTGCTTCCGTTTCTTGCCGCTGCCGTTGCGGTCCATCGCTGCGGCGCGCTGCGAATTTATCGCCTGATGCTCTCCTCTTTTTGCAATCACTGCGGCCGTCAACGACAATCGACCAACGACAGGCCGTGCGTTTTTTTTACGTATGCGCAGCGATGCGACACGAAACGGTATTGGCAGTAGTCCTTCCTGTTGTCCTAGTGAGCAAAACGTAGCACACCTCGCTTTGGGTACAAAAACCCGTGCCAAAATTTGTCACACACGTCGCAGCCATAGCACGGCATATCCGAGCGCGGCACCTCGTAAACAACGGCCTCGCGCAACAAGCTGGCCGATCGATTTGGCTGCTTCTGCAGCCAGCCAGTTGACTGGTTGGGTTGTACAACGCTGCTCCGTGACCAGAGACCCTGCCCGTGCGTTGTGCAGCAACGGTAGCGGAGTGGCGCAAGCTGTGCGACGTCACAAACGACCCATGGACGCAGCCCCATGAGCTAGGATGGAAGTGGATGTGCTCACGGCCGCGCGGCGCGCGCGCGAGCGGCGGCAGCGGGACCTGCACCGCCACGGCCAGGCGGTCCTCCGGCGGGTGCTCGGCATCGCAGTCCTCTCGACTATAGTGCTCCTCTACGGCGCCATGTCGACCTACACGTCGGATAACAAAAAGCACTTCGGCAGTGGCGCCGGCGTGCTCTACGGCCTTGGTGTGGTGGTTCTACCGGGGACGGTCGTGGGCCTCTACATCGCGTACGGTCCCGGCGAGGCGCTGAGTCGATCCGGCAAGGGTTTCATGGTGCTGGTGGTGGCCCCGGCGCTCGGTGTTCTGGGGGTCGTGGCCAACCTTATGCTTAAATCGCAGATGGATAGGGAAACGCGGAACTTTGGCCTCTTCTTCGGCAGTTTCGCGGCAGTCTTGGCGGGCCTCGCGATCCACCTCACGTGGTCGCTGGTCGCAGCGGCCAATGCGTCGGAGTACGTGCCCGCGACGGCCGCGGGCTGGCTCGGGACGTGGATCTGCGGATTAGTCATGGCACCTTTAGGGGTGGCGGGGCCCCTCTTACTAGTGCGAAAGAACGGGGCCATGCTCCACCAGTGGTTCGGCAAGGTCTCCACCGACGAGCACGCGACGAGCGCACGGCCGCCGGTGCAGATGCTGCCCGCATTACTTATTCCGTGGTTGGCGTTGCTTGTATTAGTACACCCGCTGGTGCGCGTGTCTGTATTGCGGTGGCCCGTCTTCGCCCGGATGAATGAAGGCATCCCGCGCCTGCATCATGCCCCACAACGCTGCGGGTGCGGGCGGAGACCCCTCGACGCCCTGGACGCTATATTAGTGTCCTCGTTCCTCGCCTTTGCGTTCTCGTGCTATGCGTCGAACCTCGCCGTGCCGCTGCGCCTCGCGGGTGTTGCATTAGCCCTGGTCACGCCCTGGGCCGCGGCCGGGGCCGCGCGCGTCGGCGCCTTCTCCGGTTCCACGGACGCCGTCTGGCGGCGCGCGACCGCGAAGTTCGTGGCGCCGGGCCTGGTCCTGGGCCTCGTGGGTCTGCGCCTGGGCCGGAAGAGCGCGTGGCTCGGGCCGCTCGCGCGCGTCGCGTTCGGTGCCGCGGCCGTCGCGGGCCTCGCCCTCGCCGCCCGGCTGACGGTCGAGCGGGCCGACGCCGCGACGCGCGTGCGACGGAGTACGGCCTTCGCGGCGATCGGCGTGCTGCCGTGGTGGCTGGCCGTTGTCGGGGAGGCGGACTTACGCTCGCCGACGCTGCAGGGCGCCTTTGTCGCGGCGCTGCCCGCCATCCTGGTCGGTATTCAAGCAATGTGGGACCCGGCGCCGCCGCCGAGGCGCCTCGATATCTTACGGGCCCTCCCGCATCTACTCCTGGTGGCCATGGGCAGCTACGTGGGTTTAGTGTTGGCCTTGTCGCGATTGAAAGCCGGCGGCGCGGGCGTGCTACTGGCGACGTTCGTGGTCGCGCCGCTGTGCACGCGCGTTGGTCTAGATGACGGCCGGAAGACGACGAAGCTGCGCTTTTGTCGAATACAGCTAACACCGCGGGTTTGGTTATTAGTGGTCGGCGTGACACCAATGATCACGATACTCGTCTTGACCTCACTTCGAGTGTGCGGTGGCGTCGCTCCCAGCGACGCCTTCGGCGCGTTGCTCGCTTTTAAAAGAAACGATATAAGGGACGAGATGAGAGCCGGCTGCGCGTGGCTGTTCCTGGCCGTGCCCTGCACGACGCTGGGCTGGGACGTCGTTGAACGAGCCGCGGAACGGTGGCGACGCACGGCCCGGGCGCGGCTGCCCGACCGGCCGCACTACTACGACGAGTTGCTAGGTGTGGAACTGGTAGAGACCGTGTCGCACGCGAAGCGGCGCTGGAGCCGCATCAACGCGGCCGTGCGCACGGGCGTCATAAGCGCGGACGATACAATTGTTGTGGACCATTCAACAAGCGACCTGTGGGACCACCAGATCAAACCGACGGAGGCGGCGCCGGCGTTCGGGGGCATGCTCTGCTGTTTGGTGTTGGTGCCGTTCGGGGTGCTGGCGCCGCTGTTCTTCTTGGTGGTCGGGCCGACCGTATTATTATTAAACAAGTCGCGATTGATGGGGGCGCTCGTCCTGGCCGTGTTTGTGTTCGTGACGGTTTTGACGACGGCCGCGAACGCCTCGATGGACCGCATCCAGACGGAAAAGAAGTCCAAGGTGGCCGGGCACGCGTTGCGCCTCGCACTACGAGCGCAGCGCGTCGTCGCCGACGGGAGTAGGGCCCGGCAGCTCTTCGACGTGCGGCACCACCACGTCGCCATGGCCAGTGCCGCTTTGAGACGGAGGTTACACGGGCGGCCCCGCCCCTTGACGGAGCGCCAACACGTGAACGTGCAAGATGCCGCCGACCGTGCGTTACTCGATGATCTGCAGCGGGCGGCGCAGCGCCACGCTACACTCCTCGACGCGTCCCAGGCGGCGCTGGCCGAGGTATTCCAACCTAGTACTGGTCTGGACGCCCTCAAGGGTTCTCGAAGGGGCGCGTACGCGGCGTACGAGCTCATGGTGCGCGAGGACCGCTTGGTACATGACGAGGGGCTCTACTACTGGGCCGCGACGGAGAAGGATGCCCGCTCCATGTCCCTGGTTGATCTTCCGCAGCTCATCGAGGGCATCGCAAAACAGTACGCGCACGATAGACTCGTGGCCGAGGCG
>Ga0114994_10002852_pt1 | contig 12672 bp, 5 predicted proteins | sample ArcticOcean_MG_C_9_FD_87043 | JGI IMG/M metagenome (GOLD analysis project Ga0114994, IMG submission 87043) | Marine microbial communities from western Arctic Ocean - ArcticOcean_MG_CB2_152 | ecosystem: Environmental > Aquatic > Marine > Oceanic | place: Arctic Ocean: Canada Basin | collected... | reverse complement strand
TGCCGCCAGCGCGCGCCCAGCCGGCGCCCAAGGCGCCGCGCGACGACTCGTTCCGCGGCAAGCTCTCACGCAGCGTGCTCAAGGCCGCCACCGTCGCGGCGCGCAAGACGAGCGACGGGCTGCAGAAGGCCTCGACCTACTTGGACGGGACCGCGACGCGCGCCGAAGGGGCCCGCCAACTACTGAAGACGCTAAAAAAAAAGGACGGTTCGAAACCGGAGCGGCCGCGCCTCTGGCCGTCGCCGCGGCCGACGCCGTTCTATAACACGACGCGGCATCGGAGGAGCGGCCGGAGCTCGGAGCGCCTCGTCTTCCGGGCGCTCAGTGCGGCGGCGGAGCTCTGGCGCCGCTTCAATTTGCTTAGAGAAAGGAGCCTGCTGGGCATGCTCGTCCTGGCCTTTGCTTTAGGCCGCGCGACACGTGTGACGCGCGTGGCCCCCGAGCGCCGCTGGCGCGCGTGGCTCTACCTGCTCCTGAAGTGGCTCTGCGTCATTATTAGTCTCCAAGCTGTCTTACAGGACCCCTCCCTCAACGCATCACACGTATATGAGGAGCCGGAGCCGGCGTTGCATGTCGACCTGTCCTCGCACGCCAAAACGGCCGACCTTATTGAGCATAACATCGAGGCGGTCTGGCGCGCCGGTCTGGGCGCGTTCCTCTCGCGGCGGGCCACCCAGGAATTGAGAAGAGCCCTGCGCACGCTGGACTCGAGCTTCGAGGTGCGGGAGGCGTCCCTGGACTTTGGCTTGGTGCCGCCTCGAATCCGGGAGGCGCGCCGCCTCAAGGAGACGCCCGCGTTTCTGGCTTCTGCGTTAGAAGCGCGCTCGGGTTTCCGGAAGCCGAGCCTCGCGTTCGCACTCGATGTGGAGGCGTGGGCCATCGATACGCCATCATTTTTAACGCTGGACCTGGAGCTGCGGGGTAGGTTCGCGAAGTACGCCGTGCCTCGAATAGGCGCCGTCTTCGAGGACGCCGAGCTCAGCCCCTCGACTCTCTTAGTAGCCGTCGAGGTCTCGGCCGAGTACCCGTTCCTGGACGTCCTCGCGTTCGCCTTCGACGGGGCGCCGCCGAAGCTGCGGACGACGGCACTGGTGGGCGAGGACGCCGACGCCGCGTCGCTGGACTTTCCGCTGTTCTCCGATTCGATCGACGACGAAATCCGCAAGGCTCTGCCGACGGCGCCCGAGGCCGTCGCCTTCGACTTAGGAGCATGGCTCGTCGAGTGCAACGCGCCGGAGGCCGTTGCGGAGGAGCCCGAGGTGGTAGTGGACGATACGCGGCAGCCGGCGCCGCGACCTCGCCAGTGGTGTGACGAGCCGACGCGCGGGTGGCGCAAGATCGCGCGGTACGCGCGGTGCCGGCTGCCGCGGCCCGACTCGGTGAAGGCGACGGCGCGGCCCACGGCGGACATGGTCGAGCGGCGGAAGCGCCTCTTGGACGCCGCGGCGTCGCTCGGCGCTGAGCACGACTCGCTCGTGCAGGAGGCGCGCGGGCGCCTCCGGCGGCAGCTCGCGCAGGAGCTGCAGTCCCTCGCGCCCTTCCGGTTCAACCGGCGGAAGCTCCAGTTTAGCCAGCCGGACGCGTAATCTTGTTTGTGATTCTACTAGTACTTATGGGACAGAGTGGTGTGCAGGATGGTGTATTAGTGTAAGATGGGAGGGAAAAGAGTAAGCAGGATTGCTAGGGGGGGAGGAAGCGAAACACTCAGGCTAAAGTTCGACTTTGTCGAGACAGAGCTCTGAAGTTGCTAGTAGTACCTTTAATGTTAAGTTATGTGTTTCCTTGCCACGTCAAGCTCAGACCATTGAAGCTTGCAATAAGCCAGCTGCCATAATATTATATTGATTTTGAATTTGTTGCACATTGAAGCAGGAAGAGAACAGGGCGTAGACCCACATGGCCAGGTACAAAACTGACACTATCAGCAGCGGAAGCGCAAACACGAATCCGATGACATTACCTTCCATTCCCCCAGTACTCCAAACAAGCAAATTCAATAGTCCTGGTATTGCCACGGCCGCAGCCCACGGCGGGTGCATGTACGTCTCGACATAGTTGTTGGCATCAAACGATCTGTCTCTGCATACATTCACTGCCTTTATCGCCCATACATTAAACAGCACCCAGAGCAAGTAGACCGGAAAAGTGACCGCCACGAAGAGCCATGGATTCATCCGCGTCGTGTTCGTGGAAACGCTCTTGAACGCTGTGATTCCGAGCACCTTGCCCTGGGAGAAACTAGACCCACCTGTCGAAATGAACAAGTAACCCACAAACGCGAGCGGGTTGCCTAGATAGACGGCGACGAAGCTGGCGACCCACAAGGGCTTGTCCTTTCCGTAATCGACGATGGCCTTGATAGAAGTCAACATCCCGACGCTTTTCCTGTCGAGACGTCGTGCTGCTGTTATGTTTGTTTGTTTGTCGGGCTGCAGCTCGGGCTGGTGTGCACGTGGGGGCTGCTGGATCCCGCGCCCCAATAAAACCCGCACGTGTTAAACCCGTCCTGAAATCGTCGATACGATTATCTGTCTCCCGCAGTCTCGTGAGCGTGCAGCCGAGGCTCACGCTTAAGGCTGGCACCACAGCTCTTTCGTGCCTGATAGACCAAAGTCCACCTGCAACGAAAGCTTCGCGTAGTATAGGCCGGTGCCGACAACCATGTTTGAGGCTGTAGGTACCAGTGACGGCATGACCGCCAAAGAGCGGCGCGCGGCCAAACGTGCGGCGGCGCGCGGCGAAACTGCGGATGCGCCAGCAGCCACGGCGACCGCAGACAAGCCAGCGGCGCCGCTAGCACCGGCGCCCGCGGACGCGCCAGTGGCGGCGCCAGCCGCGCCCGCGCCGCCGACGCCAGATGCCGGCGATGGCTCGACTGTGAAAAGCCGGCGCCTGGCCAAACGAGCGGCACGCACAACAAACGCACCGGCCGCCGCGCCGGCCGCCGCGCCGGTCGCCGCGCCGCCGAGCCAGGCTCCTAGCGCGGAATTCATCGAGGAGAGGCTCCGCGCGCGGGAGCGGGCGCGCATGGCCAAGGACTACCGCACGTCGGATGCGATTCGGGAGGAGTTGAAGCAGTACGGCGTGATGATCAACGATCAAAACGCGGCCGCGGCACCAGCGCCGGCGCGCGCGCCGCCGGCCGCGCCAGCAACCGCGCCAGCACCAGCGCCAGCTCCAGCACCCACGCCGCCGGCCGCGCCGCCGACGCCGGAAGCCGCCGGCCTCACCGCAAAAGAGCGGCGCCTGGCGAAACGCGCCGCGGCGCGCGCGACCGAGGCCCCCACGCCGGCTCCAGCACCGGTGCCGCGCGGCGCGGCGACGTCGGGCGGCACGACTGCCAAGGAGCGCCACCTCGCGAAGCGCGCGTTATTGCGCGGCGAGGCGCCCGCCGCGCCGCCACCGCAGGCTGCGGAGCCGCCGGCGACGACGGCCAAAGAGCGCCGCCTTTTGAAGCGCGCTGCCGCGCGCGGCGAGGAGGCGCCGACCGTCGTCGAAATCCCGCAGCGCCCTTTGAGAACCGCGCCGCCGCCGACCCGTACGCCCCTCATCGCCTTCGTGGGCCAGCTCCACTACTCGACGACCAAGGAGCGCGTCGCGGACTTCTTCAAGTCGCAGGGCGTCGAAGGCACGCTCAAGGTGCGGTTGCTCACGGACGCGAAGACGAAAAGAAGTAGAGGCATGGCCTTCGTGGAGTGCGAGACGGCCGAGGCGCTGTACGCTTGTGTGGCGTGCCACCACGCGCACTTGGACGGTCGGCGAGTGAACGTAGAAAAGTCCGCGGGCGGCGGCCGGGAACACAAGAAGGAGAAGCTGCAGCAGCACCGGGAGAAGCAGAATACTAAGATCGAGGAGAGCGTTGACCGGGTCATCGCCGAGTTCGTGAGCCAGGGTCAGATCGAGGAGCGCGCCTTCGACGCGGGCGTGCGCGGGCTGCTCCAACGACGAAGTGGACGGGTGGCCCACCTAGCCCTGGAGGAGTACGCCTCCTTGGAAGGCCGAGAGAACTTCGACAACCCGGCGGCCTACCTCACGAAGATCGTGTGCCGCATTTCCGCCGACGAGAACCCGTTCGAGAAGTTCTCCTCAAAGCCCTTCGAACCCCAGATCATGGCGCCGCGGTTTTTGGAGGACGACGCGCCGTCCAAGAAGCGGGCGCCCGAGGAGGCGGACGTGCCCGTCGCCCAAGCGGAGGAGCCCGTCTTGAACGCCAAGGACCGGCGGAAGCTCAAGCGCCAGAAGCTGCAGACGGACCAGGAGGGCGTAGACGCGATCTTCGCCACGCTGCAAATTGTTACATACTTATAATTAGCCGAGGCGCACCGCAGTGATGCGCGTGCCTAGAACCCTGCAGTCGGCCGGGAGGCGCCACTCGGCCCAAACCGTGGCCCCCGGGGCCAGCACGAAGAGCCGCGTGGTCCGGCCCTGCTGATAGGCCAGCAGGTCCTGGGGGTTACCGTAGTCGACGCCCCCCACGGGCTCGCTCCCGAAGGCGACCAAGTAGCCATCGATGGAGGCGCACCTGGTGGCACACAGCGGTGGCGGAGGAAACGGATTCTCGTCCCACTCCTCGCTCGTCGGGTCCCACGTGAAAGTCCGATAGCTGTACCTTTCGCCATCATAGCTGTACCTTGAAATTTGGCGAGGACGCAGAAACTGCCCTGCCGTGCGTATGCGGTGCAGTGGTACACCCCCGCTTCGTCAGTGCCAAACAACTCGTGAGGAAGATCGGGCCCGTCCGTCCAGTAATTCGCCTCGGGATCATAAATAAACGTACGCTCTTCGAGTCCCTGCGACGCGTAACACCAGAGTTTTCCATCGACCTCGACGACATTCGTGTAGACACTCGCAAACGGCAGGTTCGGCAGCTGCGACCACTCGCCCGTGGCTGCGTCGTAGGCGGTAAAGGCACGGGTGGTCGAAATAGAAACGCCAACGGCGCCGCCAAGGACGTAGATTTTATTTCCAACGCTCCCTACACCCACGCCCTCTTCTCTTCTGACGATTGGGGCAATTGGCGACCAGCGATTGCGGCGCGGGTCAAATGAGTGTGCGCGCATGCACCCGCCTGTATTATTTTCATCGTCAGGCTCCAAGACGGCGACCACGTCTCCGCTCGCGCCCGCGAGTTGCATCGTGAACAAATTGCGGACGGGTGGCCGTTGCGCGGTCCTGTAGGCACCCGAACCTGTGACAAGGTAGCAATTTGCCGTCTCGTCGATGGTACCCGCGAAGACGGCCCACTCGACAAATCGGCCGCTTCTCGCGTCTTGCGGAACGCTGCCGACGCCACCGCATCGCGCATGCCCTTGCAGAGGCTCGGGATGCCATTGCGCAGGTCGGCGTAGGGCACGCGAGCTAAGCAGGCGAGAAGGCAGTCGCGTGGGAGAGCAGTCAGGCTCATCACGCAGCGCAAATGGTGGTCTGCAGCGCAGGACAGTCGCGAGAGGTCCGACTCAGGTAAAACCCGCATACGAAACCCGCATACGAAACCCGCACGACGGAGCAAAAAAGCACGCGTCGAGTTGGGCTGCCTCCATGCCACCGACGCGACGCAGTGAGTAGTTTCGCTCCTCTCGATAGAACTTCTCCGTTAGGGCTGCCCACGCCATCGATATGGACTCCCCCGACGTGCTCCGCACCGGCACATCACTCGCGTCGGAGGACCTCGACGGGCTCATCCACCGCCGACGCGAGAAGCTGCGGGTGCTGGTCACCGGTGGCAACCGGGGCCTGGGGCTGGAGGTCGTGAAAGCGCTCCTCGCGCGCGACGATATAGAACACCTCTACCTGGGCTGCCGCGATTTCGAAGCGGGCACGGCGCTCTGCTGCGGCGAGCTGTGGGACATTGGCGGCGACCACGCGGAAGCGGTGGCGCTCGACGTCACGGACGCCGAGTCCATTTCCTCAGCGGTGAATTACGTCCGGAAGACGCTTGCGGCGAGAACGGACGGCCACGCGCAAACGCCGCAGCGGTATCTCGACGCAATAATCAACAACGCGGGCATCTTCCTGGACGCGTGCCCGGACATCTACCGCAAGTCCGCGGCGGCGCGGCGCAGTTTGGAGGTCAATTTTGAGGGCGCTGTCAGCGTGACGGCGGCTTTTTTACCTCTCATGGCCGACGACGCCACGGTCGTCAACGTCTCGTCGCGGGCGGCGGCGCGAACGCTCGGGTTGCTGGAGCCGCGGCATCGGGACGTCTTCGAGACCGGTTCCCTAGAGGACGTGCGCCGCGCGGCCTACGAAGTGGCGGACCTGCTCGACGACGACGCCGGTCCCTACGACACGCTCCCGACGCCCGCGCACGGCCTCTCCAAGTGCGCCTTGAATGCTTATACGCGTGTCATGGCCCAGGCACGGCCAGACATGCGCTTCCTCGCGGTGGCGCCGGGACCTCTTCGCACAAGACACAATCCCGCGGTCTGGGAAGGAGGCTTGAGACCACGGCCACCTAAGCTAGGTGCGCGGGTCGTCGTGGACGCGTTGTTCGGCGACTACGCCAGCGGCTCGTTCCTGGCCCAGACGTGCGCCTCGGACGGGACGCGGTTCCTGCGGGGCGAATACGAGACGCACGACGACTCGTGGGAGAGCTCGACCACGAATCTCGTGGAGTGGGCCGTCGAGCCGCCGGCTTCCATTGGCCCTGGGACCTCCGCGGCATTCGACTCGCACGGCCGGACCGGTTCCTTGCGGCGGTCGCGGGAGGTGCTGCCCTGCGAGTAGGAGGCGCCGGTCGTGTGGGACGCCCGGTGCGTTCCCGGCTCGCTAGAGCGACTGCCACGCCGGCGACGTGTAAAGCCACCGTTATGTGTAGAGAGAAGCGCGCCCCCCGGGAAACTACCAAACTAGAGAGCGAACAAGATTACAAACCGAGAGAGCTCCTTTGCACGTTTACTTCAGCTTCTTCTTCGGTCGCAGCTGGTTCGTGTGACCGCACTTCTTCTTCCGGCAGTTCTTAGCGCGCGGCGGCAGGCGCGCGTAGCACTTGCGGCAGATCATCTTGTCGCAGTTGAACGTCTTGGCGAGCGCCGCCAGCGACGGATCGTAGACCATGGTGGTCTAGGGATGCGGCCTGTGAGGGAGAGAAATGGTGAGTCAATTGGTCCTTGAGTCGAGGGTGCATGTGTGGGCGCGTCGGCGGCGTACGGGCGGCCTAGCTCTATCCAGACGGTTTTAAACGTCCTAGTTGGCGTCACCGCGGCCGCGCGTCGCCACTGCACGGTCCAGCGAACGCCACACCGCTGCGTAGTCGCCACCGACGCTCAGGAAACGCCCTCGGTACGATTTGGTCGCCCGCGGGACGTCTAAGCGGCGGAGACGGCAGAGTAGCGGTATGGCGGCTGCAGCAGCCGTACACGGCTCGGCGAGAGCAGCGTCGCTTGCTGCGGTAAGGAGACGGCACATAGTACGTCGTAGGCAGCTCTATAGGTCCCGGACGCTGCTCGTCACGTTGTACGACCGCTGTATTGCTAAATTACGAGGCGATTTCACTTGGCGAGCCGAGTAGGGGGTAAAATCGGAGCCGGCATCAAAGGTCAGAAAAGAGAGCAGTCATCGGCGCACACTCTCGCAGCTCGTTACAGAGCCGAGGTAGCCTGGTCAGCGCAGCGTAGGGGGTGCGAATCGCGCCGGCCAAAATTTGTGTTTTGGCTGTGGCTGATAAACGGTGGACCTGTGCTCCGCGCGCAGAGGTCCGGGCAGCCAAACGACTGCAGCGGAGCGGCAGCCGCGTCGAGACGCGGCACAGTAGCGCAGTTGCTGCAAGCGCCCACCGCGGCTTCGGTCAGCACCAAAAAACTCGAGAATGCGAGTGGTGCTATGGCTGGCGCTCCTCGCCGGCGCACGCGCCGAGGACTGCCCCGCCACGGAGCTCTGCTGGAGGGACGAGCGCACCGGCCGCTGGGACTGCGACGAGGACCCCGCGCCGCTGCAGGTGTACGACGACGGCGACGACTATGCCGTCACCAAGCTAGACGTGACCACGGGCACGTACGAGACCGTCTTCAGTCTGGAGGAGCTGGACGCGAACCATATTAACGCGGCGGCGATCTACCACCACCAGCCGGCCTGCGGCGAGGACGAGGACTGCGACGAGGCCCCCGTCGACACGTTTTACGCCTTTGCGAGCATTGATGGCCAGTTGTGTCGCTTCGAGAGCGACGACATGGATTGTTTTGACACTCAATTAGAGGAGGAGAAGGCCAACGCGGGCGCGATCTTGGATCAGACGTACTACTACGCGCGGAATTTAGGGGATGGTGACGAGTCCTTTATCTATCATGTGTCGCGGATCAACGGCGCTTCACCGGACTTTCATGATGAAGAGGACCTGGCCTTAAGCGGTGACTTGTTCGTGAAGAGCGTCCTCGACTTCGTTGCGGTTAAAGAAAGAGGTGCCTCTATACTTATAGATGATGGTGAGGCCGAGGCGAGTTATCTCATTGGCCTGGGCCAGGGCTTCGAAGTGCTCATCGTCCAGCTCGACGAGGACGGCGCGCCATCCAAGTACGCCGTCGTCCCGAGTGCCGTGGACTGGGCCGGCGCTACTGAACAAACCCTGACGAAGGGCTTCGGCGCCGCGTTCGGCTACGACACCTCGGACGGCTCAAGTGCGACGCTGTACTTCGCGGCCAATGAAGGTGCTGGTTTATTCCAGATCACCTTACCTCTCAGTGTGGACGACGCTTGCTGGAACCAAGGTGATGACGTCGAGACACATGCCCAGTGCGCCGCGTCGAGCGCGTCCATTAGTAGAGTGGCGGATTCGGCCGAGACGGATTCGAATGACGGCATGAACTGCCCGGTAGTGTGGAGTGTGGCGCAGACGTACGCGCCGACGCCCGGCCCCTGCCCCGAGGACGAGGTGTGCTGGACCGACGCTTCCATCCAACCCTGGGACTGCCAGGGGGAGATGCGGCCGGTCCAGGTTCTGAAAGATTCGGACGAGAGCGTGTACCGGGCCATGACCCTGAATCTGGAGACCGGGGAGTACGAGGACTTGTTCGAGTTGGAGTTCAGCGAAGACCAGCACGTGAACGCCGTCGGGCTCCTAGGTTCCCCGGTCACCGACCCCACGACCTTTTACGCCGTCGGCAAGTTCGACGAACGCTTGTGCCGCTTCGACGACGAGGCCAAGGTCTGTTTTAGTACAGAGCTCGAAGTCAAGGCCAACGCGGGCGTCATAGGCGGCGTCAACTACTACTACGCCCTGAACTTGGGGCAAGAAGACACGCGCATCCACGTCGTGGAGGGTGTGAATGGGGACTTCCCCGTCTTCCACTCGAACGATGAGCAGTTCGCCGTCTCCCCTTCGCTCTTCGAGGACGAAATCCTGGATTTCGCCTTCGTAAGCGAGGCGGACCGCACCGTCATCGACGACGACGAGGACCGGGGCCTGTACCTCATTGGTCTAGCTAGGGACCTGTCCGTGTTCGTCGCGAAAATCACCGACGGTATCCCGTCCCACTACGCCATTGTACGAGGCACGGCGGACTGGGACCAGGAGGACGAGCCCGAGGACCCCGGGACGTACGGGGCCGCCTTCGCCTACGAACCGTCCGACGGCTCCCTGACCAAAGTGTACTTTGCAAGTAACGAAGGAACGGGCATGCTCCAACTCCAACTCCCGCTGACCATCGACGACGAGTGCTGGATGACCGGCCTCGACGCCACGGCCCACACCGTTTGTGCCACGTCCGCGTCCCTAAAGTGGGTCGTGTCCAGCGACGAGGCCGACAGCAACGACGGCCTCAACTGCCCCCGGGGCGACTTGTTCGAGACGCCCCAGCCTTCACTTTCACCGGTGTTCACGTACAAGCCCAGTTATGGACCTACACCGTCCCCCCTGACGGCGCCGCAGCCCTCACCCACCGCCACGCCGACGACATCGGTGCCCACGTACGCCCCGCAAGTCCGGCCCACTTCTTTATCTCCCGTCGCCGCGCCTTCACAGCAACCGCAACAGGGCCCCTCGCCGGAGCCCACGCTCTACATGCCCTCGCCGGCGCCCAACTACTCTCCGTCGTTGAAGCCCACGGTCGCTTCTACTGTGCCACCGACAACGTCATCCCCGACGCCGGACCTCTACTCGCCCACTGCCAGGCCGTCTGCTGAACCGCTCCAGAGCGTCGACTGCGCGGTGGAGGGCAACCCCCTGCAAGTCATGAAGTACGACGGTGACGACGAGTACTCGGTGCGCATGCTCGACCTCGGGACTGGGTCCTATACCAAGTTGTACGACTTGGACTGGTTTAGTGGGCACGTGAACGCCGTGGGCATGGTCTACGATGCTTCTCTCTCTAGTTTTTACAATATCGCCGCGTTCTATAGCGATGGCGCTCTAACGTCGCAGCTCTGCCGCTTCGGGCCCAACGTCGAACGCCTCGAGTGCTACGGCGACCTCGCCATGCATAAGCCAAACGCCGGCTGCGTCTTGGTGGATAGGTACTACTACGCCAAGGACCCTGGAAACAAGGAAGAAAAAGGCGTCTACTGGGTCGACCGCGTCGACTCCACGACGCCGGAGTTCCACGCGGACATCAAGTTCGTGATCTCTACTACGTTATATGAAGACGGTGTATTAGACTTTGCGCCGTTACGAGAGCAACTGGACGACACGGGCGCGGGCCGCACGGGCCTGACCGTCACATCTTCTTTCGTTGAAGACGGCGAGACGGCCGACTACCTCATCGGGCTCGGCGAGAAGCTGGAGGTTCTTATTATTTTTATTGATGGAGAAGGCTACCCCTCGAAGTACGCGGTGCTACCGTCGACCTTGAACGGGAAGAGTGATACGGACTCCCAGGAGGTCGGGGCCGCCTGGACCTATCTCACGGTGGAGTCGGCGGGCTCCTATACCGCGGAGCTGCTCTTTTCGAGTAATGAGGACAAGGGCGTCTTCGCCATGACTTTACCCATCACGGTGCCAGCCGACTGCTGGAACGAGGGCCTCGACACGAGTACACACGTCTTCTGCGGCGAGGCCGCGCCCGTGGCCTTAGCGACCAAGTACGGAGGCCCGGGGGACGACGTCAAATCGAACGACGGCATGAACTGCCCCTTCGTCGTGCTGCGGGACCCCACGCCGGCTCCTGTTGTGGGGGTCCACGACCCGACGCCGGCGCCCGCGGTCAGCGCGACGCCGGCGCCCGCGGTCAGCGCGACGCCGGCGCCCGCGGTCAGTGCGACGCCGGCGCCCGCGGTCAGCGCGACGCCGACGCCCGCGGTCAGCGCGACGCCGACGCCCGCGGTCAGCGCGACGCCGGCGCCCGCGCCCGCGCCGACGGTGCCCGCGCCGACGGCGACGCCGTCTCTCCTCGTGTCGTCGCAGCTCGTGGTGGAGGACGTGCCGAGCGGCATGAACGACGCCGCGCTGGCCTTGGTCGTCAAGGCGGCGCTCGTCGACGCGCTCTCCGGCGTGGCCACGGACGACGACGTGCTCTCGTGCGACGTCGCGGCGAGGAGGCGGCTCTCTCACAAAAAGGCGAAGCGCTTCGCCCTCGGCGCGCTGCACGCGCGGAGCCTGCAGACCGCCGACGAAACGAAAACGGTCGCGTTCTCCGTCCGGCTGACCGGCCGGGACCAGTCCGCGGCCGCGCTCGCGGCCGAGCTGTCCGCCGCCGCGGCGAGCGGCGCGCTGACATCGAGCATGGCGTTCGCCGCCAGCGAGGCGGGCTTTACGGCGCGCCCCGCGTGCTCTGCAGAAGCCAATTCGCTGGAGGTGCTGCTCGCCGTTTCTATCGCCGAGGGGGCGCCGAGCGCGCCGCCGGTTCCTGCGCCGACGGCCATGCCGGTCGCGGCCTCCCCGGCACCGGTCGCGCCTTCGCCCGCGCCGTCGTCGGAACCGACCGTCACCTTCAAGCCGACGCTGGACGCGGAGCAGCAGTGCGTCGAGGCTTACTACGACTGCTCCGTCACGGAGGCGGGCTTCACCGAAGGTGATGATAATGATGACGACGACGACGTGTGTGATGTCGCGGTCGGCGATGTGACGTCCACCCCGGCCGGCACGACGAACCACGGCGACGGCGTCGGCTGGTGCATGTCGACCCTCGACGAGTTCGTGGGCTGCGCGGCCTCGCCGTCCGAGTGCTGGACGACCTGCGAAGCTGCCTATGGAGACGACCTCGTCGCGATCGACTGGAACGTCGACGGCGGCTGCTACTGCCAGGACGCCTGCCCCTGCATGGACCTTGACTCTTCTGTAGTCCTAATCACGCGCGACACCGTCATACTACCGAGCAACTGCACGACCTGCGATTATTATGAAGCGGCGCTCCACGACGAGTGCGCCTATCACGAGGAGCTCCACGAGGATTCCGAGACCTGTCGGAGCGACTATTACGCGGCCGTGGAATGTTTACTAGAACTCCAGCTGGCGGAGTCGGAGGCGGAGTGCCCCACGCAGACGTGCGTCGAGGTCCTCGCGACACCAATGCCCACGCCGCAGCTCTCGCCCGCGCCGTCCTTCCGCCCGACCCCATTACCAGCACCTGCGCCGACGCCGCTACCGACGCAAACGCGAGCGCCGACCGTCAAGGGCATCGTGCCGGCCTCGTCCTCGAGCAGCAACGGCCAGGGGGGCTTCCAGGAGGACGTGCAGAGCGCCGGCTCGCCCACGATGATCGCGCTGACGTGCATCGGCGGCGTGCTCGTCGCCGGTGCTGTGGG
>Ga0114994_10002851_pt1 | contig 12674 bp, 15 predicted proteins | sample ArcticOcean_MG_C_9_FD_87043 | JGI IMG/M metagenome (GOLD analysis project Ga0114994, IMG submission 87043) | Marine microbial communities from western Arctic Ocean - ArcticOcean_MG_CB2_152 | ecosystem: Environmental > Aquatic > Marine > Oceanic | place: Arctic Ocean: Canada Basin | collected... | reverse complement strand
GTTGGAGCCATGAATACCTTGAATAAGTCTATTTTTTTCATATTATGTTGTTTTATATACGATAAGTTATTTATTTAGTTATAAAAATAAACAAACAATTGAGATTTTTAAATAGTATGGTACATTTAAGTTAGAATTAAAATTAAAATTATAATTATGGAAATAGTAGGTATAGTTGGAAATGGGTTTGTAGGGGAGTCACAAATTTTTGCGTTTTCACCAACAAATGAAATTAGAGTGTATGATATAGACCCTTTAAAGTCGACACATACTAAAGAAGAAACACATAAATCAGATTTCATATTTGTATGTGTACCAACACCTATGAGTGTTGACGGGAGACAAGACTTGTCTTTCATTGAAAAAGTTTTTGAAGAGTCCGTTGAGGGTCCAATCTACATTATTAAGTCAACTGTATTACCTGGAACTACAGAAAAATTACAGAAAAAATATCCTCATTTGAATATAATCTTTTCACCTGAGTTTTTAACTGAAAGAACCGCTAAATTAGATATGTTAACTCAGGCTAGAATAATTTTTGGTGGCAACAAAGAACTAACGGATAGAGTTGAAAAACTATTTTCAAATAGATTTATGAATCGTCATTTTATACATACTGACTCAAAAACTGCTGAATACATAAAATATATGAATAATACATTTTTTGCGACTAAAGTCTCATTAATGAACGAATACTATAGATTAGCTAAATTAGTTGGAATTAATTGGGACGATGCCATGTACGGGTTTTCATCTGATGGACGTATTGGTGATTCACACTTACACGTACCAGGACCTGATGGTAAATTAGGTTTTGGTGGTACTTGTTTCCCTAAAGATATTAATGCGTTAATTTCCATGGCTAACGATGTCGGTGTTAATATGAATGTCTTAGATGCGGCATGGAAAACTAATTTGGAAATTAGACCTGAGCAAGATTGGAATAAACTAAAAGGTAGAGCTATAAGTTAAAAAAAATGAAAAAAGTAATTATTTTAGGTGGTGGAGGGTTCATAGGTGGACATCTTTCAAAAAGATTAAAAGAAGAAGGTAACTCTGTAACCATATGTGACATAAAAAACCATGAGTTTTTTAATCATACAGATATATGTGATAATTTTATTAAAGGTGATTTAAGAGACCCTAAAATTGTAGAACAAGTTATTACGGAAGATATTGATGAGGTTTATCAATTAGCCGCAGATATGGGAGGTGCTGGTTACATATTTACAGGTGACAATGACGCAAATGTAATGCATAATTCAGCTTTAATAAATTTAAATGTAGTACACGAATGCGCTAAAAAGAAAGTCGGTAAAGTATTTTATTCTTCTTCGGCATGTATGTACCCCGAACATAATCAATTAGACCCTAAAAACCCAAACTGTGAAGAATCGTCCGCATATCCAGCTAATCCTGATTCAGAATATGGGTGGGAAAAGTTATTTTCAGAGAGACTATTCTTATCATTTAATAGAAATTACAACTTAGATGTAAGAATTGCACGTTTTCATAATATTTTTGGACCTATGGGTACGTGGACAGGTGGTAAAGAAAAGGCTCCCGCAGCGATGTGTCGTAAAGCTTCAGAAACTAAAAATACCTTAGAAGTGTGGGGAGACGGAAATCAAACACGTTCATTTTTATTTATTGATGAATGTATAACCGCAATTTTTAAACTAATGGAATCCGATTTTATTGGGCCTGTTAATATTGGTTCTGAAGAAATGGTAACTATAAATCAGTTAGGTCAAATGGCTATTGATATCTCTGAAAAAGATGTTAAAATTAGTAACATATATGGTCAAGAGTTTATTGAAAAATATGGATTTGAATGTCCCTTAGGTGTGAGAGGTAGAAACTCTGACAATAAACTCTATAAAGATAAAATAGGGTGGGAAGTTTCCCAACCTTTAATAAATGGTATGAAAAAAACTTATCAATGGATTGACGAACAAGTAAAAAATAATACCTATATATACGAAAGTCCCGATAAGGGAAATACAATATATCGTAGAGAGTTTGGTAAATCATCAAACACTCGTGAGAAAATGAAATAAATATACAATACTGAAATAATGGCAAGAAAAGGAGAATCGAGCACAAAAAAATTACCTAGAAAAGATTTAATAAATAAAATAATTAGTAAAAACCCTAAACAAAAATTTTTATCAGATAGTCAAAAAAAATACCACGAAATATTAAAAAATAGTGAAATAACAATATGTACAGGCCCAGCAGGTGTTGGTAAATCTTATATAGCAATGAAAGCGGCGGTAGAATTACTAATGGAAGAAGATAATTCATATGAAAAAATTATCATAGTAAGACCGGCGGTTGAGGCAGAAGAAAAATTAGGTGCATTACCTGGTAACTTAGAAGAAAAATTAGACCCATACATTTTCCCATCTTATTACTTATTAAATAAAATTATAGGTAAAGAAGCTAGAGAAAAATTAAAAGAAAATGATATTATAGAAGTTTTTGCTTTGGCATATATGAGAGGTATGAATATTGATAACTCAATATTAATATTTGAAGAGGCTCAGAATTCAACACCTTCTCAGATGAAATTATTATTAACTCGAATAGGTTTTAATAGTAAATTCTTTATATCGGGGGACATTGACCAAACAGATAGATATAAAGATAAAACACAATCAGGGTTATATGATGCGACTATTAGGTTTACAAATTTAGATAAAGTTGGTACATATAATTTTAAAAATGATGACATTATTAGAAATCCTTTGATTAGTAAATTATTAGATAGATACGACACATGAGAATAGCATTTGACATAGATGGAGTTATACGGAACACTTTTTTAAAGGCGGAACAATTATATCAAAAACACTACATTGATGAGTTTGAGGACGAAGATAGTTCCGTTTATAATGAAGAAACTAAAGAGTTTGATAAAGATTTAACCGTTGATGAGTTTAAATATGAATTGGATTTACCCGTTAAATCTTTAGACAATTTAATTAAACACTTTAAATTTAAGGATAAAGAAGATTTATTTGAATTCTTTTATGTTGATTTCGCCATGCAAATTTTTGGGCACTCACCATCAATAGACGGACCAACCTTTAATCTTTTAAATGAGATATATGAAACTTTAAGAAATGACCACGAGGTATTAATAGTGTCTGACGAAATAGGTAAATCTAAACCGGCAACATTATTTTTCTTGTCTAAATATGGGTGTTTAGTTGAAAAAATAAAATTTTATTCTAATGTTACGATAGATAGTATGTGGGATGAAGTGGATATTCTAATCACTGCAAACCCAAATCATATTATAGACCAACCAAAAAATAAAACAGTTATTAAATGTACTACATCATATAATGAGAGTGTTAATTCAAAATACACAATTAATGAGATTGGTGAATTTAAAGAACTTTATAAACAATTAAAATTAAAATAATGTTACAATTTTTAGATGAAAATTACTACGTTGACTTCATTGCTTTAGAAAAAGAAGTTAACATACCTAAATCGGAAGATGGAAAAGTATTACCCCCCAAAAAAGAAACTGAGGAAGGTAATGACGACAAATTTAGTCAACATATAAGTGTTGTAAAATTTGAAACAATAAAAATGATGTTAGAAGTCGTTCTAACCGAAAGAGAAGAAATAGACGATAATTTAGGAATACGTAGTGGAACTTCAAAGTCTTTAAGTATTCCCTTTAAAATTGCATTTAATACATTATTAAGACACGGAATAATAAAATATATTTAAACTATGGATACAGAACTATTAAAAAAAGTTGAATTATCGGTTCAACGATTAACAGATAAATCAGTAAGGATTTATTTTTTAACACAAGATACTAAAGGGAACGCTAAAGCCTCCGTAAGACAAACTTATGAGATGGCATTAACCCTTAAAAATAACGGATTTAATCCAATAATAATTCATGAAACAAAAGAATATCATGGAGTTTCAGAATGGTTAGGTGAGAAATATATGGAATTACCACATGAATCTATTGAAGGTGAAGATTTAAAAATTTCTCCTGAAGATTTTATTGTCGTACCTGAAATATATGGTCATGTATTAGAACAACTCTCTAATTTACCTTGCGGTAAGATTATTTCATGTCAAGCATACGACCACATGTTAGAAACTCTACAACCGGGTACAACTTGGGCACAATATGGGTTTTTAAAGGCTATCACTACTAGTGAAAAACAAACAGAACTCGTAAAAAGTGTTATGAAAAACGTAACTTTTGATATAATACCTCCTTTTATTTCTGAAAACTTTTCGGCGAAAGAGGTACCATCAAAACCAATCATTTCTATTCACACTCGTGACCAAAGAGATACTATGAAAATAATTAAAACCTTTTATTTAAAATACCCACAATTCAGGTGGATAACATTTAGAGATATGAGAGGACTTAATCAAGAACTATTTTCGGAATATTTAAAAGATGCGTTTGTTTCAGTATGGGTTGATGATACATCATCTGTCGGTACATTCCCAATCGAATCAATGGCAAGTAGAACACCTGTAATTGGTAAGGTTCCTAATTTAAAACCCGATTGGATGGAAGAAAATAATGGGGTTTGGACATACGAACTAAATCAAATGACTGACATTATTGCTGAATTTGCACAAAATTGGTTAGAAGATAATATTAACGATGAATTATATGTTTCAGGTCTAAAAACCGCAAGTAAATTTAAAAATAGAGAAGAATTCGAATCAAACGTGGTTGGAACATTCTCAGGTTACTTAGAAAATAGAAGAGGGATATTTGAATCTCAAATAGATAAACTTAAAGTAGAAGAAGAAGAAAAATAATAATAATTATGGAAAATAAATTAAACGTATCAGTTATACTACCTATTAATTCATCAAAAGTAAGAAATTTTGTAGAATTTTTTAATAGTTGTATACTTTCAATTATCAAACAGTCAACACCAATTGACGAGTTAGTAATTGTACATAGTGATGAAGAGTCACTAAAAGAAGTTGTCCAAAACTTTGACTATAGCGGACTAACAGTAAATTTAGTTGAAAACACAGGTGATGTTGATTTCTCATCTCAAGTAAATTTAGGAGTTGAAAACGCAAAAAATGAATGGATTTCGTTATTGGAGTTTGATGACGAATACGCATCAATATGGTTTAAAAATGTTAAGAGATATATGGAAGCATATCCAAAGGTATCTGGATTTTTACCACTAGTACTTGATGTTGATGAAAAAGGTGTCTTTGCTGGATTTACGAATGAGGCGACATTTGCGGCTAACATGAACACTGAAATTGGTTACTTAACTAATGAAGTTTTATTAAATTATCAAAATTTCCAAACAAGCGGAGTTGTACTTAAAAAATCAATTTTTAAAGACTTTGGTGGATTTAAAAAATCTATGAAATTAACTTTTGTATATGAGTTTCTACTTAGGTTAAGTTATAATTCAGTATCAATAATGACAATACCTAGAATTGGTTACAAACACATGAACATGAGAGAAGGTTCAATTTTTTGGAATTACAAATTTGGCGAGAAAAAAATATCAGAAGACGAAGTAGCGTTTTGGATTGACTCGGCGAAGAAAGAACATTTTTTTATTGAAGATAGAGACATAAACTATCAAGCAATAGATGTTTAATGTTAAAAAAACCTAAAAATGAAAGTACCTCTAATGATGAAATTGTTAAGATTGTAGTTTCAGGAGAACCTATCACCACTGAAATAGTGTCGGGTAATACTGAAACTGATGAATCTACAGAACCAAAAAAAAGAGGTAGAAAACCAAATCCTCTTAATTATTTTGCAGAAAGAGAAGAGAGAGCAGTTAGATTATTTTTAACTGCCTCTACTTACACCGAAAAAAACGACATATACAATGAGTTTTTAAGGGCTCCCTTAGATAAAATGATAGAGTCAATCATTAGAAGGTATAAACTTTATAGGAAAGGTATGGAATTTCGTGAAATTAATGACGATACCCATTCTTTTTTAATAACTAAAGTAGAAAAATTTAAACCTGAGAAAGGTAAAAAGGCGTACTCATATTTTGGTACCATATGTAAAAATTACCTTATGGGTATGATTATTAAGGACCAAAAAGAACAGAATAGAAAAATTTCATATGAGGATATCACTACTAAACTAGAGAGTAGACCTGATATGATTTATTATATTGAACATGAAAAAATAGAAGCGACTGACGTTATCAGAAGATTTATTAAAGAACTTAATGATTATATCGAAAATAACGATTTAAATAATAATGAATTAAAATTAGGATATGCTCTAATGGAGTTGTTTGAAAACTATAGTAATATTTTTATCGGCACAGATAATAATAAATTTAATAAAAATATTATACTACTATCTTTACGGGATATGACTAACATGTCAACAAAAGAGATAAGAACATCCATGAGAAAATATAAGAAATTATATTATGAGTTAACAAATAAGTTACATAATCTATAAAAAATTATTCTATAAATATTTATAATATTATGGCAAGACCCAAAAAAAAAGAAATAGTATTAAGTAAGGACTCCGTTCTTTCACTTATGCAGGAAATTTACAACGAACTTGTTGAACAAAGAGCGACTGCCATAAGAATACAAAATAAAATGTTGGCAATGTTAAAAGACCCTGAAGATATGACTGTCATAGGGCCAGTTATTAAAGAACAACAAAAAATCGTAAACGATACTATTGAAAAGAAATTATCACTTTCTAAATTACAATCTACAATATGGGAAAAAACTAGTAACACTTCTAGTGAAGATTTTAGTTTGTCCGAAATTGATGATGACACATTACAGACCTTAATACAACAAGATTTAAGTAATGACGATAAGAAGGACGGTTATAAACTTGATTAAAATTAACCATTATGTCGATAAAAGATAAGTTTCAACAAGCAAGTTCGAAAGTAGATGCTTACAAGTCAACAATTAATACTGCGGTTAATGAAGAAAAGTTACAAAAATTATCTGACGGGTTAGATAGTAATTTTCAAAAAGCAAAAAGTGAGTCACTAAAGCAATTGAATGCTATGGGTGATGTCAAACAAAGAGCACAACAAGAGATTGAAAACGTATTCGATGAGTTAACTAAGTTATTTAAAAAAACTATGCCGAGCGGTAAAAACACTGGCTCTTCAACTATAGATTTCTTAATCAAACAAGTTTTAATGGCGAGTCAAAATACTAAATCCCGAATGGGAGAAATAGTTTCTGAAGAAGTATTAAAAATTGCTGGTTGTTCCGAAGAACAGGAGTTTAATAACGACCCATTATATATACCCGTATCTGATGTTGATTTAAGAGAGTTATTAAAAAATGACCCATCATCAAAGCCGTGGATATTTAGATACGAAAAAGAGGACATTTCTGTGGGTACCACGCCATTTTCTATGGATAAAGAAATGTATAATAGACTTCAAAACGAAGGTACTTCATTCAATAGTGAATATGGTAGTAATTATGTGGGCGCGTCGGGAGCAGGTATTTTTGATATTAAATATGTAACCACTTATAATGACCCGAATACAGGAACACCAATCTTCGGTGATTTTTATGAAATAACAATGGCCAATAGGTTAAACGGTAATAATTTAGGTGATTTTTTAAGAGATTATTATGGTTCTATAGATATAATTAATTTTAATATGGTTTCCGTAGAAATCATGAATATGTTAACTAATATTATTGATATCTCAGGAGGAATCTCAGTTAATCAAAAAGAAGAACAAAGTAAATTTGAAAAAATACTACAAAGAATTTTAGGGTTATGTTTTGATAGTAATAGAGAAATTGATGTTCAGGGTACGGCTAAATTAGGTCAGTTAGATAATATTGACCCCTCATTTTTTGAAATGGCACCTTTGGATTTAAAAAATATTGAGATTGAAGTTAATAACATGATTCAAGGGGTTACTGAATTTACAGACTGTAATAATGTGAAATTACCGGTCAATACAGAATCGTTATTAGATTCACTAGCTCAACTTATTAATGACGATGTTGGTAATGCTGGTCAAAACGCAGATAACTTAATGGGGTTAGTCAATAATATGGCTAAAGACCAAGATTGGAAACTTAATATACCATCGGGTATTGATTTAAGTTTAAATGTAGCCATAAATAATGATTTTTTAAAGATTATCCCAAAAGCGGTAATGTTTTCCATATTAAGACCAAAAATGTTATTAGGGTTACAAATTATAATGAAATCGGTTAATCCCAATTTTACGAATATATTAGCGTTAAGTAACTTAGAGTCATTTGTTAAAACGTTTGGTAAATTTATAACAAATATGTTAAGTAAAATTGCCGCAATATTTATCGAAGAATTATTCATATTACTAAAAAAGAACTTAAGATTATTAGTAGAGACTTTATTAGTTGAGATAGTTAAAGAGGCGAAAAACAAACAAGCGGCAATGATTGCAGGTATAATATTTTTAATAATACAACTCATTCAAGGGTTTATTGATTATAGAGAATGTAAAAGTTTAGTGGACGAGATATTAAAGTTATTAAACTTAGGTGCCGCAGCAACAGGTATATCTTTACCATCATTTGCGTTAGCCGCCAGCTCACTATTAGGTGGTTTTTCCCCTACAAGAGCAATGACTGAAGTAACAGAAAGACTCCAATCGATAGGTATACCGACAGGTGACCTTCCAAGTGGAGCGGCAAATATTAACATGCCAGCAATCTTTAAAACAATAAAAGGTACCTACCAAGAGCAATTGGCGAACGGTAAGGTCGAAGTTTGGATACCACCGTTAGCGGTTCCACCTGTGATAGCAGGAGCAACGGCACCGGCAAAGGCTTCAGGAAAATCATTTTAAAATGGACGAAAATAAAATAACAAAAACACTATTAGATTATAAGACAATCCCTAATAAAGATTTAATTGAAGCGATGGATTTCTTAGAAAATGATTTTCAAGAAACAAAAAAAAATATTATTAAATTAACTCACCATTTAGATAGTAGTGAAATTATTTATAATAAAATCTTAAACGAATATAAAAAAAGAACTAAGTAATGTCAGAAATACCATATAATAATAGAATACTATTTGTTGGTGAGTGTATCGATAACATTGACCCAATGGGGTTAGGGCGTATTCGTGCAATTTTAAAGACTGAAAATACTACTGATAGAGAAAAAAGTGTTGCCGAAACAGTGGGGGTCGTAGAAAAGTGGTCATCAAGAGACCCATTTGTAATAAGACCATTACTCCCCGTTTTTATTAATACCTCACCTAAAAAAGGTGAATTTGTACACTTAATGTATACTAACTCTGATGATAAATCCAATAAAGATAAGTTTTATATTTCAGGAGTGTTTTCTTCATTAACGAACCTTAATCAAGAACCATATGACCCGGCGGTAAGTAATAGTAATTTAGGTAGTAGAAATAAACAACAAAAAAAATTACGTAATCCAAAGACTGGAATTGAATTTGAGTCAGTTAACAAAGGGGTATACTCTAAACCTGATGACATATCTATTGACGGTAGAGGTAGTGCGGATATTATAGTTAAAAATGATACGGTACTATTAAGAGCGGGTAAATTTAATGGTGTTCCGACACCTAACGTTTATCCCGTAGGAAACGACAATAGGTCATTTATTCAACTTAGTAAATTTAATAAAAAAACTGTTTATGGGGAGGCTGAAAAACTTTATAAGTTTAAATTTAAACATAAACCCATTAAGATTTTAGTTGAATATAATGTAGATAATCCAGATAATAATGCAAACGCATATACCGGTGGAATTTACATATATACTTTAACTCCAAATGAAAGAAATGGTAGTCAAAGTTTTAATTTAACAACAAATGTTGAAAGCACTAAAAATTTATACCAAAAATTTGATTTTTTAGCGTTAACCGTAAACGATTTAACACGTCTAATCAACGAAATAATTAATGGTGTATCGGAAAGGTTAGTTCCTGACTTATCTAACATAACAACGTCCGTTAAACCTTTAGGTCCTTTTAGGTTAAGAGGTAGTGCAGATTCTATTTTTCCAATTTATTTTAGACCACAATCAAGTCTTTATAGTAAGTTAACCTCTGATACCTCACAAACAAATGAAAAACTATTTGTGGCGAATTTAATGGCTGGTGTTAAAGTTAAACCATCAGATTTAGTGGGTGGTTACGGATTAGTTTATGACCAATCTAAAAGAGGTGATGTACCATTCACCCCCGAAAAAAACGAACTAATACCCGAAAAAGAAGTATTATTAAATAATACCGCATCGATAATGGGTGGTGATTATGTTTATTTATTATCTCATAAATCGGTAAAAAGTGGTACGGGTAAAATAAACTTATCTGACACTTTGTACGGTATTGAAGAGTATACCCTATCGGATGAAATAGAGCCAAAAACATCTTCAGTAGTTAGAGGTGAAGAGTTAGTTGAGTTACTTAATTTAATGGTCCAATTTCTTATCGGACACGTCCATCCATACCATGGTATGGTTCCTGACGGTACATCTACCAACGGAGTTACAATGAATAAATTACAAGAAGAACTAAGAAATGCGAATCAAAAGATACTAAATAAGTATATTCGTATAAACTAAGTATTTATATTAAAAAGAGTTTATGTCAGCGTATAAATCATATTTTAATAGAAACACCACTATTGTTTCAAATTCCTATTCAAACACAGGAAGAAACCCTATATCAGAATTATTCTTTGGTGGGGTAAATAATGTAATCACTCCGAAAGGTTATAGTCGTTTATTATTTGATATTGAATTATCGGGATTAACTAATCAAATTAGTAGTGGAGTAATATCTACAGGATGTTCAAAAAATATGAAACATATTCTTAATATGACTAATACCTCATCATTTGATTTAGAATTATTAAATGCGACGTGGTCAAATGGAAGAAGAAGGGCTACGTCTTTTGATTTAGTACTTTTTAGAATACCTAAAGTTTCGGGGTCAACAGGTAATATTCAATCGTGGGATGAAGGTGTCGGGTACGACTACTATGACTTTACAGAGTTACCTACAGATAAAGCCTACTCAAGTAGACCAACGAATTGGTATGAGTCACAAACAATTTCAAATTGGTCGGTTCCTGGTGTATATGATAATTTAAATGGTAACTCAAGTTCAGGTCTTAATTTCTCAGGTTTAACGGTTATCGACACACAACATTTTGAATTCGGTAATGAGGATATTAAATTTGATATGACTCAAGAAATTAATGATATCTTAACCGGGGCAACCACAGGGGTAACAGGATGGGGAGTCGCGTATTATCCACAAGTGGAGAACATTACAGGTTTAACTGAAAATTATGCGGTTGGGTTTTTTACGAGACACACTCAAACTTTCTATGAACCGTATTTAGAGACCACATATGACGACCTAATACAAGATGATAGAAATATTTTTTATGAAAATAAAGAAAATAGGTTATATCTCTATAGTTACCAATTTGGTAATCCACAAAATTTTGATGAATTACCTACCGTAGACATTATGGATATGAACGGTTTACCGATTTGGTTTAACTTATCTACCTGTCAAATCACTAATGGGGTCTATGAGGTTATAGTTCCGCCACTTACATCATCAAGTGTTCCGTGTATGATGTATGACACATGGAAAGGTTTAAAAATAAATGGAGTAGATATTTCTAACGTAACTAACGAATTTGTAGTTAATGATTTATCGGACTTATATCAAATTGGTTCCACCACAAACAACCCTTCAATATATGGTTTTGATTTCTTCGGGATAAAACAAGACGAAAAGATATTAGGTCCAGATACTCGTAAAGTTAATGTTATCATTAAGAAAGCTTATACTACAAATGAAATATTAAATAAAGTTGACGCGTATTATAGGGTGTATGTTAGAGAAGGTAAGACCGAGGTCCAAGTTCAAGATTGGACAGAATTAAATAGGACTCCCGATAGTCATTACTTTATGTTTAACACTGATGATAAAATACCTAATGAGTATTTTATCGACATAAAGGTTATAACTGATAGAGAAACTAATACTTATAAAAGAGAACTTAAATTTCAAATAGTTAATAGAAAATGAGAAAAATATCAATAACTGAGAACCAACTTATCGAAATAATTACTAGAGTAATTAACGAAAAGAAGAAAAAGAAAAAGAAAAAGAAGGACACTACTTTATGTTCTAGAGGTAAAAACGCCGCAAAGGCGAAATATGATGTATATCCATCGGCATATGCCAATGGTTATGCAGTACAAGTATGTAAAGGTAAAATGCCTGGTTTAGATGGACAAAAAAAATGTTCAGGAAAATATTGTTAAGATAAAAAATAATTGTTATATTTGTTTTAAATAAAAAAACATGTATCGTAACCCTACCTATCGTTTAGTAAAAATTAATAATGGTCAAGAGACAATTATTATTGAAACTGAGGCAACCTGTATTGAAAGGGCTTTAGATTATTTTTATTTAATGGTACCTGAATCTTACGGTAATAAAAAATACGCAATTAGGATTAAACCCTCTAATGTTAGAGATATCGCTGTAATTTGGGATTAAGAAGTTTTAGATATAACCCATTGGTATCCCACATTACCACCATTTAATAACCAATCAACATACTCCTTATCTTTTTGTGGTTTTCCTTTAAAAGTCTCATTTAAAGT
>Ga0114994_10002848_pt1 | contig 12679 bp, 11 predicted proteins | sample ArcticOcean_MG_C_9_FD_87043 | JGI IMG/M metagenome (GOLD analysis project Ga0114994, IMG submission 87043) | Marine microbial communities from western Arctic Ocean - ArcticOcean_MG_CB2_152 | ecosystem: Environmental > Aquatic > Marine > Oceanic | place: Arctic Ocean: Canada Basin | collected... | reverse complement strand
TATTCTCCACATCTACTTCCTCCAGTTTTTCATCAGGTTTTTCTTCTACTTCTTCTACTTCTTCTGGTTTTTCTTCTTCTTCTTCTTCTTCTGGTTTGTCTTCTTCTACTTCTTCTACTTCTTCTGGTTTGTCTTCTTCTACTTCTTCTGGTTTGTCTTCTTCTACTTCTTCTGGTTTGTCTTCTAGTGTTTCATCATCATCGCGCACAATTGCGCCACCGATTATAGGTGAAACTGGTTCACTACCCTTAGTTTCTTCAACTCCCTCGTTATAGTCAGGTTCTCTAGGTTGATCGTTTCTATTTGCCTTTGTTCTGATTTGCTCTATAATATGATCATAACCCTTTTGTTGGTATTCGCCAATTTTAGATAGAAATACGTCTATTATATCTAGTGATTTTTCTTCTATAATTTTACTTCCATTTAACTGTTTATAGGGTTTAATATTTTGATTTTCTGAGAATGTATTTTCAGGTGAAAATTCGGTCGGCCATATTCTGTAAGGGAAAGTGTATGGATTATCACCTCTTACATAAGAAACATAACCTGTAGCCTTTCTCTCTAGCAACGCTTGTCCAGTCTCTTTACCATCTTTATCCGTTAAAAACGTTCCGTCCGAATTAAACACACATTTAATATCCATTTCGGGACGGTTGTCGTTTATATTCATAATATTTATCAACCATATGATCTCCTTGTAGCTATTGTACATTGGTGTTGCGGACAGCATTAGTAACTTGAGATTATCTATACTTTTAACCAATTTGGTCAATTCGGTTGCAACTAGTTTATCTTCATTGTCGTCGGTCATGCGAATGTTGTGTATCTCATCTATAACTATCAATCTATTATTGAACAATTGTTTTAATTTTTTCTTCACAAGCTGCGATTTTTTCTCGGAGTCGCGAATATTCGCCTCTATATTAGAGCTTTTTTTAATGTAATTAGCAAACTCAATATACCCCAAAAATAAGTACGACTTTTTAATTATTTTGTTTATTTGTCTCACAACGCTCGCCTTGTCCAGACCTCTCATACTCATTGGGTTTATTTCCTTTATTAATTTATTGCCTACACAAGCTGTAATATTCCATAACCCATCAATTAATGATAGTTTTCGCTCGTCAAATAGCTGAAGTTTGAAATTATCTTGAACATTTGGTGCTGCCACGACAATTATCCGATTTGTTATTCCCATTTGTTTATGGTAATCGCGCATTTCTTCGCTAACACCAATTGCCGAGCAAGTTTTACCCGAACCTAACCCGTGATACAGCAATAAGCTATTATATGGTGTCTGAAAAGAGAGGAAATTTCTCACGAACATTTGATGAGGAGCCAATTCAAAGTCCGCATCGCATAATTTCTTCGTGTGGACCTTGAGCTCCTCTTCAGTGGCTAACATTTTACCATCATATCGCGTATCATAGAACTCCTTCTTCTCGGCAATCTTAACGTTGAAATTAGGGTCGAGTAACGTGGGATATAAGAAACTAAATTCATCTGATCTAGAACTGAATGATTTGCGTTCATTCAGTTCTCTTTTAGAGTCTTCATTACATTTCTCTTGAGGGGGCGCTACCGTAGGTTCTGGCGCTACCGTAGGTTCTGGCGCTACCGTAGGTTCTTCTACTTCTGGAATAGTAGGTTCCTGATTAGGTAGTAGCGTGTTTTGTATTGTATTACGAATTGTAGATAAAAATCCTGTTTCGTTTTTAGCCTCTTCGACATTATTAATTTCAGTTATTTTTCTCCTACTTTCTTCTTTTGTAATACCAGGCGGAGGTGGTGGCGAAGGTCGTGAAGTATCGTATTGTCTACTAGGAGCTGGTGCTGCTGGTTCTGGTTCTGCTGGTACTGCTGTTACTGGTTCTGGTTCTGGTTCTGCTGGTACTGCTGTTACTGGTTCTGGTTCTGGTTCTGGTTCTGGTTCTGGTTCTGGTGCTGGTGCTGGTGCAGGTGGTGCTCCTTCAACGTTTATGTTATTATTAGGTAGTTCTACTCCTTTCTTTTTTTCACATAATCCAGTTTTATTGTTTTTTCGTGTTCCATTAGGACATCTGGTTCTTTTTTTCTTGGTTCCCATATTTTGAGATGGAGTCATATTATATATTACATATATAATCTAAAATTGCTTAATACTTTATTTACACGATTAATAACGTCTATCTTTTCTATATTATAAGGTCTTATCATCTCGCAAACATCTGTGTGTTGTTTCCATTCAACCTTACTCACCTCGCTTTTTTGAAATTCAGTTTCAGAATTATTTAAATTGTCTAGATACGCAATATAATAACGGTGTTTGTATGATTTATAATTAGAACCAGTAAATATTTCTTCAATGGGAATTATATTCTGAATAACATTTAAATTATTACGCAAATAGCCTGTCTCCTCTTCAAATTCGCGGAGGGCACAGTTTAAATCCTTTTCGTGATAATTGCGTCTGCCTTTAGGATATCCCCATTCGGGTGTTTCCCAGCTTGTAGTTGATTGAGCAATAAGCGAATCCAATGTGTAATAGTTATTATTGGTCCTTATTCCTTCTTTCAATGTTCTAAATTTATCTCGCGACACCTTTTCCTCGCCTCTATACTGGATTCCGATATTATCTCCCCACAAATGACTCCATAACTCATCAAAGGTCATCGTCGTTAGACGCACCTTTTCTTCGTTGGTCATTTCATTAATTATATTCATGAGATAATTCTTGTTGTGTAATGGATATTTGCCCCGCATAAAATCCACGAACCCAAGAGAATCCTTGCGTCGTATAATTAGGTATTCGACGACCCCCTTATTATATCTAAAAGCTATAATGCCTATACTTGTAATTGGCTGCTTACAATGATGAAACATATGTCCATTTTTACCACAATTATTGCAGAAATTATATTGTTTTGACATTACTATTTGTTATTATCTCTTAATTTTTATATCATTTACAATAAATGGCATTAGATCCTAAAATATGGGGACCGCATTACTGGTTTGTTCTTCATACCATCGCAATCACATACCCATTAACCCCTAATGAAGTCACGCGAAAAAAATATTATGATTTTATTCAAAATCTCCCCATATTTCTTCCCGTGGATGAAATAGGAAACACATTTAGCGGATATTTAGATAAATACCCTGTTACACCATACCTAGAATCGCGACCTTCGTTTATTAAATGGATGCATTTTATACATAATAAAATAAATATAGCAACCGGGCAACCAGAAATAGATATGGACGAGGCAATGGCCGACTACTACGAGCACTACAAACCAAAGGCTGTGAAGGACAACGAGGAACGTCGTCATAGAGAGAAATATGTATTTATGTTTATAATTATAGTTATAGTATTGATAGGAGCTATTCTGTATAATAAATAAGTTAAATATAAATATATTGTTTTAGTAATGATACACCCCAATTCGTATCCAATTACATACATCGGACTTGTATCAACACTATCAATATATTCCCAATTACTTGATTCCCCTATGAAAATGTCTAGAGATAAGTTAACGTTATATAATATATTTAACACCCTACTTAATTGCTATATTATAAATGGATTGTATCCTCATTTCATACAAGACGATGTAAGTAATATAGTGACTAATTTTGATGACATAGAACATTACGCATACCTGCATATTATTGCTAATATTATTGGGTTTTCTGACTCTGCGATTATTATTTTGACACATAACTGGAGGAGGTTAACCAAATTTCAGTTGTATTACAGCGTAACAAGCGGAATGTTATGGTTATACATAATACAAAATGAAAGATACAGGGAACATACCGAAGTATTTTTTGGAATGCTTGCTGGGTCGGTTTATAACGCACTAATGTATGTTAATTATGCGATTACTGGGATGGGATATAAAAATCCTCTTAAGAAAATTTTCATAAAATTACAAGCATCGTCCATATTATGTACGATGTTTCACGTACTTATGCGAATTTATTATAACTCTGAAAATAATTTAATCGCGTTAGGAAATGTGTATTATCTGTCTACCCTATTATATCTCTATCATTCTGAATTATTAACAGGGTTTCCCATTAAAAAACGATACAATACCAAATCGCTGCATGTCCAAATCAACAATAAAATCTACGACGCGACCGAGTTTCAGAATAGACATCCGGGAGGCAACGTCCTCAAGTTCTACAATTGCATTGATAATAACGTCGACGCAACAGACGCGTTCAATACGTTTCATCTTCGCTCAAAGCACGCTAATAAACACCTAGTAACATTACCTATTATACGTATTTTGACAAAGGACGAGTATGTAGAAAAGAATGCTGATTTCCGAAAATTAATATTAAGTTGGAAGAAAAAGGGGTATTTCAATACGAAATATAAATTCTTTATAATATGGGCATTTGTTGTATTTCTCTCTACGTTGTCTAGTTACTACCTTATGTATCTAGGATATCCTCTCATTGGTGGTGTGATGGTTGGAATATCGTGGGCGCAGTGCGGATTTATACAACATCATTCAGGGCATTTAGGATTCAGCGGTAATAACAAGCTTGATATACTGATACAGACATTCTATGAAGGTCTTCTTAAAGGCGGGTCGGCGCGGTGGTGGAGAAATCGCCACAATAAACATCATGCGATGCCTAACTCGATAGAGCACGACGGAGATTTGAGGACAACGCCGTTTTTTGCATGGGATCCAGTTTTAATACGAAAAGTTCCTACGTATCTTCTTCGGGTTCAGCACATTATATTCATACCAATAATGTTCCTCTACGTCCCGGTGTTTTTTATAACGACGAAATTATTCATAATACGGAAGAAATATTGGGATGAGCTAGCAATTATTTTCCTTCATTTCTATTTCAGCAGTTTCTTTGTTACCAATATAGCAGATTTCGTTATATTTTATATGATTGGATATAGCATTCAAGGTTTTTATTTAGGAATTATGTTTGCGTTGAATCATTTTGCGATGTGTCGCATCGACAATGTAGAGACTACGTGGGAAAAATGGCAGATGGATGCGACTTGTAATTGGGGTGTAGGAAATCGCTACGCCGAGGTTTTATCTGGATTTCTAAACATTCAAATAGAGCATCATCTTGCTCCGCAAATGCCCGCAGAGAATATGCACCTGATTATACCAGATGTAATGAAATATTCATTTGACCACAACATACCTTATATAAATTACACGTTTACCGAGGCATTAATTCGCATGATACGCGGATTGAGAAATGCCGGTATTACAGAATTAGAACGCAGAAAAAAATTGAAATGAAATATCGGTATAAATAGTCAGCATAACATAACTACCAACAGTCTCAAATGACTACTTCGCTCATCAAAATGGTTCACTCGCTTCCAGAGGGCGTCTATGGACACGTCTTGACGTTCATTCCTCGCAACGATACTGCACAGTTGATAGTCAACGCTGCAAAGGATGATAAGCTTGTTCTTACCTACCTGCGCAGATACAAGGTGGTGAATGATGATTATAAGGAGACCCTTTACCGAGAATTAGCTCCCTCTGTGCTAGGAAAGACAACTTACGGCGATGACGACGCTTCAATGACCATTATCAGAACGAAAATTTCAGTCGGCGAACGCGTGCGGATGCGGACCATCTCGGAAAAGAAGGGATGTGTATGGTTTCATCGCTCCAATCTGTAAGCGGTATTATGGACATATAATGAGAAAACCAGAAAAAGAGAAAATGTAAAATAGCGAACTATAAAAATAATAATATAATATTTTTTATTTTAATAATATAATATGAAAATAGAACTCCTTATTATAGGAATTACCGCATTTTTTATAGCTAACACTTATTACGATGGTAAATATGTCGTTTTGTTAAAGTCGTGGAAAAAATATTATCAAATGGCCGGCATTGCGTTCGCGGGAGTTTCGGCATACGCTTATTTAAAGAAATTTCCGTCCCAAAGTCACTCTCTGGTAAGTCACGCAAATGGATTTATTAAACATTTACCTATTGATAAGGAGGCGGGAGATTTACTCACACCGATTATTAATATGACAAAGGAAGGTTTTACAAATCCAATGTATAAAGCTACGGGTAACGCAAATCACGGACAAATGATGCACGCACACGTAACACCGCAACAGAAGCGAATGATGAACTCGGGGATGCCAACCGCCACCGGCAAACAAGCCACCAAACGAAGCGTGAGCGAAACAAAGAAAAAATATGTGGCGGCACAACAAGGGTGGACGTGCGGGAAGTGTAAACGACAATTGCCTGCGTGGTTTGAAGTTGACCACAAGACACGTCTAGAATATGGAGGTTCAAATCACGTAGACAATTTAGTGGCGCTGTGTAGAGATTGTCACGGCGAGAAAACCGCTATGGAAAATTTATAAATACGTGGAAAATTTATAAATACGTGGAAAATTTATAAAATGTTGAATTATTATAACTATGTCTAACAGTTTATTTACCGAAATAATAATAGAATTAAAAGAAAAAGCCTCTGTTATACCAGGTAAAATAGTAAACTCTTTAAACAATACTAGTGATTTCGTAAAGAAATTTACAACCGAACCGTTTAATTATGTTATGTTACAAAGTATTATATTTATAACTCTATTGTTAATAATTATATTTAGAGATCCGTTTGAATTATACGCCAACCATTCATTAGAAGTAACATTAGGTATGTTATTTTTATTTTTCATAATGTTTATTACATTTTTCTTCGTTGATCATAGAAAACAGTTTAAATCAAAGGGGGGGTTAAGCGACGATAAAGGATTGTGGAAGAACTTTATTACAAAATTTTTCGGAATGATTGCGTTCGGTATTGCTATTGTGGGGATCGTTTTATTTGGACTATACGTGATTAAAAGCGTACCTCAAATAACGAATATAACGAGATTTATCTTTAGGGTATTAGTCATCTCTGGTGCTGTGGCAATTGGATATATATTATATAAAAGATTTACGAAAAGCAACGTTCCTGATAAGAATAATCGTTTACTCAAGCTCATTAAAGACATTATTCTTTACATTCCGTGTATCCTCATAGATTTTGTTGAGTTCATCAAAAAACAGTGGGATATTACAACTAAAACCGAATGGCTCATTCTGGGAGGAGAGATTGTCGTAATCGGTCTTGGGTATCTTCTTCCTATTGTTTACCAGAAATTAGTAACGCACGATGGAGTAATTCTTCTTAAGGAGCCCAAATATCTTAGTAATAAATATGACTTAGGAACGTATCAAAATCTAAATCCTGCTGACCATAGCGGTAACGCATTCAATTACACCTATTCTATTTCTGGATGGTTTAATATTTACGGTATGGCTCCTAATGTGCGTGCAAGTGCTAACGAGTTTACTGATATTATAAACTATTCAAATAAGCCGAGAATTCAGTTTAATGTGTCAACTAACACGCTAAGAATCCAGAGCGAATTAAGTCACCATATGCACGAACACGACCATACATCTGTAGCCAAACATCATGAAATAGGAGAGGGTATTGAGGTAGGAGCAAACAGTTCTAAAATCGTTGACATTTTTGAGACAAAAGATATTAAATTACAAAAATGGAATAATATTGTGATTAATTACGATTCTGGTTTTATGGACGTATTTTTGAATGGTGAGCTTGTCGGAACAAAAGCATCGGTTTCACCATATATGAAATACGACGTGGTGAGTTCGGGAGCAAATCGTGGAATTCAAGGAGGCGTATGTAATGTTGTGTATTATGACAGAATATTAAGTCAGGGTGAAATAAATATCACATATAAATTACTAAGTGAGTTAAATATACCCCTTCTTTAGTTAATTTCTTATGATACAATATATAGAAATGTTCGCAATGAATAGATTTAATTCATTTGGTAATATGAACTATGGGCAGGGAGGGATGTTAAGAACAATGCTGAAGGCGCTCGTCCTTTTATTCATCGTATACCTCATAGTAAATTGGTATTTTAAGAAGACTAAAAAACTAATATCAATGTCTAGTGGAACAATAGCTCATTCGATTTCGGCCGACGATTTACCAGTAAACACGCAAGCTGGTAATTATACTTATTCTATGTGGTTTTATATTCACGACTGGAATAAAAAATATGGTCAGCCCAAAACAATACTTCAGCGTGGAGACGATGGTGCTGAAAGTTTAAAGGTTTCTTTAGGCGAAACCGAAAATAATATTACGGTAAAGATTAAACATTTTGCCGTTGGATGTGATTCAACAGATAATAATTGTGATTCTTCGTCTAACGAGGGATATCACCCAACAACCGTTCAAAATATACCTTTGCAAAAGTGGGTTAACTTAACTATTAGCACGTTCGGAAAATCACTCGATATCTACCTTAATGGCAAGTTATATAAAACAGATGTGCTCCCTAACCTACCAAAACCTGATATTGAAGGCACTCCTGTTATAATAACTCCCGACGGCGGATTCAGCGGATGGACCACAAACTTCCTATATACACCTAGTCCTACTAACCCTCAACAAGCATATAATATTTACAAAAAAGGTTACGGAGGCAGTATGTTAGGTAATTTATTCAATAAATATCGTCTTAGGGTTCAAGTATTATCAGATAATGAAGTAACCGGTGGATTTGAATTGTAGAATAATATTTGATATATTATGAATTTATTATTCTGAATATGTTATATAATTTATGTTATATAATATATAAGATATGATGGGTTATGGACCTCAAAATTTTAACTATGGTGCTATGAGCGCATTCTATCAAGCAAATTCGCTTGTTGCGAAGTTTGCCTTTTTAGTAATGGTGCTTTTAGTATTCATTGTAATTTTACGTGTAGGCACGGCAATTTTAGCATGGTATTTTTCTCCCCCAGAAAATCCTATTTTACTTGATGGTATGATTGATGCAACAAAAACGATGATAATTCCGCAAAATCCGCTTGTAAAGGGGGCTATTCCGGTATCTCGTTCGGATAATGAGATACACGGAATGGAATTCACATGGTCGGTTTGGATTTTTATTGAAAGTTCTACATTTAATAGCAATGACCATAGATACAAGCACATATTCCACAAGGGAACCGATAAGCAACATCGCGATGACAATGGCGCAAATAATGGAACATATTACCCCAATAACGCGCCCGGTCTTTATATTGACCAAGGTCCATCAGGAATGTCTAATGACCTCCTGTTAAAAATGAACACATACGACGATATTGAGGATAATATTACAATTACAGGCGTTCCACTTAATAAATGGGTTAATGTTATTATTAGATTAAATAAACAAAATCAATTGGATGTTTATATTAACGGAACTCTTACAAAGCGCCATATGCTAAGTGGTATTGGAAAGCAAAATTACGAGGATGTTTTCCTATCAATGAACGGTGGTTTCAACGGATATACTTCCGAACTGCGTTATTTTAACTCGGCAATTGGCACCACTCAAATATACGATTTAGTATCGAACGGTCCAAATCTAAAGAGTAAATCCGAGAATCTTATTAAGAGCACGCCGAGATATCTCTCTAGTAGATGGTATTTTGAGGAAGCGCAGGACATTTAATAATTGTAATGTCTGTTATTAATTTAAATAATTTAGTATTTTAAATATATAATGAGTAAATGCCCTACAAATCCACAGCTTCAAGTCGTAGGTTCTAGAGACACCACCTATAGCTGCGGTATAGATAATAATATTAAAGCTCAACCGTCAAATAATAATTATAGAACCCAAAAAGGTTCATATGCTTATTTTGTAAGAAATCCGCAGAGAACCACTATATGTCCTGACCAAGTGGTTATACCAGAGGAGGAAGAGGATGTGAGTATAATTTATCTATCGGGATTTGAATTTACAATGGCTGGTTCGTTTAAAGAGTATAATCCTGATGAGGTTCAGGATAGAATTGGGAGGTTTAGGGGTTATTCTAAATTGGCTAGAGAACTAGTAGCAAGACCTGCTCAACCACCCATCCTCCCAAGTAGCGGACCAGGTTGTCATTATAAACCTGTTAAATTTTAAATATTTTATTTTAAATATTTTATTTTAAATATTTTATTTTATTTAAAATTTAACTATTCTCGAAGATTAGGATTAATGCATATAGCACGCGAAGGGAAAATCGCACCCGATAAACACATGTCATCACTGTTTACTTCAATACAGCTGCGGAATCCGCGGTCCTCGCCAATGTAGCAGAATCCTGATTTGCCCTGTGATGACTGTGTCGTGCTGCCCGCATCGTCGGCAACCGGAATAAAATGATTCGTCGGCTTGTAGTAAATCTCGTCGCTCTTGCTAGGGTCGTCTATTTTATTGCGCGTAATTCCATTGCGTATCCCGTTGTCCGAAACATTCTGCTGCAATACATCAATACCACTTACAACAGTACCCGACGCCACGTCCGCCAACCCCTTTGTACCTTCCCCCGAAACTACAGCGGTCTGTTTTAGAACATCGCCACCGCTTCTACCAAATATACTAGCAATAGGAGAAACTATACTAGCAGTAAAATCGGTGAATATACCTAAATACGTGAAGAGATTAAATCCTAGAATCGCTAAAATAAGAATTATTAATCCATATTTAATTATATTATTACGTTTAAATCCGTCTCCACTAGGCGTAACCGAATCAGCGATGTTATTTGTTCTAATATTTTCAAAAGTGGTTTGTGAAATTATTTTTTCTAAATCATTAGTCTTTGACATTACTCTATATATATGAGGAAATATATTGTTATGATTTAATTATAGCAACATATAATAATATGGTGGGTAGGAAAACACGTAAGAATCCACGTGCTTTAAACATAAAAATTAAAAATAATATGCGACGTAATCAACGTGTAAAAACCATAGCAAAAGGGCGCTATACGCCAAATAGAAAGGTCACTAAAAAGACAGTTACTAAAAAAACTGATAATATCCCCACATTGAATAGTATATCAAAAAATACAGTTATCATTAAAGACCAGACACCGTTTTCAGAGAGATTGGTAAGTCGTAGTATTCATCAGGTCGTAAAGAAAAACAAGAAGAAGAAGGGGGCTATGTCTACAATCGGCGAGCTAATTCCGCTAATTCGTTCGGATTTAGTAGCGACTAAATCATTCTCTCCAGAGGTAAATAAAGTTCTTGTATCTATTAATAACAACTCCGATGCTACTAATATATTCGGTTGCGGTTTAGCAGCACCACTTAGAGGTAAGGTTTTTAAACCAAATAAAGTCAGGAATGATAGGTCGCTTTTCAAGCAAACTATGAAAATTAATATTGGAAAGGGTAATGAGAGCGAATGTGTGGACCGAAACGACACAAGAGCACAAAAATTATTGCTTGATAATTTAAAAGCATCGTCCAAGATCAGCTGCAATAATATAATAATGCCCGTCCAATTGAAGTCAAATTGCTGGTTCAATACAATGTTTGCGTGCATGTTTGTTAGCGACAAAGGACGGAAATTCTTCCGCTTTTTCCGTCAAATGATGATAGAAGGGAAATTATCAAACGGTGTATTAATTGCGCCTCAAAAATTATCGGACTCCTTTTTCTTATTGAATGCGGCCGTAGAAGCATCATATAATGCAACTAATAATGATAATGTGAAAAATTTGGCGCTGGCTATGGATACGAACAATATAATAACGCGGATATATAATTCAATTCCGAAGTCAAAGCGAGGCTCCTCTGTGCTAGACGTAGATGCTGCGAACAATCCGCTTTCTTATTATAACGATATCATCGGCTATCTTGGTAACCCTTCTATAAGTTTTGTTCGCCTAGATTATTCCTCTTTTAATAAGGTAATCACAAATAATGTCTCTGGTAAAGCAGACATATATGCTGTTGAATTTATGGATGACCAATCAAAGCAGTTTAGTCAGCGTCCGTTGTCTTTCTCATTGCACGGGTCAAAATACGTTCTTGATTCGGCTATCATCCGCGACGTAGATATGTATCATTTTTGTGCGGTCATTTCATGTGGTGGTGTTGAATATGGCTATGACGGAGCAAGCATGTCCAGGCTAAATAAGTTTAGTTGGAAGAAATTTATAAATAAAGATAAGGAGTGGACGTTTGAAGGATCTAATTTTAACGAGGATAAAAAGACACCAATTCTATGGAATTTCAGAAGCAGCTATCAGATTTTATTCTATTATAGAGTAAATTAAATAATATTCATATTAAACATTAATATTATTTATAGTAGAATATAAACAAAGAAGAATATAAAAAATCACTATAAAAAAATAGTGCTAATTAAATATAAATGGCTTCGCGGTTTATAATCATTAATAGCCATAAATATGATATAACTGATTTCAAACACCCAGGTGGAAACGTAATTAATTATATGACCAATGGAGAAAACGCAACCGAGGTGTTCAATGAATTCCATTACCGTTCAACATCGGCCCATAAAATATTAAATTCGCTCCCTAAGACCAAACTACAGAATTTTGATTATGAGGACCAGGAGATACTTCGCGAATTCAATGAGCTTCGCAAGACGTTTATTCGCAAAGGCTATTTTACGCCGTCGTACGTTCACGTATTTACGAGGGTTGGAACTCTTCTCGCACTCTACCTCGGCGCCTGCTACACCATACAATATAACTGCTTCTATGCTGCGATTATTTTTGGAGTCTGCGGAGGGCAATGTGGCTGGCTCCAACACGAG
>Ga0114994_10002843_pt1 | contig 12692 bp, 7 predicted proteins | sample ArcticOcean_MG_C_9_FD_87043 | JGI IMG/M metagenome (GOLD analysis project Ga0114994, IMG submission 87043) | Marine microbial communities from western Arctic Ocean - ArcticOcean_MG_CB2_152 | ecosystem: Environmental > Aquatic > Marine > Oceanic | place: Arctic Ocean: Canada Basin | collected... | reverse complement strand
TGATCAATGACAAATTTTTTAAATATTTTTTAAATATTTTGTTTGTTTTATTTTTGTTTAATCGGTGTTAAAAAGTTTTAAAATATTTTGTTTTTAGGAAACAATCCAGTGTTCTCCATAATCTTTCAGCCGAAGTCGGTGCGATGGCGAATGAAATGAAAAGTGAGATGGCCGAAGTCCTCCTCTGGCCAAATTGTCTAGAGATTCTAGGCCTAACATTCCTAGTACAGTGCCTACGCAATATCCTTCCCTATAGTGCTCGTCTATGTCGTTTCTCAAAAGTATGTCTGCTGTTCTGTTGGCGGCGTCCATAACTTGCGAATCGAATTCCATCGGGCGTATGGCATCGCAATGTCGTACTATAACATGATCATGTCTATAGATCCAATCGTGTATGTCTACGAATTCACCGTTGGAAAATACTTGTAATGATGTACCTTTAACAATGATCCCTGTATGTGCCCATAGCTCTGTATTCAGAATGATTTCAAAGTCAGAGGCATATGCCAATAGTATATCTCCCGTACGCAAAAGTAATTCTGGTTCTGTATCCAATAAAGATTGTTTGAGTGGTGATATAGGTGTGGACCACATAAATCCCATATTTTATTGAACGAGTCGTTATTTATATATTACTACTGGTTCAAAATGGATCAAGAAATATTACACTTTAGATTTTTAACACTATATATAAACAAATAAACAAATACTGAGAATAAATGTCATTGTTTAAACAAAAGGCTGTCCTCAAAACCAGAAAGGAGATCAAATCGAAAAGCTTGCAATCGTCGGGAAAACACCCCATGTTAAAATGGGGTCCCGTTCGCGGCCCAAAGAACCCTGATCATCTCGAACATTATATCGAAGTGCGACCCGCGAAGTTTCTACCCTCTGAAGGAAAGATGACATGGAATCAGTTTCGCGGTACTGATAATGGTGTGAATAATGTGGAGAAAAATGACACTGTGGAGAAAAAGGACACTGTGGAGAAAAAGAATAATGAGTCAGATTCAACCGCAGAGTCAGATCCAACCGCAGAGTCAGATCCAACCGCAGAGTCAGATTATTCCTCCGACGAAAATTAGAAGACAATCGGTAAAACAATATCCCCATATATAAACTATAAAATTAATTGTAAAAATAAATAAATTATGATAATTAATACCGAACAACTGCCTGATTGGGCTATTTATGTAATGATTGGAGGCGGAGTACTTTTATTTCTTTTGTTGATATGGGCCATCGAATACATATTGTCGTGTTTGACCTGCGAACCTTGTCGCAAATGCTATCACCGTCTTCGACAGATACTACGTGTTTTGTTCTGTTGTTGTTTGTGTCCGAAAAAGGAAGAAGTTGAATATGCTGCGGTGGACGATATGATATAAATTCTTTTTTTTATTCTTAACTGCTGTACACAATGGACACTGATTCAAAAATTACTGCCTGATTCAAAAATTACTGCCAATATCCAAAACTGATGCGTAAATGCGAATCTACATCGGTGTATATACATTTCTTTAATTTTTTACTGTGTTTTGGTCGCGATTGTTTTGTATATTTTATGGCAATGTGTGTTTCAACCTTTCCGCCGATATCAAGAACAACACATTCGCAAATTTACGGAATTGTATCAAAACGATGAGGAAGAGATTGTTCTGGAGTTGGGCGAGCTTACCCTCGACGAGAACATGTCTCTTACATCACCAGATTCGGATGAAATAGAAGAAAAAATATAATGGGGAGAGACAAGAAAAGGAATGATGAAACAATGATATGCTGGACAAATGCCGCTCCTATCGATTCTATCGCATGCTCCTTTCTATACAAATCTCGTTCGGTGAATTTGGCGGGGCCGCCGTCGGTTGCACTAAAACATCTTCGGTTCTGTAGACGTCATGGTCAAGATCAAGATCAAGTAATGGACTGGACCATTTCTCTGTTTTTCTAGAACAACAACAGCCCATTTATTTCATTTCATTTCATAATATATACTTATTATTCCGCAGTATATAAAGGGTTTTTTCCGCAGTATTTTCCGCAGTAAGGTTTTTTTTTTTGTTAACATGTTAAAAATATTATTTATTATTACTATTATAACTAATGTCAAAGATGCTATACAAAATGTTCTAGATCTGTCAAAAGTAATAACAAGGAGTAATGTAGAGAAGTCGCCTCTCCAAATCCGGCGGTATTTATACATAAATAATTAAAAACCCTGACACACAAATGTATAAATTTGACTTATAAAAGGTTTGTATCTCTCGTGTATATGTCTTGTCGATATTGTCCATTGTTTGATGGTCGTGATTTCCAATATGGTCCGGCCTGTGCATTTGCTCAAGGTGCGAAACGTATTTTAGCCTATTATCCGCTCGGTTCTGGTAAAACGCTCGCTGCTATTCATGGTGCTGCTACATTTCTGGATGCAGAGGCCACAGGAAAGGTCGTTGTCGTCACAACATTGTCGAATGTGGGCACTACTTGGTCTCGTGCGATCAAGATGTATCGGCGTGCCATACCAAAAACACATAAAAAGGCGCTTAAAAATGCGGAGATTCATAACCCTGATTGGTGGTATTCTCAGGATAATCTAGAGGTCGCCCATTACAATAGTATGATGTCGTATTTGTCTGAAAAAACGGATTATACTCGCCGACAGTTGCAAACTATGTCGCCTAATGAATTGCTTCGTCAATGTAATGATAAAGAGAGGCGTCGCGAATTCCGTGCGAAATTTTCAGAGTCATCTGAACGGAAGCGTGGCTCCATGTTAAAGGCGACCATACCGACCGAACCTTTTTGTTTGATTGTGGACGAATGCCAGGAGTACATTAATTTGTCCGCGCAGACAGAATTGATCAACGCATTGGCGTCTGCGGCGTCTTTTACGATCCTGTTGTCCGCCACCCCGGTCCACGACGCTAGACGTTTAATTGGACTCAAGTATTTGCTTGGTAATCCTCGCAGTTTGCGATCTTCGGTCCTCTGGACGGATTTTTCTGAAGATGTTCCGCTGGTGGAAGATTCTGATGTGCGCTTTATAGAGATGCAACCCGAGGAGTGGCGGGTCCACCAAAAAGCAGTTCGTAAAAAAACATCTACTGGACATTCTGAAAATGCTTATCTGACAAAATCGCGTCAAAAATGCAATTGCGAGTCCAAGTGGCGGCAGATAAAAGAACAAATAGAGTCCGATATAACGGGATCCGTGGTGGAAATGCCTGTAAGGATAGTTGTGTATTCCTTTTTCCGTAGTTATGGCGTGGATGGTTTTTTTAAATTTTTGAAGAAAGAGTGGCAATGTGGCCAAGATAAGAAACGTCTGGTGCACGAGATTGACGGCCGTAAGGTTCGCGTGGCTATGAATGTAGACAAAACGTTGTCTTGGTTTAATAAGGATGAGAACGACGTTAAGATTTTATTGCTGACGAGTAAAGATGGTGTCGGCATTTCTTTGCGAAATGTGCGTTGGTTTCATTTAATGGAGCCCCAATGGTCAGATGCCGAGGATCAGCAGGCTATAGGCCGTGCGACTCGTAAAGGTTCCCATGAGCTTGTGGAGCCATTTGTGGAGGTCTACCGTTGGCTATCGGTACCACCGACCGGCACGCGTGGCAAGTCAGCTGGCCAAAAAGTGCGTGCCCAAATGATTGAGAAAAAGCGTCGTACTGGATCTTTGTTGAGTCTTTTGGGGAGATTGGGGCGAGATTATTTGGCCGTTATTCTCGCCAAAACCGAAATTAAAGGCGCCGAATCCAAATAGGCGCCGAATCCAAATGTTTTTTTTGTGTCTTTCACTATTAAGTTTTTGTTGTTTGGGTATAATATGGAGCCAAAATATTCCAAAAGACGAATTTATAAAAATAATCAAAAATTTCGCAAGTTAATTATTATACTGTGTGTCTTGTTATTGATCGGGATCTATACGTTGATATATTATGTTATGTTTAGAGAGAAGCCGTCGCCGCCCTTCAAAGTGGTTGAGACTCCCTCTAGAGGTCAGCCATCTGGCGTTCCAGAGGAGGGGGGGGCAAGTTTAAACGTAACTCCTCCTCCTACATACTTGAAGGGATCTGAGAGGAGCGGCCCCCCATTTCCGAGGCCTCCGGATCAGGCGGACCGCGCTGACTTGCCGGAACCAGAGCCGCGGAAAGTAGAGAATCCGCCGGAGAGCGTGGCAGCCGCCAAAAGTGGTTCGGAAATAATATCTGATGAAATTCGTTCTTCTATGCAGTATGCATTTCAGGCTTACATGCGGGATGCTTGGAAGTCGGACGAGTACATGCCTATAAAAAAACGTGGAATAAATACTTTTGGCGGAAAAGGCCTGACGATCATAGATTCACTAGACACTTTGTATTTGATGGGTCTTGACACTGAATTCAAATCTGCGAAACATTTTGTTGTGAATGAATTTCATTTTCATGGTCGTATAAACGTTTTTGAAAATAATATACGTGTTTTAGGCGGTCTTTTGTCCGCCTATTCATTGACCAACGACCGGGTATTTTTAGAAAAGGCAATCCTTGTGGGCGAACAATTGTTAAAAGCATTTCGAAGGCGGATACCCTGTGCCGTCATTCATACAGATAGACCCACGTCGTGTGAGATGCAGAAATGGGCCCACGGAGCTGTAAACGCCGAGGTGGGTACGCTTTCCGTCGAGTTTGCCGCCTTATCTAAGTTTTCTGGAGATTCTCGCTGGCAAGATAAGATCGATAGCCTAAATGATTATTGGGAATTGCATTCTGACAAGCTTTTATCAATGAATATCGACCCTGTGACTGAAAAGATGTCGGGTCCAACAACGATTGGGGGTGGTATTGATTCAACATATGAATACTTTCTTAAATTGAGCAAATTGACTGGAGATAAACGTTCGAAGGAGTTGTACGATAAGTTCGAAGAGATGATCGTTTCGCAAATGTTTCGCCGCTATGGTAAAACAACATTTGCAAAGGGTTCGAAACAGAATGTTATCGAACATTTGGGATGTTTTTTGGGCGGCATGCTCATTATGGGTCAGAGATATGTAAAGGAGGGATTGGAATTCACCGAAACCTGCGCCCAAATGTATGTAACCAATCCTTCGGGCATCGCTTGTGATTCAGTCACTGTCTCCAAAACTGGCTCCCTTACCTGCAAGTCGGATGTCTATTTATTACGACCAGAAACGGTCGAGTCCATCTTCTACGCCTGGCGTGAGACACACGACCCAAAATGGCGTGTTTACGCTGCTAAAATCTGGAAAGCTTTGGAACACCACTGCCAATTGGAGAGTGGGGGCTTTACAGATGTTCGTTATGTTACGCGAAAAACGCCAGAAAAGATGGACAAGCAAGAATCGTGGTTTCTGGCCGAAACTATGAAATATTTATGGTTAATTTTCCAGCCCGACGACGTTTTGCCCCTTGATAAGTTTGTTTTAAATACCGAAGCTCATCCAATCGTGACTTTTGTTTGAACATGTTCGTAGAATAGAGATGTCTCACAAAAATATAAAATAAAAATGACTGTATTATTCAAAACACAGTATAAACGTAAAGGGGCGCTGTAGAAATGATCGATATATTATTATTGTTATTTACCGCGTTGTTAGGCATGGTGCTTTCTTATTTGGTAGTTACTGTGTTCAATATTGGCGGCAGCCCAGACGAAGCTTTGAATCGGGATTTACAAGCGATGGCCATGCAAATTGTGGTGCAAGCCGTTTCAGTTGTATTTTTACCTTTGAAGGGGATCTGGAACATTGGTAATGAGTTGTCCACCTTGGGTGTCCAATATGCGAAATGGTTGGTGGCTGGCGTCCTGCTTGTGGCGGCGGCCATTTTGATGCACTATTACCACTATGAAATGTTGTCCATTATCGACGACGGCTGGACTTGTGCAGTTGTTCCCATCTTGAGAAACATTATATCGCCTCTTTTGCAGATTTGGAGGGTTATCTTTGCTATCACAACTCCCATTATTAACGCGTTTTTAGTCATCAACGCTCAAATTTTTAGGGGGTGGATCTCTACCTTTGCCCAGTGTTCACATATCAATTTATTTCAAGTCATCACAGAGTTCTCGAAAGCCATCATTACTGGAACACATTCGGTGACGTCTTTCTTTGGATATGGATCTCATCCGAAAGATGATAATAATTTTTACAACAACGATTTTGACATCTCTTTGCCCGTCAACCACACGTTAACAGCTATTTCGGTCACACAAAAAGTGTTGGCATGTACCTGTAAACGGTTTGAGCCGTTGTTTAATATCGGTTTTTTTGTAACCCAGGAGCCCCACGTGACGGCCGCCATAAACAATGGGTTTCAAGTGTTCATTCGCGCCTTTCAAATGGTTTTTAATTTACTTTTTAAGAAATTTCCAGACGTCTACAAAGTCACGTTTAAATTGGAGCGTGCGTTGAACGAAGGGGGCCTCGCATTGGATGCCGTACTCTTCAACACCTTTGAAGATTTTATTCGAATACTTTGTAATTGTGATTTCACAATCAAGAAGAAACCATTAGAAGGTCCGTTTACCATCGGCACGCGTGCCATTTCTGCCGTAGTACATGCTTCCGCCACTATATCTGTGAATGCACCACTGCACATGGCCGGTGCAACATTTGTAAAGGATGAGTCGGCATTTGCTCCGGAGAATTGGTCTATGGAAAGGGCATTTTCTCAACTGCACCGTGCTGTGTATAGCAGTGGTGTGTTAGTTCAGTGGGTATTGTTTGTCTTGGAACGGTTAGTGACAGATACGGCGAATATTGATCGAATACTCGAAGACAAAAATACACCGCCGTTGGAATTGTCATGTGATTGGGCACGGGACGTAAAAGACCATAAATATGTGTCCATGTCCTACACCGCCGGATGTTCTGTGTATAATTTAGGGATCATTCCCGTGAATACGGCGCTAATCGCATACAGTGTGATTGTAGAGCTATTGACAACCTCTATTTTCCAACAACAACAAAACGTTTTTAGAACATTGCAACGATGGGAAGGTCCAACATTGCCCAGGAACAAAGTATACACCTGTGAAGACCGGAGGGGTGTGACCGCATACGATTATTTGCACAATCTGAACTATACTCGGACAGGAGGTTGGCTTTGGACTCAGGACCGGTCCAAATGCGAATGTTCGCGCAGTTATGGCGCGACCATTTCTGAGAATGAAGCCTTTTACAACCCTTGGTGTGGACAACCCTCCCTAAATTTTGATGTTTTTGCTCCAATGGATGCGTTGGTAATGCACGTTTCACATGGTATTTTAGGACCGGGGTTTGGAGACGCCTTTCCGTTTATTGATCCCATTCGAAACATTGAAATTAACTTACAAGCCGGCGATAAATCCATTAAAAAAACAATCGCGTTACCATTTCCGCTACCTCCTCTTACCAGAACAGCCATAGAATCCATACGCGTATTGACGCGAGTAGTTCTCTCTTTCGGCGACATTGTCACCGGCAATTTTTTCAATTATCCTGTGAATTGTGGCCATGGGATGAATCGAATTCAATTGGAAAAAAAATGGGACATCGAACATTGCGTCCGATGGAAAAAAGACAAATTTAATGTCAAATGTGATGTGTACGACACACCTATGGTTCAAAATCCAGAAAATATGAGATGGGCATCCTGCAAAGCCAGAGCCTACAAAGCCTTACAGACAGAAAACAGGAGAACTCCGGTGTGTGACACAGACAACCACTCACCATCATGCATGTGTTCTTATTTGCAACCATTGACGACCCAAAGTCCTTGTCTGTGCATAGCTCGGTATCCAGACTTGGATATTACGGCTTCTACGCAAGAAGTCGGGGATCTGATCGAAAAACGGTTTACTTCGGAGGACGTTTCGCACCATTGGTGTAATTCCATGATCATCGAATGGACCTTTCAAAATACCGCCGCCTTTGCCGATGCACTCGATTACATGGTTTCGCTCGGACCCATAAATCCGACGTGCGACGTTGTGGACAGAATCATAGAAAATAAACCTCTGAGAATGGGCCAGCTCGACCAAAGATCCAAATCTGCATACTTAATCGCAAATACCCCCACACTTGAGTTTGTCGGTGAGTATATGGACGCCACTACAAAATTGAATCACATCAAGGACATATACACTGACATGCGCGGGGGGTGTGAGATAGAACCGCCGAAATTTGTGCCGGCAACGGACGAAAACGGCAATGTCATCTATGAACTAGATGAAAACGGCGACCCCAAAAAAGACGAAAATGGAGATCCAATAGCTAAACTAACTCAAATCGGTAGTAGATGGTCTTGTGATGCCAGCGATTCCTTTGCCGAATCGATAGGCGAAATAGAACTAGGGGAATTAAAACGTTCAAAAGACCCCGAAACATCACCCGGATGTCGCATATGGGGAAGAGACGATTTCTTCTGCTCCGCCGGGTTGTTTGTGCGCAATTCGAAGAGGCTGTCCATGAACGTGGCAAGACAAGCGATCAATGACGGCATTTCGATTTTATCTGGCAATTATGCCGATATAAACTTGCAAACATTGCCGCGTTTATGTGACTACGAGCGTCAGCAGGGTGCAGTCGCCGCCATGATTGCGGGCATCATACCCGGAATTTCGATAGAAATGAAACAAGCGTTTGCCAAATATATCAATATGATCTTACAACAATTCTTCATACAACCGTTGAGGATTTCTCTTACGCTTGCACAAATGGCCACCACCATTGTGATGGATTTCGTCTCAGAATCAAACACTCAAAGCAGTATTAAGGATACCTTTAAAAATGGCGTGGATACAATCATAGATGGTCAATTGTGGGCCATTCGTTATTTTTTTGAAACGACTGGCGAACTATTAGACGCAATATCTCCAGGAGCCGGCGAGATTTGCGACTCTATTGTTAAAATTATCGACATGTTGAAAAAAGCCATCAAACAGGATCTATTACGAATTGTCTCGTTAATGTTGGACGCGTTCTTTCACTTAATGGCCGCATTGACCGGGGATACGTCCGCAATATCGCCATTTTTCACATCGTTGTTTTCATTGTGGACAGAATTAGAAACATTACTGCTAACCGAAGTTATGGTCATTCTTAACAAAATATTTGATTTCTTTGGGCCAGTGGGGACGTTTTTCAATGTGTTGTTATGGGGTGTCTGTAACGCAATCAATGGCGTCATGTCGGCCATCAACACCGCCATTGAAGTCATTTCGCTCGGAACTAGCTCCATAAGTTGGAAACATATGACGTGTGTAGAACCCGGCTCCTCAGGAAGAAGATTGGGCGCCACATACTCAAATCATACCTCAGGAAGTCTTGGAAAACATTTTCTTAGGGCACATGACAACAAACACGTGACCAAAAGAGTCGCAGAACATTTAGATTGGAACGGTACGTCCGTCTGTGACCATTTCATGTCCGCGGCAGCAGACTACGCATATACAGACATGAGACCCCTCGAAAAGGCAAAATGGTTTGAATGTCTTGAATACAAACTCATCGGTGTCGAAATTGCCAAATTTCTAGAAGCACCCAAATTTCCAACAGATATCGTTTATAATTGGAAACGAAAATACATAGTCATGTATGACACAGTTCGAGCATTCAAAGCGATACTAGAATCATATATACAACACTCCGGCATGAATTGGGCACAAGCAAGGATGGACTTATACGAACAGGGCCTAGACGCAGACCTATACATAAGATTAAGTCAAAACATTATCATGGCCACAAACAAACTCATTGGCGCCATTGAAATGACACCTGTCTTCGACTTCGTCTTCAACGTCATGGACCCACAATACAATGAAGAAAACAACCCATCGTCCACTGCCATGGCATGGCAAACTTTCAACAGTGTCAAAAAGATGTTCATCGACACCAAAAAAGTATTCCACGAAAGAGACATGAGCAAACAGTGGTGGGCCGCCGTCGATGCATCCTACGAATCCCATCGTCATTTGAAACATTGGTGGGCATCCCTCGACAAAGTGGAGCAATCGACGGATACAGAAAGAGTCTTTCAAAGTTTAAAACATACACTCAAAAGTTCGTGGCGGCGGACCGCCGGAATTACCCGTCTGCATAATCTGCGCAAAAAACTTACCATGCCACTCAACACCGGCGTACAAAGCTGCGCCGAAAGAGGATTCCCGGGATGGTGCACAGAGTGCGCGGTCTTTGATAATATCATACAAACAACCGTTGAACAAGGAAATGAAATCGCACACTTCTATACACACGACTTTAAAACGGTCATAAATGATGTTGAACACTATTTTGATAGCATGGCGGATTATAACGGCGAATTCTTTCAAGGCATATTCAGCAGACTACAATCGCAGAGAGGCGTGGGGAGAGCAACAGGAGCCATACGGTGGACTACATACGTCGCAAACGACTGGAAAACATTCTTTCAAGATTTTGGAAAATATATACAACACGCAGACGCACAAAGAGAATTCATGAGAATTGTTTACACAAATACCAGCGAAAAAAGGTTTACAAATGCAAACGGAACAAACCGCCAAATATGGCTACAACAAATAGACAATCTCCTAGACGCCTCCAGACGGTTTGTAAAAAATACCACGGACGAATACGTACCCTTTTACGGATACAGCTTCTATCACATGTACAACTACATTCTATTCAATAAATGCGACACAGAAACAACCATTTACGCCAGAAAAGGACCGACACAATCAGAAAGGCTTGAAAACATGGACACTGCTCTAGTCGTTTGTGCCATCGTCATAGTATTGATCATCACAAACACAACATGGTCCATCATACCACTGGTATGGTTAGCCAACATTCTCGTCATCAGCGCCATCGTCACAGCAATATACCTATACATTGTATATGGCTATTTCTTAAATTGTGCACCACTCATACCATACCCACTCGCAGAAGACATCAACGCATGGTATCACACCAGAATGCAACCAGGATGTTTCTACAAAACTCTACCGTTCATTGCCATCAATGCCACACAAGACACATGTCTACAATGCGCCACCAAACAAGTATACCAAAACTGCGCAGAATATACAGTCAAAGGATACGAACAGGGGATGGGAATGCTCACACTCAAAGAATTTATTCACGAATATGGAATCGCATGGCCTTTACTCTTTTGGGTGCGCTGGAAATGGCCTTCCATCGCCATATTCACGGTCAAAAATGGAATTATTAAATTAGAGTCCGTTGTCGGGAGATTGGCGGCAGGCGCATGGCAAGGCGAAAGCGTAGATCCTGTATGGGTTGACTGCTACAATGCCATGTGGCTAGATAATGTCCTCATGGCAGGCATATTAGTCGCTGGCGCATACACGGCCACCAAATTGACATTTATTGCCATTCAAACCGTTATACAGTTTGGCATACTGCTAATGTATATATACACAACGCTGTCATACATGTCGCTCGCCGTTGAAAAGTCCGTCATTATAAGATAAGTTTTATTTTTAAAATAAGTTTTATTTTTATAATTGATCGTTCGCTTGTTTTAAAATAAGTTTTATTTTTATAATTGATCGTTCGCTTGTTTTAAAAAATAAGTTTTATTTTTATAATTGATCGTTAAAATATTTTGTTTTAAAATTGCTCGTTAAAATATTTTGTTTTAAAATTGCTCGTAAAATTGCTCGTTAAAATTGCTCGGTATTCGATAAGTTGTGGGTTAATAGTAACTCGGATGACAAAGACATGAATTACATCCACAGCTGCGCGCACATCGCTCGCACATCTCAAATAAACACATTTGACAGGCAACGACATGCAAACCACATGCATAATTATGACACGCTGGACATCCGAACATTTTTCTGATCAGGTGCTTCCGCTGACAAGTGGTGCATCGGACGATCACTGGAGACGCTTCTACAACATCCCGCCATTGTTTGGGCTTCAACGATGCATCAGAGTATTGTTCAGCGAATTTGCCGGCTATTCGCCACTTCTGAAGGTCTGGCAGCTCAAGGTAATCGAAAACAATGGATAGCACTGGCCTAAAGTCGGAGAGCCAAGCATTCATACACTAAAGTTTTAGTTGTCTTCCAATATTTTAAAAGTTTTTAGTCAGGACAATATTTTAAAACAAAATATTTTAACGAGCAATTTTAAAACAAAGTATTTTAACAATTTTAAAACAAAATATTTTAACGAGCAATTTTAAACCGTATATTCACCTCGCCACTTTTTATGTGTATTGTTTTTAAGAATTGTGTGCACTGTCGTATCAGAACATCTCATCTCCTTGGCTGCAGCTACAACCGATCGGTATTCAGTTTCGGCATCTTTCTTGCCAATTTCCCAAATACGGCAAGGACGACTGTTTGATCTTTGCTTATTCTCTTGAGGTGTCAGGAATTGCAAATTATTGGCACAGTGATTTTTTGGGTTAAAATCAATGTGATCGACCTCCAGTGTAGCGAAGGTCCAAACTATGCCTGTCTTGAGAAACTGTTCGGCAATGTATTTATCCATTTGTTTTCTGTGGAATACCAAGGCAACGACACGATGAAACAAAAGATTCTTATTCATCAACATAATCGAAGGGCGTTCCTCTCGCGGGGTATAAGACAATTACAATTATTGCGTCGTAAATATAGAAAAACACAAGGGCTTATCGTAGTGGAGTCAACTGAAGCAGCGCATTTCGCACTGGAAATATTTCGAAAAGAAAAAC
>Ga0114994_10002842_pt1 | contig 12693 bp, 13 predicted proteins | sample ArcticOcean_MG_C_9_FD_87043 | JGI IMG/M metagenome (GOLD analysis project Ga0114994, IMG submission 87043) | Marine microbial communities from western Arctic Ocean - ArcticOcean_MG_CB2_152 | ecosystem: Environmental > Aquatic > Marine > Oceanic | place: Arctic Ocean: Canada Basin | collected... | reverse complement strand
TTGAGCTCAATTACATCGCTAATAGCGTTTGTCGTAGGTATATTATCCTCAATATATTTACTAAAAAGCGGTAAGAATAACAATGATGTTATATTCGGTATTATCACTCTGGCGTTCAGTGTGATTCAGGGATTTGATCTAATATTAAGATTAAATCCTACATGTAATACGACCAATCACATTTTTTCAACATTAATCGTAGTTGTATTATATTTACAAGGTATCGGGGCGTGTATGACCTATTACAAGATTAACGCAGAGAATAACTTCTTTAACAAAGACTCGGTTAACTCATACTACATCATATACACGCTATTCACCGCATACCTCTTATTTTGGTTGAACCAGACTGGTATGTGTTCAAAGATTTCCGAAGCGTCCAACATTCTCAAATACGGGGCATATGAAAAACTTAAAGGCAACTACATCCTGCTGATAATGCAAATATTCTTCATCGGTCTCGGCGGTCTCATGCTCTTAACCGAGATATACATGAAAGACTATAATAACATAATTGATAACAAGGTGAAATACGCCTACCTACCAATAGTAGCCGGTGTCACCTTCCTATATGTTATGATTAAAGAGGTGGATGTTCTTAAAAATCTGGACATTCCAAAGGAAATAGACAAGATATCAACCAAAATTCGTGAGCGCAAACTACCGATAGACAACCCGAAAGATTCGCCCCTCAATCCGATTAAATTATTGGACCACACCGACTCTTTCATCTCGGTAGCCAGTTTTTTAGCGACATTCCTCGGACCAATCACAATACTCGGTATATAGAAATATAAAAACATTTAAACTTAAAATCCGTGACTATAATATAATGGAAGGAGGATTTTTGATAGAAACCGAAGTTAAGCATTCTATTATTCCAGGGGCAGGCAGAGGGCGATTCTTCACACACGATTGTCTGGTCGGTAAGATAATCCGTATTCAGGATATGGATACCGACTTGAATATCTATAAGAACGTAGCTGATATAGTGAGCGAAAACAAGGACCTAGTCCTAAATTTCGCACACTCGCGCTGCAAAGATTCTGATATAGACAGCGCACACGTCTACGTAAATAAAATTCCATTTTACACAAACCATTCTTCAACCAATAACATTTCTTTTCGCATTCGGACCGGTAAAAAACTGACTTACACGACACGTGACGTAAAAGCAGGAGAAGAAATGTTACAAAATTACGAAGAATATACACCGGTTCCGTGGTATGAAAACTACTTATATTCTATAGATAATATATCACTGCGAGAACTAGGGATTAAATACAACAATATATTAGAGACTGAAAGTTAACAAGCGAGACAATAAAAATATAGTAAGTATATAATGAAACCTCATATATTTGGTAAGGGACTTGATGAAATAAAAAAAATTATAATAACGAATGGTGATATAAATCAGGTTAAAAAAGTTAAATTTGGCGAAGTGTTTACACCTTTTGAATTAATAATAGAGATGCTAGATACGCTTAATGTAAGTATATGGAGGAACCCAAATAATAAATGGCTAGACCCTGGAAGCGGTATAGGCAATTTTTCTATGGCCGTATTCTATTATCTTGACAAAGGATTGAAGAAATGGGAATCAAATGATGAAAAAAGACGAAACCATATAATTAAAAATATGATACATATGGTTGAGATATCCGGAACGAACGTAAATAAATGTAAAAAAATATTCGGTAATAATGCGAACATATGTAAGTGCGATTTTATTAAAGATTCGTCAAAGTGGAAAGAGCAATTTAAAAACGATAGATTCAATGTTATTCTCGGTAATCCTCCGTATAATGTTAATGGGATGAAGGGCAAAGGTAGAACAGACACAGGTGGGTCGGTAATATGGAACAAGTTCGTGGATAACTCCCTAGATATTGTAGCGAGTAACGGATATTGTCTGTTTTTTACACCGAATAGCTGGACCGAGTTAAAATCTGCACTTGCGAAAAAAATCATAACAAAACAGATCGTATTGTTCAAAAACTTTGATGTGGTGAATGCTTATAAACTTTTTGATAAGCAAGCTGGTTCGCTACCGTTATGTTATTATTTAATTAAAAATAGTGCACCAAATAATAAAACACTAATCCATGATATGAATAGCGATAAATTTGTGGAATTTGATATTAACAAATATATGATTATTCCAAATAAAAACATAAATCTTATAAAAAAAATTCTTACAAAAAATAACGACTCACTTAGCGAGTATTTCAATTTTACTCCGGCAAAAGAGAAAAAGGACACAAACCTATATAAATCAACATATTCTCCACCCTATTATTATCCGCTTATTAACTATGTTCACAAAAAAATATATATATCGTATGCTAAGGAATGTAGCGTCGTTCAAAACACCCGCCCAAAGTTGATATTACCAAATTATTCGATGGGCTATCCAATTCTCGACACAAAAGGTGTATTAGATGTAGGTGGGCGGACATCCTATTACATTGAACTTCCAGACAATAATATTGAAAAATTAAAAAAAATACAAGCATTTTTTATGACAGATTTAGCGCTCACCATTATTAACTCTCTTAAAACGGCTCAAAAATTCCTTAGCACACGAACATTCGAGGTTTTCCCCGATGTTACGAATTTCAAATTTCAAATTAACGACGAGTCACTCGCAAAGTATTATAATTTGAATTCCGAAGATAAGAAATCGATTGTCGAACAAAAACAAAATGGCGAGGGAAATCTCTCCAATTCCCAAAAAGAAGAAATGATAAAATTTTCAATATCAAATATTATTAATAAAACACACATTAAGCTACTCGATAGTAAAATTCGGTCGTGCAAGCATAAAACTAAAAGACGACGTGGATGTAAAACAAATTGTAATACCCGGAAAAACAAAAAATAAATAAATAAATAAAATTAACTATCTCCACCGCGCTTCTTTGTATCTTCTTCAAGAAACCTAATATAATCGTTTTTTTGAAAATAAATTAGCTTATTTTCTTGGTCGCTAAGAAAATTCAAAAAAAAAATGTTAAAAAAATGTTTCATATTTTGACTTTTAAGCTCATAGTAGTTTGGATTGTAATTATATTGAACTAAAAATACGTGATACTCTAATATAGCATTGTCTATATAATTAGTATTGTTGCTTCTATCTAGAATATTGATAATATTCACATTTTCATCCGAAACTAGATTGATAACTATATATTCCGCATTGGGTATATGAATGAGAAGAGGGAACACATTGTAATCGCATATTTGTCTCATACCTACATCAAGCATCTGTCTATATTCGCGATCTTCCATATTCTCTAGCTTCCATTTGTTAATCGTTTTACAGCACTCGTCCTTTCCAAGAGGTTTGAAATTTCCATACTTAGACAGTCGTACTCTCAATCGGTCTTGTTTATTTAATAAAAAACCACAATATTTTCCAGAAACATTGTTATTAGCATAAGTATGGAGAGACTGAAATAATATTGAACACAATATTCCATATAATTTCATCTGTTATTGTTATATCCTTATAATATTTAAATCGTCTATTAAAATAGCGTTATAAATATTATATGTTTGCTTATATATTTCACGGCGTATTACTCAAATAAGATCATATATATAGCTCGGAATATTACCTTCATCGTCATATATAGGCTTCGTCAAGTTAAATCCCTGCGCTTCCAACTCTTCTATACTGCCATATGGCTTCTGTTTCTTGTTGTAATCTATTGCGTAGTGACCACAATTCACCGCCCGATGATACCCGTTCGCTCTACGCATCAACATATTTTCTGGTCGCTGTTCTTTTGGAAAATAACATATATACGAGGTGACCCGATTCAGCTCTGTCGTCTTGGTCGCCGACATCCCATCATTCGCATGGATGGTCTTTGAATTCCACAAAACGAAACAGTTTTTCGGTATGAGCAACTTTACTGCATAGTCCACGTGGACATCGTGCGGGCCAACCGGAATAAACTTGTGGTCTTCCCCCACGTCGGGGCAAAAAGTCTTGTGCGACCCCGGAACAACCATGAACCCCGCATCCTCCTCGCCCACCTGCATAAAATTGTAGGCGCCCTGAATAGAATATAGCGGATCTTTCGGGTTCTGGTCAATGTGAAGCCACATATTCGGTTTCTGTTCGGGCGTGAGAAACACGGAGAAGCCGTCAAAGCTCACCACCAGGTCATCCGTGCCGTGGAGCCGCTTCCAAATATCGAGGACGGACGGATGCGTGCGAAGCCCCCACTGAAACCCCGCGTGCGCGAGCCCGTACCCCGTAATCATACCAATGTCCCACATCATAGGACAATTTTCGCGTGTCCACGTTGTCTTGTCGTGAAAATCAAAATTTCTGGCCACATTAGACCAATTAAGATAGAATTGGGTGAACAAATCCGCATATGCTTCATCGTCAAGAACATTGTTAATGACGACGAATCCGTATTTATCTAAATATTCCCTCCAATTAACATCGTCACCAATAGAAAAAAGTTGAGGAGTGTAAGACATAATTATTTTGTATATATATACTTAAATTAATTATATACTTAAATTAATTATATAATTAAATTAATTATTAAATGTTTACAGTTGATAATAGTTATGGAGGCACCGTGGATTCTATATATTATATCAAACCGACATTTCACCTACGTCGGCGTCTCTCCCGACCCCACACGCCGCCTCCGCCAGCACAACGGCGAGATATGCGGCGGAGCCAAATACACCACGAGCAAAGGCGCTGGCTGGAAGCATGTTTGCTTGGTCACAGGATTTCGCACCAAAATAGAGGCGCTCCAATTTGAATGGGCCGTAAAGCACGTGCCACCGCGAGACGCGGGCGGCATTGTCAATCGGATTCGCAAACTGTTCACCCTCTTCGGCAAGGAGCGGTGGACGTCAAAGGCGCCACCCGCGCACGAGGTTCCGCTCGTCCTCCGTTGGTGTGTAGACGAACAAACCCGCAGTTCGTTAACCCCCGACATTCCTCTTCCAGAATACATTTCGCAAGACAACTTCGCATCAACAGATCCAGCTCCATAAAATTGAAATGATTATATGTCTGTATAATAGACCAACAAACACAAACACAATGAGCTCCATTGCGAATATCTCATATTTAAATGATAAAATCAACAGCATAATCCAGAGACAAACCGAAAAAGCCGATTTAATCTGGAGCATTCAGGATATAGACGACAAGTACAAGAACGATTGGATCAACAGCAACGTGAAGATGCACTGCTGCTATTACCTGGTCATTGAGTGGTTTAACTCCGAAAACGAAAGCTCATATTCATACGACGAGAATTTATGCGATATTTTAGAGGCATGTAAAAATGAGTATTCTGGAATACACGGAACACGCAATTTCCCACTAAATCTATATGAGCCAAAACAGCTATTAAAACACTACATCTATAAAAAGTGCGAACTGCTCGCGACTCAATAAAATAATGAAAAACAAAAAATAATGTATTATTATATATGAATTGTAAGATATTATGCATAGCTGGTTTTATATTTTTTATCGCAAACGTGTATGTTGCGTTTAACGCAGACAAGACTGAGCACAAGCAGGCATTCTATGCCACACTAACCCCCGACCTGAAAGCAAAATACGAGTCAATTGTAACCGAGCGCCGCGACATATATCTGAGGGGATACGTCTACGGTCTGATTCTCTCTGTGTTCCTCATCCTCGGCAACAAGTACCTCACAAAGAAGCCTAAACTGGGCAGGAGCGGCAACGTCGGCGTCATGGTCGGCGTCACGCTCCTCACCAACTACTTTTACTATATGCTCTCGCCGAAGAGCGACCTGATGGTGACCCACCTGGATGAGGAGGAGCAACGCCTTGCGTGGCAAAAGATATACCGAACGATGCAGGTTAGCTACCACTCTGGTTTACTCCTCGGCGTAGTGGCGTCCGGATTCTTCGGCGCCTCCATATGCGCGCTCTAGCACTCAAGTAGCAGGCGCCTTCTGTAAGCATATAACACATTCTTCGCGTTTCCCCACCTTTAACTCGCCCACGATGGTCCTGCCCGCCTCTGGAAAGGGAATGTTTATTTTTATCGGCACGTCGTCCTCAATGTAGCGGCGTAGGGAAGCGTAGAGCTCCTTCACGGGTTCGTATTGTATAGAGAGTCCTAGTCCCGAAATTTCCGCAATGATGGTCCTTGCCTGTTCCTGTCGCTCCTCCTTCGTTTTATATTCGGAGAGACTGGGCGTCTTCTTCGTTCCGTGTTTCGTATCGTTTTTTTTATTAGCAGGCATATTTACTAATAAAAAATATATTTAATGGAGCTGTTCTACGATGAGCGTAAAGGACCAGTCGTTATCGTGCAAGTTGACAAGGTTGCCCTTGTCGTCCAGGAGGCGTATGCGCAATTTGTCTATTTTAACCGGACCCGAATAGGTTCTGGGCACATTAATGTCGGTGAAATCTTCAACAAGCGGTTCGGGTCGCAATTTATTGATGCCGACCAGCGGAATCATTCCTAAAACATCCTTGGAGGTGGGTCCATAGACGCGATTATCAACGATATTTTTATCCCCGGTGTTATTCACCGTGAGCGCGTTCTGGGTGTAAAGCTGCGCCTTGGTAAGCTTCTCGTGGTTCGTCCCCTGGATAGCCCTCTTATTGATCGCCATCACCTTGGAAGAGCGGTCGGCCACGCTGACGATCCCGCTGTTTATCTGCGTCTGATTAAAATCGGTCAATTCCAGAAGGAAGTAACGAGGTCCATATGTGTTGGCGACCGCTTCGGCTTCCACCTTGGTGGTAGATAGACTTACTTCGGAGGTTCCGCTAACATCATTGTACCGTCTGAATCCAAGATTCCATCCTAAATTTTGATTAATTTCTTGTCCTCCAACAGATGAAAAAGAGGAGTCTAATTCTCCATTTTCACTATAATATACAAAATCTTTCGTCTCCTTTGCACCAAAAGTAATCTTTTGTGAATGCTCGTCGTATGATAAATCAAAAGTACTTTCAACCCTATTTATTTCTCTCGTAAGTCCCGATATATCGTAATTGCCAGGTGTAATTTGTTTTATATTTTGCGAGTTCGTAATAGGCACAGCATTAGTAAACATAGTATTACCTAAATGATGGTCAAAAGCATACCATGTTGTCGGAATATTAACAGTTGAAAGTCTGATAGAAACAACATCGGTAAGGGGTTCCGATAAGTCAAGCGTGAAATCGGTGTTGAACTCGCGGTCGTTAAAATCGGGTTCCTTTTCCGCCTCTGTTAATATATCAGGTCTGAACTGACTATCTATGAGAATGACCCGTTTATTGATCCTCGGAACATCCTTTATTGCACTATTTCCGTATGAATTAAAACTAGTATTCGCATTGAACATCATTTGGTTAGGATTAGGCATTGAATTATTGTTCTGAACCTTATTCATAAGGCGACCCTTTGATTCGTTGAGAAATACAAGAATCTCGTTTCTGTTGTGTATGCCTAAACTATTGTGTACGATCTGGGTTATACTGGTCGTCGCGTCTTCCAGTTGTCCTACGGTATAATTCTCCGGAATCTTGAAGAGACCACATAAATCGACGTCAGAATAAGCACCCACTTTTAAATTAGGTGAATCTAAATTATTAAGATTCAATACATTAGAGCTCATTTATATATTTTGTAGGTTATTTTTTATAAATCATTTTAATCAATATTGAATTAATATTCCTTTTCGTATAAAGCTGCTGTCTAATTATATAATTTCTTAAATGTTACGGTAAAGGACCAGTCCATATTATTAATGTCTATAATTCGTCCATACTCGTCTTGTAGCTTGATGGTAAGCTTCTGAATATCAACCGGTCCAAAATACTCACGGGTTCGGTTTGCGTGGCCGGTCAACCCCGCGTCGCGCGTAGATAGATTGTGATATCCGCCGCCAGCCAGATTGATTCTCGTTATAATATTATTGGCCTTTGTATGAGTTCCGTAGGCAACAATAAACGATGGTCTTGCGCTATTAAGGTAGTCCTCTATGGATAGGAACGCGTATCTTGGTCCGTTAATAAAGCCAGTACCCTCAGACACTGACGATATAGGCGTGTTCGCCGTGACCGGCGACACGTCGCCCATTACATATTCGGCGGCGCGAAATCCAAGCGTCCATCCAAGTTTCATTTGGATATTTGTCTCTGTATCTAAATTTCCCTCCGTATCAATGTTAAATCGAAGCCTAGACAATTTCTTTCGGTTTGTTTTTTCGTTAATATATGCAACGGTAATTCCTGATATTACTTCGGTCGGTTGTGGTGTAGCAAATGCGGATTTTCCATTAATCTTGTTCATCGCGAAGCGTATATCTTGTTTCTCTGGTTCCTGAGTTACACCCACGCTCTCAAAATTAGCATTCAAATAATCGTCTATGGTAGGTGATTGTAATTTATAAAATTTTCCAAATTCATTGATTGCTCCGGGTTTCGCAAGAGTGAGCGCCTCATTGACCGCCGTTTCGGCTTTAGCGCGCGACACAGCGTTCATCCATGATATGGTATCGTAATTTCCATCCGCTATATGAACCAGCCATGCGTTATTAGTAGGCGTAAAACCAGATACGGTATTACCGTTAGCGTCGCAATATTCAGTCACGTCCGCTCTTAACACATCACTAATAATAAGCATTGAATTATTACCAAGACCGGCGGATATTGAATAATACGTCATCGGCATCTCCATTGCCGAAATTCTCATACTTAGCACCTTCTTTTGAGGTTCTGGTAATTCCATCGTAAAATTAGTAGATAATGTGGTATAGTAATCGGGTCTAAATCTAGTATCAACACTCATGTCCTGCGTAATTGTCCGCGTGGCGCCGCTGTTTAAATACCAAGGAGGCGCAGGAAGCTCCCATCTGTCTTTGCCGACCAACATATTATTTACATCTTCATCTTTAGTCTTGTCTGACGCCTCAATTGTATCTGTATCTCCCTCTTCTTCCACTTCCACTTCCGCATCCGATTCCGCATCAGATTCCGATTCCGATTCAGATTCCGATTCCGAAGATTCAAATAATTTGGTTTTTGCTTGCATAAAGAAGTCAACCAAGTCAGAGTTATTTTTATTCCGCATATTAGTGATTATATTATCAACCGCGTCGTTGCGTTCTACTTCGGGCGCGTTGGCGTCTAAATCCAATAGTTTTAGAATATCTGTTTTGCTATAATTATCAATATCAATATCAAGAGATGACTCTTCCATATATAGTAGTTTGTATTTCTTTTATCTTTATAACAAAATTGATATATTTCATATTATAGATGTAATACATATAACTATCATGGCGTCCGAATGTCCTATTTGCTGCGAATACTACAATAAATCTGTCCACTCTAGTGTAACGTGCGAATATGGAGACTGTAAGTTTACGGCGTGCAAGAAATGTATTCGCCACTATCTTCTAGAAACAACTGCAGATCCCTCGTGTATGAACTGTAAAAAGGCGTGGAGCCAGAATTTTATGGTTCTAAACCTGAATCGCAGTTTCGTAACAACCGAATATAAAAAGCACCGGAGCTCAAAACTATTAGAGGTAGAAATAAGCAAATTGCCCGAAGCGATGGAAATTGTAGAACGATACAAGCGGTCTGACAAAATAATCGAGGAAGCCAAAGCTATGAAGCCACAAATAGACAAGTTCAATTGTGAAATAAATAAGATTAAAGAAGTATATTCCAACGAATACAACAAACTTATGAAAGAACATAACGTGAAAATTGCCAAAATTTCTAAACTAAAGGCAGAAGTGACACAAGAACAAGATAAAATATACCAACGCGCATATGAAGTGCGAACCAATAAGAAATACGAAAAGGGCGATAAAAAGAGGTTTATTATGTCGTGTCCATATGAGCAATGTCGCGGGTTCTTATCTACACAGTATAAGTGTGGTGTGTGCGATAGGCACGTGTGTCCAAAGTGCAACGAGGTAATCGGTCTAAACAAGAATGTGGAACACACGTGTAACGAGGAGAACGTGAAATCTGCCGAGCTAATAAAAAAAGACACGAAGCCCTGTCCATCGTGCGGAACGCGCATTTCCAAAATAGACGGCTGCGATCAAATGTGGTGCACCGAATGTCACAACGCGTTCAACTGGAAAACCGGCAAGATCGATAGCGGCGTCGTTCACAATCCACATTATTACCAGTATCAGCGGAATAACAACACGGTGATGCCTCGCGCACTGGGCGACGTAGTCTGCGGGGGTCTATGCGACTATCAGATCATGTATAACTTAATCATAAAAAAACTAATTGTAGATACGGCGACGGTTACCGAAAGGAACACAAACACTCCAGGAAACCAAGCCGGGAGGCGGGTGCGAAATGTATATAAATACCCCGAACTCGTAAGAGAAATACCAGGCATACATCAGTTATTAAACCACATAGCCAATGTTACCATCCCCGAAATGCGTCGCAAAATCACCGAGCTACAAGATTGCGAGGATTACCGCGTTCAATATCTAATGACCGAAATAACGAAAGACGAGCTAGAGAAAAGGGTGTGTAAGTCCGATGACGACCGAAGAAAACAAGTAGAGCTAATTCACATATATGAGCTATTTAATACTGTTGGGATAGAAACATTTACCAACCTCGTGAATAGCAATTTAACGGGAAGCGATTTTCACGAATATCTACTGACCCGCGTCAAGGAACTACGAAATCTGCGCGATTACTGTAATTCGCAATTCAGTACAATCAGCCTAACGTATAATAGAAAAACGCCACTAATAGGAAGCGATTCTCTAACAGGAAGTGAATGGATGCTGAAAAGTCAAATGACCAGCCTTAAATCAGCAAAAGCCAAACCATAAAGAATTCAATTAAATAAGCCTTATTTTGTATCTGGTCTCAAACATAGTTTTAAAACTCTGAATGAAATTAATATGTTTCGTATCTGATATCCATTTAGGAAGCGATAGTATTCCCTGGCCTCGTTTAAGGTGTCTAGACCCTTTGAACAGCAAGACATCCAATACGCGCATTATTATTTTTTCATCCGGCGTCATATTCCGTCTGTCTACCCGATACTCGCTCTTGTATGCATAAAAATTATAATTATAATCGCTATAAATTTTAAAGCGGCGTGTAATGAGTTTGTTCTGAATAAACCCGATTCCCTTTACCCTATTCTGATCGTTGTGCATTTCAATTACGAATATAGGCGCATTTACCATTACTCTATCACTGACCTTCTTTTGCGTTCCGTATATACAGCCACCGCGCATATTTTCTCGCCGCCATTGCTTATTCTCCTTCCATGTAACGGTATTAAACCGCGTAGTAGAAAGCAAATACATTTATGTAGAGAGATATGTTCCATATTAGCATTCAATTTTATTAACTAAAAATTAATTAACATATAATTTTTAATACACCCTTATTTTATATGAGCCACTTATATTATTTATTCATTGTGTTCCTTCTTATGTTTAAGGTTGCGTATTTAATTTCGGTCGGCTATCTCTATTATGTAGAGCACAGCGATAAGACAAATCCTCAAATACCCGTAATTGAGAAACGAACCGAGAGGCTCTTGGTAATAAGTTCCGCAGGAATCATACTGGCCTTGTTATTTGACTTCGGTTACAGTTTATTTCAGGGCAACCAAACGATTAAAGTGGAGAGACATGAACAAATCGTATATTTCGTATCTGGATTGCTTGGTCTGTTCCATCTTAACTGGGGGCTTATGATATACAATGAATAATTTACACAATTAACTATTAGACGACATATTCAAAGTCATAATTTTTCTTATGTAATCTCTCAATGTGTCCTCTGTCTGCATCGTCCAAACCAAAGCATACAGCAATCGTTTCGTCGGTAATTGGTCGTTTAGAAGTTAGCGAAGGAATCTTTGTTACGTCGGGCAAAAAAAGAAACGCATACTTCTCAAGGTATTTCATACGGTATCGGGTTGCCTCATAAATGTATAGCGCCGTCTTGGTAGAGAGAAATTCCTTTATAATAGAAAGTTCGTCCTCTTCAAACCCGTCTACTACGTAATTATCGCGATTGGAAATTCCGTATTCGCCCTTACTATCTAGATACGGAAAGCCATACATTTTATGCGGGAGCACCAGTTTTGTCTTTCCACTGAATGCGAGCGGTGTATCGCTATAATTTATATGTAATGCGGGTTTTAGACCAACGAGACGGGCGGTTCTAATGTTTGCGTATATAAATTTATCTCCCTTTGTTTCGGATAAATTTACATTTTTACCAGGCATATTCGTTTTTTTAACATGTATAGCTCCGTATGTCTTGACCGCATCAACGAAGCGATTTACAACGCGTGCTCCGAATACGGGAATAGGGTATTTTGGACGAAGGGTATAGGCGATATATTCGTCGCGGTCGGCGTCGTATAGCAGGCACGATTTGTATGCCGGAGACCGCTGCATCAATAACAAACACGTGGGTGTCTGTGCCGCGCCCCCGAATACACGATTTGTCTCGGTATTATTCATGCAAACGATCTTCATTATTCTGTGTTGCGTAATAAAATCGTATGCGCCTGCTTTGTCGGGCTTCATCCAGAGGGACGGTACAATCATAAGGAGTTTTCCATCGCCCTTTAGCAACGAAACAGATTTTTTTATGAAATCAAACCACAATGTCGCACCATCTTGTTTTTTGTTTTTTACATTGTT
>Ga0114994_10002840_pt1 | contig 12698 bp, 14 predicted proteins | sample ArcticOcean_MG_C_9_FD_87043 | JGI IMG/M metagenome (GOLD analysis project Ga0114994, IMG submission 87043) | Marine microbial communities from western Arctic Ocean - ArcticOcean_MG_CB2_152 | ecosystem: Environmental > Aquatic > Marine > Oceanic | place: Arctic Ocean: Canada Basin | collected... | reverse complement strand
CAAAATATCTGTGACGAGGTTGGTAAAACGGAACGGTTGCAGATTCCCATTGTAATCTGAGCTCCACCCGGTGGTTTGCCCATATCCTCTTTGGTCGGGCGCAATCACATGAAAGCCTGCTTGGGCAATAGGAAGCATGATTTTACGCCAACTATAAGCCAATTCAGGGAATCCATGCAAAAGCATGATACATGGCCGGTCATTCGCTTCAGTGAAGCCGGCTTCAAGTATATGCATGTTTAGGCCATTTGCATTATCTACGAAGCGAGATCTAATCCCAGGTAGGAGCGGTAATTGTAGACTGTTCATGATTGGCCTATCAAAATGATAAATGAAGTAATGAAAAAGAGTATGTATTTTTTGAGTGATTATCGCTGCTAAGGCAAGCATACTATACAAGTCCGTTTTGGGTTACTGTGGCCTGAAGTTGTGCCCAATAAAGAAAGGTATAGATGCATGCAAAACGCGAAACCCCGTGTTGTTGTAACCCGGAAACTTCCCGATGCGATTGAAACGCGCATGATGGAACTGTTCCAAGTTGAATTGAACTTAGACGACACCCCATTTACGAATAATCGGATGATTGAAGCTGTAAAGACGGCGGATGTTCTTGTCCCGACAGTAACGGATCACATTGACGCCAGCATTTTGGCTCATGCCGGTGAAAGTTTACGACTGATAGCGAACTATGGGGCCGGCGTTGATCACATTGACATGGCATCGGCACGTCAGCGCGGCATTTCAGTAACCAACACACCTGATGTTTTAACCGAAGATACAGCCGATATGACAATGGCGCTTATTTTAGCGGTGCCTCGGCGCTTATCCGAAGGCGAGCGGATGTTGCGTTCTGGGAAATGGACCGGTTGGTCGCCCACATCAATGCAAGGGCACCGGATTAATGGAAAACGTTTAGGAATCATTGGTATGGGGCGGATTGGCCAAGCTGTTGCGAAACGGGCTAAAGGATTTGGGCTATCGATCCATTACCACAACCGCCAACGGGTGCATGAAGACATTGAAGCTGTTTTGGAAGCGACCTATTGGGAAAGTTTAGACCAAATGTTGGCTCGCATGGATTTTATTTCTGTTAATTGCCCACACACCCCAGCAACCTTTCATTTACTTTCCGCCCGACGCCTTAAGTTGCTGCAACCCCATGCGGTTCTTGTAAACACTTCACGTGGCGAAGTGATCGATGAAAACGCTCTAACACGTATATTGGCGGCGGGTGATATCGGGGGTGCAGGGCTAGATGTATTTGAGAACGAACCAGCAGTAAATCCTAAGCTTTTAGCCATGGAAAATGTCGTGTTGTTACCACATATGGGTTCTGCAACGTTTGAAGGGCGGATCGATATGGGCGAAAAGGTTTTGGTTAATATTAAAACCTTTTGTGATGGCCACACCTCACCGGACCGGGTGTTAAGCGATATTTTTTAAGCACTAAAATGGAGATGGCGTCATGGCAGCTGAGAACGGATTAACTGAAGGACGATATGGCTTTGACCTAGAAATCCCAGCAGATGTTCCTGATGGTGTTCAAGCTTTGCTCAATCGCCGTGTGATACGAAAATATAAAACAAACCCAATCAACGAACAAACGATGGCACTGTTATTAAGCGCAGCGCAATCGGCACCGACCAAATCAAACTTACAGCAATATTCTATTGTTATTATTCGGGACCCTGAAGTGCGGAATGCCGTTTCAGAGTTGGTGCCATCGATGCCATGGGTGAGAAATGCACCGGTGATTGCAATCTTTTTAGGAGACGTCCGGCGCATTAGAAGGTTAGCTGAAATCCGGGGTCATACATATCAGAACAACAATGCCGATACATTTATGAATGCGGCCGTTGACGCAGCACTTGCCATGCAATGCTTTATAACAGCAGCTGATTATTTAGGTTTGGGGACGTGTCCGATCAGTTATGTCCGAAACCGGATTGACGATTTGGCCGAAATTCTTGATCTGCCAGATGGTGTGTTCCCAATTTCTGGTTTGTGTGTCGGCTATCCGGATGATGCGGGGTATGTGTCGATGCGATTGCCGCAAAAAGTTGTCGTCCATCAAGACCTATATAATGATGACGACTTGGAAACAGATGTTAAAGACTACGACGACCGCAACCACGAACGTTTTGCCCTAACGCCAACTAAACAACGCCATACCGATAAATATGGGGTTCTTGAAAAATGCACTTGGTCTGAAAATGTTGCGCGACAATTATCCTTGCCCGAGCGCGCTGGATTTGCAGATTATTTAAAGCGTAAGGGAATTAATCTCGATTAAAATTCCGGAAACGAAATGATAAAGCTTGATCCGTGGCCTACATTTGATTCAACGCGGATTGCCCCGTCCATTCATTGACTAACAGTTTTGTTATATTAAGGCCTAACTCTGTTCCACCAATGGCACGGGAGTTGGTTGAATCAACTTGTGGAAATCGTTTAAAAATTCGATTAAGATTTGTTTTAGAAATACTAATGCCCTAGTCATTGACTTTGATTTCGAGGTTGTCTCCAAAATCAAAACAAGTGATCGTTACATTTGTATTTTGGAGGTAAAATTTAGCAGCATTAGTGAGTAAATTTGTCAAAATTTGCTCAAACTGAGGGGCTTCTACATTGATATAAATCTGGCTAATATTTTTTTGATACGTATATTTGGTTAGATGTTATGTTGCAAAGTTTTGATTACTTTCAACAGACCGAAAGAGTGAAGCGCTGAGACCGGTTTTTTGAGGTCAAATGTCAGATTTCCAGCTATAATTTTTCATAATTTAAAAATTGCTCACGAGGTCTAATATTTTTTCACTGTTTCTAAGCTCAATATCCAAAAGCACGCTTCCTTCTGTGGAAAGGGTATCAATAAAAGTTTCCGCTAGAGGGCCAAGGGCGCCATGTCGAGACGTTAGCTGAGTTGGGAGCTCATGGCTTTCCGTCACGTGAAATTCAGTTTTAGCTATATTGGCGCGTTCGGCCTTTTCTTGGTGGCAATTAAGCCAGGTTTTATCTTTCATTTTAGGTCGAAACAATGGCATGGCCGTCTTTGTATGTATATGTACGGTTGTTTGTGTAAGATTGTATTTCTCCAATAATAACGTGTTGACGAAGCAGCATGCTTTAATTTAAAGATTCAACGTCTTTAGTGGTGCGGGTCATTTGGGTGTTGGTAATCCCATAAATGCTATACCCAAGAAACTCGGCTAAGGCTTGATTCACTCGAAGTCGTTCGCCGCTTAATTAAATCAAAGCAGCTCCATTTGTAGTATAATCATAGGCATAACTAAAAAGCTCTTCACTTTTTGTGAGTTTTAACGTCTGTGAATTTGATCTGTTATGTCGATTGAAATGGTGCTGACGGCAGTAATACGCCCGTAACTGGAACTGATCAATTATTTAATAAGAAACCGATCATAATCTGAACTATTTATATTCTTATGATGAATTTCTAGTTTTTTGAGTTTTCTGGTAACAATTACTTTAGTGTCTGTTCTTGAATAGGCGCAAAACCTTGACCTCCAAACTAGGTATCATGGGCTAGTTTACCAATAAGTTTGGCTTTGCTTTTGCCAAGCCAAACTTGAAAAGGTTTATTTATATGTGTGAACCATACTTCTTTTTCTTTAATTCTGAAAAAAAGGGGCTTTATCAAAAAGGGTATCGAGCAATAAATCTGTCATTTAAATAAAGACCATTGCGCCGTTATTTGAGGCGTCATTTAAAAAAGTGACAAGGCCTGAAATCTCAATAGATAAATCGGTACGAAGTGGAATATTTTCAAACCTTTTGGCATGTAGTCCCATTTCGCAGACCATAAAAGTAACCTCAAGGGTAATACAGGCTTCTAAAAGTTCTTCAAAGTGAGCGACACCATTTTGTTTGTAAGTTTTATCAAGTTCAAATCCGGTTCCAACTTCATTTGATAATGGCATCTCGCTCCAAGCAGGTTGAGCCGTAGGTTCACGTTTTAATAAAGCTTGGCAAGCACCCATAGTGAAAAATACAGTAACGGGTTTACCAATAGCGGCAGCTGCAGATGCCATAACAAGCGCGTAATGAACTTTGTCAAAATGGTGATCATAGATGATGATCGATAGTTTATCAGGAGCAGTACTAAGCGGCATGGATTGACAAATCCTTAATCTTTGGCTGATCCCCACAAATTGGGCAACCCGGATCATTTTTGACTTTTATTTTTCTGAATGTTGAGCCCAAGCCATCATAAATCATCAAAGATCCAGATAAGCTTTCACCAATCCCCATCAGTTCTTTTAAAATTTCAGATGCCTGCATCGAGCCAATTAACCCGCACAATGCACCTAGCACACCGGCTTGAGCACAGGATGGGATTTGTCCTTCGGGGGGTGGTTCACGGAAAATACACCTGTAACAAGGCCCGTGCCCACCCTTATCATCAGTATGGACATGAGGCTTAAACGTTGCAACTTGGCCATCGAAACGTAAAATTGCCCCTGATACCAAAGTTTTTTGACCGAAATAACAGGCATCGTTTACCAAAAACCGAGTTGAAAAATTATCGCTTCCATCGGCAACTAGGTCGTATTTATTGACCAAACCCACGGCATTTGATAGGTTGAACCTAGCTTTATGGGTAAAAATATTTACGTCCGGATTTATGGCGCGAACTGTTGCTGCGGCACTTTCAATTTTGAACCGCCCTATGTCTTCCGTTGTATGAATGACTTGGCGCTGTAGGTTCGATAAATCAACAACATCATCGTCAACAATACCGATTGTGCCAACGCCAGCTGCTGCCAAATATAGCAACAGGGGGGAGCCTAATCCGCCCGCCCCAATAATCAAAACTTTGGAATCCAAGAGCTTTTGTTGGCCTTCGCCTCCGACTTCTTTAAGCAAGATGTGGCGGGCGTATCGGTTGACTTGTTGTTCAGTAAAATCCATTAGCCCAATCCATCAAATAGAGCTGTTGATAAATACCGTTCGGCAAAAGACGGTAATATTGTGATAATATTTTTGCCCACCATATCAGGTCGTTCAGCAATTTCTACGGCGGCTGCTAATGCGGCACCGGATGAAATACCACAGGCAATACCTTCTAAGCGAGCAACTTTCCGAGAAATAGAAAATGCGGTTTCGTTGCCAATTTTAAGAACCTCATCGATCAAGTCAATATTGAGAATTTTTGGAACAAAGCCAGCGCCAATACCTTGAATTTTATGCGGGCCGGGGATTCCGCCGGAAAGGATTGAGCTGTCTTCAGGCTCGACTGCGATCACTTTAAAATTGGGATTATAATTTTTTAAAACTTTGGCGCACCCTGTTAGTGTACCACCGGTGCCAACACCACAAACCAAAACATCGGCATGGCCATCGGTGTCTCTCCAAATTTCTTCGGCTGTTGTAGTATTATGAATTTCAGGGTTGGCAGGGTTCTCGAACTGTTGAAGGATAACAGAACCGGAAATTGTGGATGCCAGTTCGTTGGCTTTATCAATGGCGCCGCGCATGCCGAGTGCGGCGGGGGTGAGTTCGATTTGAGCCCCCAATAAAAGCAACATTTTGCGCCGTTCAATCGACATGCTTTCCGGCATGGTTAAAATCAAGTGATAACCTTTAGCTGCGCAGACAAAGGCTAGCGCGATTCCTGTATTGCCAGATGTCGGCTCCACCAAAGTGGTTCCTTCTTTTATCCGGCCCTCTTTTTCTGCAGCCTCAATCATCGCCACGCCAATTCGGTCTTTGACAGAATTTAGGGGATTATAAAATTCACATTTAGCAAGAATGTTGCCGCCAACGCCGGCGTCTGCGCTGAATCTTGATAATCGAATAAGGGGTGTGGCGCCAATGGTCTCGATGACGCTGTCGTAAATGCGGCCTCTAAATTCAGGCCCTGATGTCTTACTCATGTTTTGGTCCTATATGATAAAGTCGAGGTTCTCGCGGCCTTCGCTCGTAATTCCGGCATCGTCTGCCCGTGTGCATAAATCGTCGACGGAGGTTTTGCTTAAGCGCTCTAAGGCCACTTCTTGTAATTCGTTCCATAAAGGGTGCACAACTTTTTGCCCAAGCTCCGAGCCTTCTGCATGATCGGCATCTTTTTTGCCAGCCTCCATTGTTCGGACAACTTTAACAATATCAGCAACCGTAATGCGCCGGCGTTCTTTGGCTAGGCGATAGCCGCCTTTAGGGCCGCGGGTGCCAACCAGAATATCGTGGCGAACCAATTGTTGCAGGGCTTGCTCTAAATACCGCCTTGGGATGCCTTGTCGGCGCGTGATTTCTCTACTTTGAACGGGTTCAGCCCCGGCGTGATAGGCGATATCTAAGACCGCTTCGATGGCGAATAAAACTTTTTTAGATAGGCGTAGCATTTTTTCGGCTAGCTCCCCGTTCCTGTTGACCCAAACCCACCAGCGCCACGCGCTGTTGGCTCCAAATCATCAACTTCGCTCCACAAAGCCATAACAACGGGAGCGATAATCATTTGTGCGATCCGCATGCCGCGTTGAATAATAAACGTTTCGGTTCCGTGATTAATAAGAATAACGCCGACTTCCCCCCGGTAATCGGCATCAATGGTGCCGGGGCTGTTTAAGCAGGTAATGCCGTTTTTAATAGCCAAACCAGAGCGCGGGCGAATTTGCGCTTCATATCCCGCGGGCAAGGCAATTTGAATTCCGGTTGGAATAATCACGCGTTCGCCGGGGTGCAGGGGCGTGTCAGTATCAACCGCAGCCAAAATATCAGCGCCAGCACTATTTTCAGTGGCGTAGCTGGGGAGCGCTAAATCAGATCCATGTGCTAATTTTTTAACGGCGACTTGAACTTTCTTCATGAATCGTCTTCAAAATAAGCTGTGATCTGTTCAGCCAATTTTTTGCCAACCTCAATTTTGCTCATTTCGGGCCAGTTTTCAACGCCACCCGATCTAATTAAATGAACCTGATTTGTATCGCCATTAAAAGTTCCTGTATGAGGAGAAACATCATTAGCAATGATCCAGTCGCATTCTTTGCGTTGGCGTTTCGAGGTGGCATTGGAAATGACATCATCAGTTTCAGCGGCAAAACCAATAACAAGTTTGGGTCGTTTGTTAACCAGCTGAGACAGGGTTGCCAAAATATCTGGGTTATCTGTTAGCTTTAAATTGGGAGGTGCTGTGCCAGCCGTCTTTTTAATTTTCGAGCCAACTTCAGATTCCGCCCGCCAATCGGATACAGCAGCGGCACAAACAGCGATGTCGGCAGGTAGGGCCGTTTCACAGGCGGATAGCATTTCACGCGCGGATTCAACATGAACAACGCAAACGCCCATCGGATCGGTTTGCTGAGTGGGGCCAGATATGAGCGTTGTTTGGCAACCCAAAGCAGCGAGTGCGCGGGCAATGGCGTGTCCTTGTTTGCCGGATGACCGATTGCCAATAAACCGAACTGGATCAATTGCCTCAAATGTCGGGCCGCTGGTGACAAGGGCGCGTTTGCCTTTGAGCGGTAAGTTGGTTGAAAAAAAAGAGTCTAGCTTGTCAACAATTTCCAAAGGCTCGCTCATGCGCCCCATGCCAAATTCACGGCATGCCATATTCCCTTGGTCAGGCCCAATAACCGTCACGCCGCGGGCGATAAGAAGGGCCAGGTTTGCTTGTGTGGCGGGATGATTATACATGTAATGGTTCATCGCGGGCGCGATAAATACGGGTTTATCATTGGCTAAAAGAGTTGTGGTTGCCAAATCATCCGCCTGACCATGGGCCATTTTTGCTATAATATTGGCGGTCGCGGGCGCAACTAAAATAAGGTCTGATTCACGCGAGAGCCGAATATGTCCCATTTCATTTTCATCTGTCAGTGAGAATAAATTCTGATAAACTTTTTCTTCGCTGACGGCTTGTAAAGCTAGTGTGGTAACAAATTCAGCCCCGCCTTGGGTCAATAAACATCGCACGAGTAGGCCCCGTTCGCGCAAACGACGAACAAGATCGGGACACTTATAAGCAGCAATACCGCCCGAGACGATTAAAAGAATACGTTTGCCATCCATCATATGGGGTACCAAATTATTTCACGAAAAGTTTGTGTTGATAACCTAATAAGGTCCCGGCTTCGGTACAAGGTCTTTATTTATGGAGCTTCGAACAGTGAGAGGGATTTGGGAATTAAATATGGTCTTGGATGTATTAACTCGTTGTGGCCAAATAAAAAATGGCCACTGGTGGCCTAGAAAAATTTAATAGCGACAACGATCGAGGTAAAGAATAAAATAATGACCCAAAGCGATTGTAAAACCCGGGGTTGGCGAGTTTTGCCGTGCAGGGCGCGAAGGGTGCCGGGGTGAATTTTGATGTGCCCATCAGACATCATTTGCGCGCCTTGCTCCAACCCATCCAGAATGCGTGGAAGCCGCTCAATAGCATCAGTTAGATTGACAATGGTATCACGGATGCGGGCTTGGGGGCCTAGGTTGTCGACCATCCAATTTTCAATCAAAGGCCGGGTTAAAAACCACATGTTGGCTTCAGGGCATAATTTACGCGCTGTACCCTCAGCCACCAACATGGTTTTTTGCAGTAATAATAATTGAGGCTGGGCTTCCATTTGGAAAGTTTCTGTTATTTGGAACAATTGGCCTAATAAAAGAGCGATAGATATTTCATTTTGTGGACGATCCAAAATGGGCTCGCCTATTGAACGGCAGGCTTGGGTGAAGATATCTAGAGATTGATTGGCTGGAACCCACCCGGCTTTGAAATGAATTTCAGCAGCCCGGCGATAATCGCGGTTTAGGAAAGCCACAAGCACTTCCCCAATTGTTTTTCGGGTCTGTAAATCAAGGCGCCCCATGATGCCAAAATCAACGGCAGCAATTTGCCCCTGTGGCGTAACGAACATGTTTCCGGGGTGTACGTCGGCATGAAAAAAGCCATCCCTGAAGACTTGGCGAAAGGAAGCGGCGGAGGCTTTTTCTAAAATGACCAAGGGGTCATGTCCGGCGGCAATGATCGCATCTCGGTCATCCAAACCACAACCCGATACCCAGTCTGTGGTTAGAACTCGCCCAGCGGTTAAGGACCATTCCACATTTGGAACGATAAAATCGGGGTCGTTCTCAAAATTTTCAGCCAATTCAGCACAGGCCGCAGCTTCGAAACGTAAGTCCATTTCAAGCTCAACCGTTTTGGCAATGGTTTCAACCATTTCAACAGGTTTTAAGCGCTGCAAGTCCGGTCGTGCGCGCTCAACCAAGTGGGCAGCCCAACGGAATAGGCCCATATCGCGCTGGAAGGCCTCTTCAATCCCGGGACGTAAAACCTTGACGGCAACATCGTGGCCATCGTGAGTAATTGCGCGGTGGACTTGGGCAATAGATGCGGCGGCCAAAGCCTCGTCATTGAACTCAGCAAACAAATTATCAATTGTCGCGCCTAATTCCCGTTCTATGGTGCGCCTCGCTTCTGTTCCTGAAAAGGGGGGCAAGCGATCTTGTAAGTCCGATAAATCTTGGGCTAATTCTTTGCCTAATAAATCAGAGCGCGTCGATAACGTTTGGCCAAATTTGATAAAACTAGGCCCGGCCTCATTTAAAGCGCGAGCTAAGCGTTGTCCGGGGCGGCCTTCGACATTTCGTTTCGATATTAGTTTTGCCAATGTCACATAGCCGGGTGCAACTTTTAGATATTCAAGGGCAAACAACGCATCGTGACGGGCGAGAATGCGGGCAATGGCAATAAAGCGGCCAATATGTGTAAAAGCTTCGAACATGTTAAAGCTCACACACGCCAAGCAGAGTGGATTGCAGCAATACCAACCGATAGATTGCGGTAGGTAACTTGCGATAGGCCCGCATCCGAAATCATTTGTTGAAATCGCGGTTGATCCGGAAATTTTCGGATACTTTCAGCCAAGTACTGGTATGCTTCTCGGTCATTGGCAATTTGCCCGCCGAGCCACGGTAACACTTTGAACGAATAAATATCGTAAGGCTTTTCTAATAAGGGTAAGGCGACGCGAGAAAACTCTAGACACATAAAGCGCCCGCCCGGCTTCAAAACCCGCCGAGCTTCGGATAAAGCCTTGTCAATATGGGTAACGTTTCGGATACAAAACGCTATTGTATAAGCATCGACACTGGAATCTTCTATTGGTAAATGTTCGGCGTCGCCATTGACCCATTTAAGGCCTTTTAAATGGCCCTCATTAATTGCCCGGTTACGGCCATGGGTCAGCATTTCTTCATTTATATCGCAAACGGTTACTTTATTGCCGCCTTTATCTAGGAACTTAAAGGCAATATCACCCGTTCCGCCACCGACATCTAATAAAGTCATGTCCCCATGGGGGCGTAGCCAGTCGATCAGGGTGTTTTTCCATAATCGATGGACGCCTACGCTCATCATGTCGTTCATCAGGTCGTAATTCGAAGCAACACTGTTAAAGACACCTTTTACTAAGGACGTTTTTTCGCTATCTAAGACATCTTGGAAGCCGAAATGTGTTGTTTTGGGATCGGTGGTGTTTTCTACTGTCATGGCCGGACAATAACCCAAGCTTTCCCGGTAAGCTAGTGGTATCAATTTAGAACTTGGAAAGCCAAATTAAATGCCTGAATTACCAGAAGTTGAAACGGTTCGTCGCGGATTAGCCCCGGCCTTAGAAGGGCATACATTGTCCCGAGTTCAAATGTATCGGCCCAATTTACGGTTCCCTTTCCCGGATGGTTTTGGCCAACGGCTGACTGGAAAAACGGTGAAGTCCGTTGGACGCCGGGCAAAATTTTTACTGATCACTTTGGATGACGGAACGGTTCTAATTTCGCACCTAGGTATGTCGGGCAGTTTTCGCATTTATGAAGCTGGTGCACCCGCATTGGATAAGCATGACCATGTTGTGTTTCAGGTCTCTAACGGGTTTGAAATCCGCTATAATGACCCACGGCGGTTTGGCTTTATGGACCTAACTACAGAAGCGGAAATGCCGGGTCACCCGATGCTTTTAAAAATTGGACCCGAACCGGTTCATCCGGGGTTAACTGGGTCGGAACTGGCTGAGCGCTTGAAAAATAAAGCTGCCCCCATAAAAGCTGCCTTGTTAGATCAAAAAGTAATCGCTGGAATTGGAAATATTTATGCCTGCGAAGCTTTGTTTATGGCAGGGATTTCGGCGAAACGAAAAGCCAGCAGCGTTCAAGGCGGGCGCGCTGATAAATTGGCGGCGGCAATTCAAGAGGTTTTGTTGAAGGCGATAGAGGCCGGAGGGGCATCGTTGAAAGATCATCGGCAAACGTCGGGCGAGTTGGGATATTTTCAGCACAGCTTTCAAGTTTACGGACGCGCTGGCGAGGCTTGCTCTGTTTGTGTGCCGGACGTTCCTATCAGTAAAATGACGCAATCGGGTAGATCAACATTCTTTTGTTCCCGCTGCCAAAGATAGTGATATAAGAAAGCAATGAAAATTTTAAACATCCTTTTATGCACTTTATTTGTAATCAACGCTTTGACCATTGGTTTGATGGGGCATCCGGCTTCGGCGCAATCTAAAGCACCTGATTTTATAAGTGTGATAGAAGGCTTGCCTTTAATGCCAGGCCTTAGCGAAGATGCTGATGGCGCAATGAGCTTTGATACAGCAAACGGCCGCATTGCAGAAACCATTGCGTCCGGTCAAGTTGTGCCTGAAAATGTCCTTGGATATTACAAGGGTGCTTTGCCTCAGTTGGGGTGGAAACGCCTTACTGCAAAGCGTTATCGGCGGGAAGATGAAGTTTTGATTATCGATATTACGAAGGACGACGGCGGGGCTGTTCCTGTGATTGTTCATTTCAGGCTATCCCCGACAAAGGCAAAATAACCACGATTTTTACTATACGACACTTGACGTTTCTCAAAACGCCCTTTATAAACCTGCCCTTAACAGAATAACAAAGGTTTCAAAACCATGGCCAACCATTCATCGGCTAAGAAAAGAATTCGTCAAACAGAACGACGCACTGAAGTTAACCGTCAACGTATTGGTACAATTCGCACCGGTCTTCGCAAAGTAGAAGAAGCAATTGCAGTTGGTGACAAAACACTTGCAGACGCGGCATTTCGTGCAGCTCAACCGTTGTTAATGAGCGGTGTGTCAAAGGGTGTTATGCCCGCCAACACTGTGTCACGTAAACTGTCTCGATTGTCGAAGCGTATTAAAGGTTTATCCGTTTAAGTTCTTAAGCTTAAACGATCACTTGTATTGAGCCATGTGGTTTAACTGCATGGCTTTTTTGCGCTCAAATTTTGAGGCAGTATTCTAAGGTGAGAGAATCGGATCAGAGCCAGATGTCAAGAAAATTATTTTACATTTTCTTGTCTAAACGCTGTTGTCAGAACATGAATCAATCCGTAATGTTCGGTTTGGTTAACAGATGCGTATTTGTGTCGTTGAGAGGTGTAAAAGCGTAACTTACTCACACGCTGTTGATGAACTAAGAATTGATTGCTAAGTATATTAAATTAAATAATTAAGTTCAGCTGTTTAATAAAAGAATTCTGTAATGCATACATTTAAAAATGAGCTAAAGCCTAAATTCAATTAAAGTTGGTCATTAAAAGGTCTGCTCGGTACACGTTAAATTCTGCCTTGGTTGGAAAGAGTAAAAATCTATCTGAATGAGGTTGGGGGTAAATGGAGTGCTTATGTGGGTTGTTTGGAAATTTGTTGGGACGAAGAAATGTATCATAT
>Ga0114994_10002838_pt1 | contig 12700 bp, 4 predicted proteins | sample ArcticOcean_MG_C_9_FD_87043 | JGI IMG/M metagenome (GOLD analysis project Ga0114994, IMG submission 87043) | Marine microbial communities from western Arctic Ocean - ArcticOcean_MG_CB2_152 | ecosystem: Environmental > Aquatic > Marine > Oceanic | place: Arctic Ocean: Canada Basin | collected... | reverse complement strand
TTCGAGCCTAGCGCCCGATGAGCGCTTCACAACGTCTCGTGGCGTCGTGTCTCAGCCGAAGGGCGCCGAGGCGGTGGCTTCACCGGTCCGGTCCACGAACGGTGCGGCGGCGGCGGTGAGCCCGGGCACGGACGAGGCATACGCGCTGTGGTAATATGATTTAATGTGCTTTCATCGGGGCGATTATACAAAACCTTAAACAACATTACTCATGATCAAAACCGCAGCCGCCACACCGCGACCTTGGTGTCCTTGGACCCCGTCGCGAGCAGGTCGTCGGACCAGTCCAGCGCGTTGACCGACGCGTCGTGGTAGCGCAGGACCGCGAGGCGTTTCAGCGACTTCGCCGAGAAGATCCGCACGCGATAGTCCCAGCCCGCGCTCGCGAGGACGCGGCCGTCGGGCCGCAAAGCGAGCTGCCCGACGCCCTGGTGCTGGTCGAGCTCGTCGACCTTATCACAGGACACCTCCAGCGCCCCGTGGGGCTTCAGCAGGCCGGGCTCCACCCTAAACGCGCGCGCCCTGGCCTCGACGCCGCCCGCGAACAGCACGGTGCCCTCGCTATTCACGTCGAGCGCGACGTTCGGCGAGGAAAAGGCGTCCCGCGGCGTCTTTGCGCAGACTTGCGGCACGGACATGGCCAGGTCCCAAGCGAGCACGCGGCCGTTCTCGTGGCCCACGAGCGCGAGCGGCGGCCGGTTCCCTTGTCCACGAGGCAGCCACAGCTTCATGGCCATGGCGTTGCCTAATACGGACGCGTCGCCCTTGCGCACCAAAGTGCGGTCCCCGGCGTCCGGCGCGAGCTTCAGCGCGGGTTGTGCCTGGCGCGTGTCCCACAATAACGTGGCCTCCGGCGGCTCCGTGGGCGCGAGCACGAGGTGCCGCGCGTGGCCCGGCGCGTCGCACCAGCGCGGCACGGGTTCCGGGGGCGCTGTCCCGTCGTCGTCGTCATCCGCTTCAACCGCGCCGATGCCGCTCGCCGCGGTGGTCCGGGCCGGCGCTTCCACTGGTTCCGGCGCGGGCCGCGTTTGTGGAAGATGGTCGACGTCGTGCCCGACCGTCGCGCACCGCGCGAAGAAGAACGAGTTCGTGTTGAGCGTCGTCGTCGGCTCGTCGAGATGAGCCAGGTCCCAGAGCCGAATGCGGCCGTCGCGCGTCTGCGTCAAAAGCTTGCCGTCGCCGTGGGCATGCACTTCTAAAACGCCGAGCGGCGCCGCGGCCCAGGTCGCCACGGGGCGCCGCGTCGCGAGGTTCCAGAGCTGGACGTACCCGCCCACGTCGCCCGAGGCCAGCAATTTGGCGCCGTCCCGCTGCAAAAAGCGTAGCGCGGTGACGGCGTGCGAGTGGCCGCGGAGCACAAATTCCGGTTCGGGCGCGGTCCGCGTCGCGAGCTGGTGCGCGGCCATCCTTCCTGCTGTGCACTCTGAAGCACAAGACTCTCCTTGCTCAAATAAACGCCTCGTCGATGCTTCACGCGCTGCGGTAGCGCGTAAATGAGTACTGCAGCTACCGTAGCACTGCTGAAGTGCACGAACTGCACGGGTGCGCGCTGCTTTTGCTTGTGCGCGAGGAAAAACCCGTCTTTATGATCCAATTCAAATTCAAACATCCGACAGACAACTCCGATGACTAGGATTCGTATAGGCATAAATTACCTTACACAACAGCACGACGATCACCGCTTCTTCTTCCGCTTATTCTTTTTCTTCTTCCCGTCCGCCTCGTCGTCGTCGTCGTCCCAGTCGCCGCCGCGCTCGACCGCAAGGGCAGGGGCGTCCTCCGCGGCGGGCAGTGGCGCGCCGGCGCGGATTGCGTCCCGGACCGCCGTCGCGTGCTCCAACACCCCGTCGAGCGCGGCCAGTCGCGCGGCGTAGAGAGCTACGAAGCGCTGCTTCGCGGCGGCCAGCGCCGTCGGCGCGAGGAACACGCAATCGGACTCGGCCGTGGCCGCGGCGTCGGCGGCGAGCTCATGCCGCGCGGCCGAGGCGGCGGCGACGATCGCTTCCGCGTCTGCCTCGGACGGGCCGTCGCGACCCCGCAGCGCGTCCAGCAGCAGGCGCATCGTCGACGCGTCGTCCGGCACGCCGGCATCGATCAGCCAGTCCACCAGCGGCGCGCGCGATTCGGGCCGCTGCCACAACGCGTCCGCTGCGAGTACGAGGTCGACCGCGCCGACTTCCGCCCGCCCGCACGCCAGGGCGGCGGCGCGGATTGCCTCCGAGCACCGCCGCAGGCGTCGATCGGACACGTACTCGCCGCGCTCGTCCCGCAGCCAGGCTCTGGCAGAAGCGAGCACCGCGGCGCGGCGGCGCGGGAGGGTTGCGCGCGCGCCGCGTAGCGCGTCCGGGTCCGCCAGCAGCGCGAGGAGCGCAGCCTCTTCGTGCGCGTCGTCGTCGTCCGTCTTTAACAGCAGGTCGAGCGCGCCGGCGTCCGACACGGGCGCCACGGCCCGGCGGAAGAGGAAGCGGTCGAATAAAGCATCGTCATCGTCGTCGTCCGCGTCGCGCAGCGCGTTCGTCGCCGCGACCGCGCTCACGAGCGTCGCGGGCCGGTTTCGCGACCCGTCGGGCCACGTCCGTTCGTTTAAGAGCTGCAGCAGCGCGGGCAGCAGCGCGCGCGCCCGGAAGATCTCGTCGAGGAACACGACCTCGGCCCCGCCGGCGAAGCCCTCCGCGGCGCGCCGCGACTCGTCCTCGCGCAATGCTTTGAGAGACAAGGGCCCGAAGACGTCGTCGGGCGTCGTAAAGCGCGTGAGGGCCACTTCGAAGTAGGACTCATCCGAGAACAGCGCGCCGAGGCGCCGGCACAACAAACTTTTGCCGACTCCCGGCGGACCGACCAGTAGGGTGTGCTCACGCGTCGCGGCGCCGAGCAGCACGAGCCGCGCCTCGGCCGCGCGCTCGACGAGGCCCCGCTCGAGGGCCGCGGCGGCCCGTGCGAGCGCTTCGGGCGCTACGGGGTAGGCCGGCGCCGCGTCATTGTCATCGGCGGTGGCGTAGAGCGGGCCGCCCCGCCGTCCCGTAGGGGAAGCGCGCCCGCGCGCGGCGTAGAACGAGCCGCCGCGACGTTTGGTAGGATGAGCGCGCCCGCGCGCGGCGTAGAGCGGCCCGCCGCGCGCCGCCACCGGTGCCGGCGCCGCCGAGGCCTCGCGCAGCAGCGTCAGGTCGTCGTGCGCGGCCAGAAACGTTGAAATGTCGTCGCACAGGACGTCCAGCGGCGACCCCGGCGCCGCGTTGCGGAACGCGTCCGCCGCCGGGTCGTCGAAGCGCTCGCTGCCGTCCTTCCGCCGCTCGGGGCCGACGTAGTCGAGGCGCGACCGGCCCACGAGCAGGCCGTGGACGCGGAGCCCGCGGCTTGAGCGGAGCCGGTCGAGGGCATCTAAAGTTTTGGCATCCGCCGGCGGGTCCAAAAGCTCGCCGTCCGTGACGAGCAGGATGTCCGCGTCGGCGAGCTCCGAGTCGCCCTCGCCGCGCTCGACCGCGGCCACCGCCCGGCGCAGCGGGCCCACCACGTCCGTCCCGCCGCCGAAGCCGCGCTCCAAAAAGTCGAGGAGGCGGTCCACGTCCGCCGCCGTCGCGCCCACACCCGGGCACGCGACCTCGGCCAGTTCGTCCGCGGCCCCGAACGCCAGCACCAAGCCGCTTCGCTTCTGCGCCGCGGCCACGCGGCAGACCGCCAGCGCCACGGCCTTGGCTACCGCTTCTCTTCCACCGGCCATGGAGTAGGACGTGTCCACGCACACGACGAGCGGGCCCCGTCTGCCGCGCGGTAGTATCGCGCGCCGCCTCGCGAAGACGGACCGCGCCGTATCGTCCAGGCCGGCGGGCGCCGCCTCCACCAATGTGCGCGACGCGTACTTCGCCCGGAACAGCAGCTGCGCGTCCTCGTCGACCAGGAGTAACCGGTCGTGGGCGGCTTGACTCGCGACGTCGCGCCCGAGCTTGACGCCGTCATAACCGTTGCGCGCGGACACGGCGTCCGCGTCGCAGGCGCCGAGCGACCCGGCGCGCGCCGGTCGGCGCGTGGCGCCGACGCGCGGCTTGCCGTCCTCCGCCGTGGCGCGGCGGCCCAGCGACTCGAGGAGCGGGACGAGCTCCGTGATGTCCCTTAGTTTCTTCGCCAGCGCCTCGAGCGTGGCGAAGCTGCCGGCGCGGCGCTCGAACCGCCCCCGGCCGCCGGCCGACGCCGCGGTGCCCATCCAAGCCGCGATCTCGTCGTCCAGTAAAGCGTCGATCACGGGTCCCGCGGCGTCGCCGTAGACGGCCTCGATGGCGCTCACGGCCGCGACCGTCGGCGCCAGGGGCTCTAGCTCCTCTTCGTCGTCAGTACTGGTCCCGGCGTCGATTAATGCCAGCAGTGCTAGGTCCGCGAGCCGTGGGTGCCGGCCCACCACGCGTGCGACGGGGCCGAACGTTACGAGGCATGCTGCTCGCGTCGGCTCGTCGGGCCAAGACACGTCGTCGAGGGTCTCGTCGGGTACTCGTCCCTCCAAGAAGCATTGTCGCCAGAGCGCTGCGCCGCTTGCGGCGTTGTGCAGAGTTTGCAGTGTGGCGCGCTGCGCGATTGCTGTCTGCACTGCTGGGGTGAGAGCTTGCAGGCTTAGGGTTTGCAGAGCGGAGCAGCAGCACGCAGAGAGGAGTACTCGCATGATGTTCAATGCTCCTCCAGAGCTCTCTCGCAGCGCCCTCGACCAGCAGCAGTTCGAAACCCGGATGCAGTGGCAGTAGTAGTGCGAGTCTTTTTGACACTGTCGTGTTAGAGGTTCCCACCTGCACTCCTGCTTTAAGCTTTTTGCAGATGCTGATGCACCGTAAAACCCGTCTCACAAAAAGCGCCTTGGACAAACCACCCCATCCCGGGGACTAATTACGATGGGCAGTACGGCGAACTAATCTCAACAACATAATCTTAGTCCTCCTCTTCGTCGCTCGAGGAGCCGCCGGCGGTCGGCGCCGTCGCGGCGACGCGCCACACCGTCCCCCGCGCATGCAGCGAGAGCTTGTACTTGCCGTGGACGTGCTTGGGCCGCCGGTCCGTCGCGAGCACGCGCTGGTAGGCGTCCGCCTGGCCGCCGGCGAGGCGCACCAGCGAGCGCAGCTCGGCGTAGGCGTGGAACGCGGGGAGCGACGTCGACGAACGCCGCTTCTTCTTCTTGTCCGGGGTCGGGCCGCGGAGCGACACCACGACGCAGCGGTCGCCGGCGCCGTCGACCTCGAGCGTCGTGTCCTTCTCCCAGATGATCTCGACCGTGTCGCCCGCGCTCGGGAACAGGGCGGCGAGCTCGGCGCCGGTGGACGACGGCGGATAATCGGGCAGGGCGAAGGTCGCCTCCGGCGCCGGCCGCGGCGCCGGCGAAAGGAAGGCTATGGGCTTCGGCGCCGGGGCCCGCCGCGGCGAGAGCGCCGGGGCCCACCGCGGCTTCCGGCCGCTCTCCGAAGTCACGACGGAGAAGCGCTCCGGGCCGGTCCGCGCCGCCGCCGCGTCGGGCGTGATCAAAGCGTCGTCGCGCGGCGAGCCGGCGCGGATAGGCGGCGGCGGCGCCATGGCCGCGTCGCCGTCCTGCGTCTCGTCGAGCACGATGATCTCGGGCGCCGGCGGCCGCGCGGCGGCGTCGTCGTCGTCATTCTCGCGGGCGCGCTTCCGTACCCCGCCGATGACGTCCCAGGCCGCGGGCGGCGGCGCGGCGCACGCCGCGAGGTGCCGCTTGAGCGCCGGCATATTCGCACCCGCCTCGCCGCAGCGGTGGCACGCCAGGGCGTCGCCGTCGCGGCTTACGAGGAGGTCCGCGAGCGTGCCCGCCGCGAGGGCCCGCTCGACCTTTGACGCGTCGACGAAGCGGTCCGTCGCAAAGGACGCAAAGTGCCTCTTGTTCTTGAGGAACTCGGAGACGAGGTCGACGGACACGACGTGCACGTGCAGCGGCTCCAGGGACGGCTTCGCGTGGTAGCCGACGCGGCAGGGCACGCCCAACGCCTCCGCCGCATTTCGACAGAACGCGTGGAGCTTTTTGAGCGCGGGCAGGTGCTCGCGGCGCAGGTCCGCCACGCCGGCGACGCCCGCCAACGCCGTCCGCGGCGCCGCGAGGCCGAGCAAGTGCCGCGGCGCCTTCGGGTAGCCATCGTAGACCAGGCGCCCGTCACGACTCGCCGCGTAGGCGAGGCTCGCGTGGGGCGGTTTTAACGCGTTGGAGAAGCGCGCCGGACGCGGCGGCACGCCGGGGAAGGCGTATGCCGGGAAAGCCTCGTCGGCCGACGAGTCCGAGAGGATGTCGCGCTTCCGCTTTTTCGGCGCCGGTGCGGCCTGGGACTCGTCTACTGTAATAATGTCGGCGGGCGCGGGCGCGGGCGCGGGCGCGCTCAGCCGCCGCGCCCGGGCGAGCTGGCGAGTCAACACGGGCGCAAGGGCAGCGGCGAGCCGCGCCAGCACGGCGCGGAGCCAGGCCGGGGTGGCCTCCAACCGCTCCCAGAACGCCACGAAGAACGCCACGCGGCCGTGGTCGGCCCTGGGCAGCACCAAGTCACCGCGCGCCTCGGACAGGTCGCACACCAGCTCCAAACAACGCCGCCAAATATCCGCGGGCCCGCGCTCCAACAGCGTCGCCGCGAGATGGGGCGCCACGCAGGTCCCGGGCGGCGGCTCGTTGGTCCCGCACAGGTCCGTGGGGAAGCACCACCAGGCCCAGTGGCTCGTCTTCTCGCCGCGGGCCTCGAGCTCCTTAACGGCGCGCGGCAGCTCCTCAGTCTGCCTCTCTAATAACGCGCGCAGGTGCGGGCAGGCCACGTCGGCGAAAGGTTCCTCCGGCTCCGCGTACGTCTCGGCGTAGGTCTCGGCGTAGGTCTCGGCATAGGTCTCCGCATAGGCCGGGGCGGGCTCGAAGGGCGGCGATGCCGCCGGCTGCGAGTCCTCGAGCGACGGCGCGGGCGTGGGCGGTACGTCCTCGTCGGAGGAGGTGTCGAGGATGTCCTTCTTCCGCTTTTTCGGCGCCGGCTCCGGCGCCCGCGGCTCCGGCGCCGGGAAGGCCTCGCGCGGCGGCGCGGCCTCGCCCTGCGTCTGCGAGTCCAGGGCGATAATCTCGAACGGCGGCGGCGGCGGCGTGGCGCGCGGCGCGGGCGCCGGGAAGGCGAGCTCCGCCTCGCGCGGCGGCGCGAGCTCGTCCTGCGTCTGCGTGTCCACGTAGTCGAGGCTGAACTCGACCGGCGCCGAGTCCGGCGTCGGCAACCGCGGCGCGGGCACCGGGAAGGCGTCCTGCTGCGTGGCCGCGACGTCGACGAGCGCGAACGGCTCCGGCTCCGGCGCCGCGACGCCCGGCAAAAGTGTCGCGGGCGCGGGCTCAAAGGCCGGCGAGTCCTCCGGGGGCTCCCTCGCCGTATGCCGCGCCTCGAAGAACTCGGTCTCCGTGAAGAAGGCGAGGCCGTTCGTTTCGGCGAAGCGCCGGTCGTCGTTATGAGCACCACTTTGCCCCCCCAAGTCGCCGACGTAGGTGTGCGCGCCGGCGGCGACGCCGAGCGCCGCCTGGGCGGCGCGCCACATGCCCCGCGGCTTGGCGGGCCCGCGCTTGTGGCAGTCGCCCTCCTTGTTCGTTACTGCAATAACCACGAGAAGGGGCACGTCCGCGCCGAGCGAGGCGGCGAACGCCGCCAGGCGCAGGAGCTTGGCGTTCAAGTGCGCCAGCCGCTTCTCGGGCGCCCAGGTGGCCGTGTGCGCCATGGACTCGTTCGTGGCGATATATAACGCGGCGCCCGCCGCGTGCAGGCGCCGCAGCACCGCGACCTGGTGCGGAAAGCGCTCGACGTGCGTGACGTGCCGCGCGCCGTGCGTTCGCACACTCACCGTGCCGTCGAAGTCGAAGCCGTAGGTCACGTCGGCTTTGATTGGTGCCCCGTGGAACACGCGGCCCACGAGCTGGCCGTCGCGCGACGCGCGCCACGGGTCCGGCAAGTCGATGCCCAGGGCGTCTCTGTGCCGCAGCGGCCACCGGACCTCACCACTTTCCTGGCTCTGGGTGTCCAGGTAGTCGAGCTTGAACTCGGGCGGCGCGTCCGGCGTGACTATTGCAACACGGTCCTTGTCATCGATGACCCGGCGCATGGCGGCCGCGTCCAGGAGCTTCGGTGCACTGGCCCGGGCCGCCTGGAAGGCGCGCGTCCGCTCGACGACCATGGCGCCGTCGGAACTGAGCTCGCCGCACACCACAAACGTCGCGCGCTCGACCTCCTCGACGACCAAGGCGCCGGCGTCGACGACCCGCGCCCGGATGGCGGGCGTTGTGTCCCCAACAAAAGCGACGCGCACGTCCTTCAGCGGCGTCCGCCGCGGGATCTCCGCAATCGTTCGCGCCGACGCGTAGTCCGCGCCCACGACCTTGACGACCACACTTATTGCGCGCGACGAGCCCCGGCCGACCTCACGACCGGCAGCCTTCATTTTGCCCGTCTCCAGCGCCAGTTCGTCGCCGTGGCCGTACGACCGATAGAGCGAGACGTGGTACTGCCCGCTGTTCTTGAGCTTAAGGGAAGCCGGTAAGTCCAGATCGGCCGCGAGCACATGGATGGGTTGGGCGTCCTCCAGGCCCATCGCGAGGCAGCGGTCCCAGGGCTTCGGCGGGCCGTACGCCACTCTTCTTAAAAGAGGCACCGCGCTCCGCAACCTGATCAGACTGGCCTCGCGGCCCGTGCAGCGCCCTTTCGCGAGGGTCACGTGCAAATGGTCGTCGGGGAAGCGGCACGCCTCCCTTACCATATCGGCGCTGGCTTCACTACACACCTCGCGGTAGTGCACGGCGTCCTCGTCCCCCGCGTCGACCATCAACAAGACACAGAACCGCGCCTCGTCGTCCTGGCTCAGGGGCGTGTCCGGCATTGCCAATTCCTGCGAGTCCGGGACCGTCCACTCGTGGGCGTTCTCCGACGCCAGCGGTCCACTCGTGCCGTGGGCGAGCGAGGTGCTGATCCAGGCCTCGTGCACAAGATGAGCCCGCGGCACGTCTTGGTGGGCTCTATGCGCCAGGGGCCCGTCGCTCCCAACACAAGAAACAATATGCGTCGCGTCTCCGTGTTCTTCCAGCGCCCCTTGCAGGCACGCGCCCCTTGCTAACGGTACGAAGCCGGCACCGATGCGCGCTACCCAGAGCGTGCGCTGCGGCTTCGTCACGCCGATGACCACCACTTTGAGACCGGCGAAGCGCGGCTGGCCGGCGCTCGGCGGCTCGGACCGCCGCTTCTTCTTGGCCATGGTTGGTCGCGGCGGTGTCTTACGCAGCCGTGCGGCGTTTCGAGTGCGCGCGCGGTTTACGCGTGCGCCCAGCGACGGCCGCTTTTTGAGTTCTGCTGCGCTGTGGGCTCCGCAGCCGTACGCGTTCCTAGCGGCTCGTTTCGCAAGGACGCGCCGCAGGCGTCGAAGCCTTGCGTTAATGAGACACAGCTAGGCGCGCCACGTCCGCACGCGTCCAGGTCTTGAGCGGCCCAAAAATCAAGCGCCCGCTCGATCTGCGGTCGTGCGGGTCCTGTCTCATCACGACCCCCGGGTTTTTCAAATTTTCTGGAGCGATCCTTCGACTGCCGACGAATCTGGAGCATTCCCTCGGGACCGTCCCTGCGAAAAACCCGCGCGTTTTGCAATTTCAAGGCGCGGCCGCCTCGCCTGCGGTGCTACAGGATCAGCGTGGCGCCGTGCGCCAAACTGATTGCAGCAATTCATCGCTGTTAGCGTGTGAGCCGAACAACGCCGTCACTGCAGCGCTGGAGGCACCGCACCAAGCCCCCTTGCAACAGCAGAGCGAGAACGCCGCTGAGCCATGGCCACCACGGCCACGGCCGCCGTGGCGAACGAGTCCACGGAGCGGGAGACGGACACGCAGGTCGAGGAGCGCTTCTGCCGCTTTTTACTAGATTACAGCGCCGCAAGTGTGGGGGACGAGGTGAGCCAGGACCCGGACAAGCGGCCCTACGTCGACCAGTTGGAGCGCATGGTCACGGACGAGGAGAGTTCGACGGTGCGGGTGAACTTCGACGAGCTGGACGCCTTCGACGCGGAACTCGCGCTGGCGGTCGAATCGGAGTATTTTAGGTTCCATACGTGCGTCCAGAGCGGGGCGAAACGGGCGTATCGAGAGGTGTGGAACCGGGTCACGACGGGCGAGGACCGGCGGCCGGGCCAGGCGGACCCCATCGATTCCAAAACGTTTTTTGTGGCCTTTCGGAACCTGAAGAGCGCCCCGGAGAAACTAAGAGACCTGCGCTGCGACAAGATCGGGACGTTGGTGCAGTGCCGAGCGGTGGTCACGCGCACGTCCGATGTGCGACCGGAGTTGCTAGCTGGTAGCTTCTTATGTCTGAAGTGCGGCCTGGAAGCACCAGAAGTCCCTCAACAGATGAGATACACGACACCAACAATTTGCCGGAACCCCCAGTGCAACAACGCCTCGAAGAACAAGTGGCAGCTCCAGATGGACCGGTCCAAGTTCGCGGACTGGCAGCGCATTCGGGTGCAGGAGGCCACGGACGAGATCCCCGCCGGTAGTTTGCCTCGCAGTCTCGATTTGATAGTGCGGGATGAAATGGTGGAACAGGTGAAGGCCGGCGATAAGATCGTGGCCACGGGGTGCCCGTGCGTCGTTCCCGACGCGGGCGGCATGGCCCGGGCCGGCGAGAACGTGCAGTCGTCGAAAGCTTCCATAGCACAGGGCGTGACCGGTGCCCAGAGCGTCGCGGGGACGCGGGAAATGACGTATAAGATGCTCTTTTCGGCGTGCGGCGTGGAACGGGCGGAGGAGGCCGACGGGCGCGGGCGGGACGACGACGAGGCCGACGAGGCGCTGCGGCAATTGAAGACCGGAGGCGGGATATTGCCGGGCGACGTGGACGGCGACATCGTCACGCCGCGGGATGCCATGGACGCCGTCACGGCGAAGCGCATGCGCGCCCAGCCGCGACTCTACGATTCCTTAGCCGAAAGCATCGCGCCGGCGGTCTTCGGCCACAAGGACATCAAGCACGGCATCTTATTACAGTTGGTGTCCGGCGTGGCCAAGAAGACGCACGAGGGCATCAAACTGCGAGGCACGGTGAACGTGTGCATCGTGGGTGACCCGTCGACCGCGAAGTCCCAGTTCCTCAAGTACGTGCACACCTTCCTCAGTCGCAGCGTGTACACGTCGGGCAAGGCCGCGTCGGCTGCTGGTTTGACGGCTTGTATTGCGAGAGATTCCGAAACAGGAGAGTTTGGAGTAGAAGCAGGAGCATTGATGCTCGCGGACAACGGCATCTGTTGTATTGATGAGTTCGACAAGATGGACACCACGGACCAAGTCGCTATTCATGAGGCCATGGAGCAGCAGACCATTTCCATCACGAAGGCCGGGATCCAGGCGAACTTGAATGCGCGCACGGCTATCCTGGCCGCCGCGAACCCGAAGCACGGGAGATACGACCGGACCAAAACGCTCAAAGCGAACGTGGACATGACCATGCCCATCATGTCGCGCTTCGACCTCTTCTTCATCGTCATCGACGACTGCGACGAAGTCACGGACCGGAACGTCGCGAAGCACATTGTGGACGTCGCGGCGGGCGAGGCGCGGGCCCTGGACGCGCCCTTCACATTAAATGAACTCCGATCCTATGTGCGCGTGGCCAAGAAGATTTCTCCAAAAATCACCGACGCGTCCGCCCGCACGTTGGTGGCGTGCTACCGCCAGTTACGGCAGAACGACGTCGTCGGCCGGTCCAAGACGGCGTACCGCGTCACGGTGCGCCAGCTGGAGTCCCTGGTGCGGTTGTCGGAAGCCCACGCACGCATCCACCTGTCGCAGACGGTGGAGCCCGAGAACGTCAAGGAGGCCTTCCGGTTGCTGAAGCGGTCCATTATAAGCGTCGAGTCGGAATCGGTGTTACTAGACGAGATGGACGAGGAGGACTTGGACGCGGCCGCACAGGTCCCCATGCCCGACGGGCCGGCGTACGGCGGCACCGTCGGCGACAAACGACCGGCGGAGGGCGCGCCGGCCGACGCACCGGCGTCGAAAAAACAGGAACCGGGCGAGGAGGCGTTCGTGCCCGGGGCGGCCGCGCCCGCGCCCCCGAAGAAGGCCAAGGCCAGGGTCCAGCTCTCCTACGAGGACTACACGCGCTACCGGGCCCTCATCACCACGCACCTACGGTCACGCGCGACCCTGGACGGCGTACCGGGCCTCAAGCGCAGCGCCATCATCGAGTGGTACCTTACCACGCATGCCGACGAGGTCGGGGACGAGACGGCGGCGCACTCCAAGCTCCTCAAGCAGATCCTCAAGCGGTTGCAAAAGGACGACTTGGTCATCGTCGTGGCGCACGAGGGCGGCGAGCCGGTGCTGGCCGTGCACCCGAACGTGGCCGTGGGGGAGGCCACGGCGTCGACGTAAGGGTCTCTTCGTCTACTACGTGCGGTGGGCCTGGGTTCTCGTTATGGTGCTAGGACTAGTGGGCGGGGACCGGGGGGAAAGACAGCGCGGCGGCGGTGGCGGCTAGGCGGCAGGAGGAAAAGTCCACAACGCGGGTTTTCCTTCTGAAACGCAGCACGCGCACGCTCTGGAGCGCGGTCGCCCGTCTCTGGCGGCATTATCTCAAGGCATGGAGTCGATCAATGAGTATAGAGTATCCGGTGGCCCTGAGGTTGTCCTCTCTCAGGCCACCGTCGTCGATCATGATGATCTCCGTCGCGAGCG
>Ga0114994_10002837_pt1 | contig 12703 bp, 10 predicted proteins | sample ArcticOcean_MG_C_9_FD_87043 | JGI IMG/M metagenome (GOLD analysis project Ga0114994, IMG submission 87043) | Marine microbial communities from western Arctic Ocean - ArcticOcean_MG_CB2_152 | ecosystem: Environmental > Aquatic > Marine > Oceanic | place: Arctic Ocean: Canada Basin | collected... | reverse complement strand
GTGGGGCGAAGAGGCGAGCGGCGAAGAACAGCGTTCTGGCGAGCGGCGCAAAACACACTAGGGGCTAGTGGCGCAAAACCTACTAGGACCTGTGTGCCCCGTACCGTTAACGGTACGGGGCACTTCGGCTGGTAAATTAAAAGAGACAAGCCACTTTTCCGCAGTTTTGACGGCCGCGCGGCGCGGTTTCGCGCTCGCTTGCAAGCGGACGCGTACGAAAGCGCGCTTCTGCGTCTCTGGCGGCGTCGGGCGTCCTCCGCAAGTGCGGCTGACAGAGGTGGTTTGTGCTTGAGGCCCGCGCTTTGAGGCGGCGCCTGGTGGACTCGTAACGCAACAGTCTAACGCATAGCGCACCTCTCATGACGCCTCGAGGCCCTTCTTCCGCCAGTCCGAAGCCGTGCGGTTGAATCACCATCAAACGGGTTTCATCAAAAAAGTATAGTGCACGAGCTTTCACGGCAACGCGCTATTTGCGCGGCGCTGCTACAACTGGACAACTCGCTCAAGATCGGTGTCATTGCCACTGGACAATTTGTGTGGGCAACGACTACGCTGTTGCAGCCAGTCACGAGTACACTTACAGTACAGCGCACGCTAGCATGCCGCCCAAACACAAGAAGAAGGGTAAGGCCAAGGCCAGGGGCAAAACCACAGAGAAAGAAGACGCAATCAAACCGAGCGGGCTCCCGTACCGGTCCATCCTCGCCGCGGCGCTCCTCGCGTTAGCGGCAACATTATATGCCAACACGCGGACCTGCGGCGCCCCGCGCGTCGTGGTCGAGGGCGATTTGAGGTACCTCGTCAACAACGGGGGCGTCATCGGCGTGCAGCGCGTCGACGACCCGGGGCAGACCGTCTTCCGCGGCTGGGTCGTGCAGCGGACGGCCTCTTCGTTACGGGATAAGGCCCGGAACGCCCTTGTCGTCGGGCTGGGCGGCGGCAGCGTGGCCCAGTACTGGAGGAACACGTCGCTGAGCGTGCACGCGGTCGAGGTCGACCCCCGGGTGGCCAAACTCGCCGAAGCGCATTTCGGCGTGACGCGGGGCACCACCATAGTCCAGGAGGGCCTCAGCTTCATCCGGAAGCGCGCGGACGACGTCCGGCGGAAACGCGGCCCGCCCTACGATTTGCTGAACATCGACGTCGTCGACGCGGGCGACCCCTGGGGGCCCGCGACCTGGCGGTTCCTAGGGAAGAGTGCGTTGAGTGCCGCCAAGAAGGCGTTGACGCCTTCTTTAGGTTTGTTAGTCTTCACGGTCGTCGTTGGAGAACTGGACGACGCCACGAGCAAGGCCTACCTCAAGGTCGTGGCCCAGCGCCTCGGCGCCGTCTTTCCGCGCGTCCGAGCGTATCGGGACTCGCCGCTCACGGACCCGGGCGCGACGAACGTCGTGTTCTTCGCCTCCGACGGCGGGCTCGACGACGAGGTCGGCCTCGACGCGGCGGAGCGGGCCGCCGCGGTGGAGCTGAGCGGCGCGGAACAGGGCACGGAGGCCTGGGTCGCGGGCATGCACAAGAGCTGGGAGGTCGCGCGGTGCGACGCGGGCACGTGCGCTCTACTCGCGGACGTGGCCCAGACGTTCGCGCCGGACGGGGGGGCGGCCCCGCCCCCCGACGGCGGGTACAGCGCGAACGTGGCCGCGGCGCTGCGGGAGCACTTCTCCCCGAGCCTCTTCCAGGAGCCGCTCCTGTGCGCGCTCACGGGGTCGCTGAAGTCCTAAGCAGCAGTAGCATATCCCGTCCGGCGGAATGGACTTTCTACAAGAGGGGTTGGCGTGTAGCATATCCCGCGCCGGCAGGGTAGGGTAACAGACAACAAAATTAATTCTCGGTACCGAGTGCTGAGAGACGGGGCGTCGAGCAACCGAAGCGGCACAGTCACTACTGGGCGGGCGGCGCGAGGCCGATCTGCGCTTTGGTCCGCGACCGGGGCACGTAGGGCGCGCCGGCCTGCAGCCGGCCGCGGTTGTCGAGGAACAGGCGGTCCGACGCGTCCTTGAGCTTGCGCGCCGCGAACTCCGCGCGCAGCTCGTGCAGGTCGATGAGGCCGTCGCGATTCGCGTCGAGGGAATCGCGCGCGAGCTCGAACTCGAGGCGCGCCACGTTCCGGTGGCCGCGCGTCGTACTGCTTAGCTCCTCGAGGAGCGCCCTCAACTCGTGCTCGTCCAGTTGCCCACTCCCGTCCACGTCCGCCGCGGTGAACAGCGCGTCGACGTCGTGGTCATCGTCCACCGTCAATAGAACATCGCCCACCCGCTGGCCGCGCTTCACCCGCGACAGGTATTGTGTCGAGCCCATCTCGATGATGCGCGACGCCGTGCGGTCAAAGGCGAAAGCTTCATCTCTAACTCCCTTGTGCACGTAGGTCCCGTCCCCTATTAAGTCGCCGTCTTCTACCACGGACTTGTCCGCCACGAACAGATGTTGTGGAGTAGAAGAGGCCCGGATGACCACGATCACGTTCGCCTCGTACAAGGCGTCTATCAAGGTGATGAACCTTCTGGTTCGATTCAGGTCCCGCATGTCCAAGGTAGGCACGTCATCCAAAAACATGATATCGAAGGCCGACGCCAGACACAGAAAGTCCGAGGCGCCCGTGTTGCCTCCACACAGCTCATCGAAGTCGAACCAGGCGCACCGCGCGTTCAGATCCGCGCGCGGCGCCTTCACGAGGCGCCCGGACGCCGTCGCCAACTCGACGGACACGATTTTTGGTGTTCGTCCGATCAAACGCTCCTGCGCCTCGAGCCAGCCGGCGTCGTCGCCTTTCTTCATATAAATGTTCGCGGAGTCCGACGACGCGCCGATCGCTAGTCTATAGTCGATCTCGGACGCCTCGACGGAATGCACCACGCACCGCGCTTCCAGCAATGGCAAGAACGGTGTGAACAGTTGTCGTTGAATACCATTGGCGTACAGGTCCGAAGGTGCTCTATTTGAAGTAGCAACAACAACGCCCCCCGCCGCGAAGAGCTCCTCGAACAGCTGCTTCATCACCAACGCGTCGGCGATGTCCGTCACTTGAAATTCGTCAAAGCACACGAGCCAGCCCTTGGCCACAATGTCGTCCGCCACTCTTCTAAGTGGCTCGTCTCGGCCCTTCAACTCGTGTAGCGCCTTGTGCACGTCGAGCATGAACTCGTGGAAGTGCACCCGTTGCTTCGGGCCCTCGATACCGTCGAAGAACATGTCCATCAAAAACGTTTTGCCGGTGCCGACGCCGCCGTGCACGTACACGCCGCGCGGGGCTGTTGATTGCATCGCCTCCGCTATGATGACGGACTCCTCCTTCTTCTTCACGTGTTTTTCTTGTGCGTAACTAGAACCGAACGTCGATACAACAGGGCCGGAAGCACCAGAAGGCCGCGCCGACCCGCCGCCGACCGCGACGCCCAGGCCCTGGGCAAACGCGGCGAACTTGGTCATGAAACCGCCCGAGGACGCCGCGGCTGCCGCGGTCTCCGTCCGCGGCGCCGGCGCGTAGCCCGTCGCGACGATCTCCTCGTGGAGCCGCTGGAGCGGGACCAGGGCCTCGAGCTGGTGGCCGTCCCGTTGAATCTTCGCCGCGTCCACCAGGGCGTTGTAGGCCGCGACGGGGCCTGTGGAGGCCCGGCGCAGGCTCCCGGGCAGGCAGCGCGCGCCGAGGCGGAGCAGCATATCTCCTGCTCGGTTGCCTGTGCACGCGTCCGCTACGGCTATCGCTGGCACAAGCGGTGTCGGCGGTGCAAGAGCAATATGTGCACGACCAGCACGAGTGATTTGGGACTGATGCACCAAGAGTGTCAAGCTCGTGCTGAGTGCAGACTGCGGGTTTCACTCAAAACCCGTGCGTAAAACCCGTGCAACAATTTGCTATCCGCCGCGCGTACGCACCCACACGCGTCGCCGCTGTACATTCTTAGCTACCAAGAGGCTCCTCGGTCTATTGCATCGCTCCCGAAGGAAGTGGACGGACTCGCCGCAGCGTCGGAGATCAAGGAGATCTAACAGATCTGACACTGCAGCCTTGAGCCCGTCGCTGCCACTGCACGCCACGCTAAGGATGCGGCTCGCCGCAGTACTATGCTGCGTCGCGGCACTCGTCGACGGCTTCACGGTCCGGCGCACGATGACGATGAAGCGCCGCTTGCTGGACGAGGGCAAAAAAAAAAAGAACAAGCCGCGGAAGGTCACGCTCACGAAGGTGCCCGGCATCAGTGCGCCGCCGAACGGGAAGATGCAGGCCTGGTCGCTCGACGTGGGCGAGGGCAGCGTGCAGTTCTGCGCGGCGACGCTCAACGAGCGACTGTTTGTGCTGGAACGGGACTGCGGGTGCTGCAGCTGGGAACTCGACAAGGGCGACCTGCGCGGCTCCGCGGCGGGGGACCCCGAGATCGTCTGCTGCCTCTGCGGCCAAACGTACAGTCTGGTCGACGGCACGCCGGGCGGGGTGGTGCAGCGCAAGGGCGCAAACGGCTTCATCGGCGGCCTCGCGCGCCGCGCGCCGACGACGAACGCGGCGCGGACGCAGTTCGCCGTGCGCGCGGACGTGAAGGACGGCGACGTGTACCTGGACCTGGGCTCGGAGGTCTTCGCCAAGGCGGAAGGCAAGGCGGGCATGTTCGTCGCCGCCGACAAACTTGCTGATAAATGACTAAGAACAGATTGTGACTTTGGACCTCTTTTTCGTGACGGGTTTTAATTATCGAGGCTGCCGCCGCTGCTTGAAAGTGCTGCAAGTAGCGACAGCTTTCTAATTGCACGTCAGGAAGAGAGCCAAACCAGTTATACCTCGTACAGAAGCTGCTGCAGCGCCAAGAGTGCGTGGTCGAAGAGCGAGAGGCTCCAAGAGCAAGCACTGCAACAGCGCATAACCAAGGCACAGCAATCGCACAACTGTACGGCTACCGCCAGTAACATCGCACGATGCGCGTCGCGCTCCTAACAGCATTAGCAACGGCCCTCACGCCGAAGGGCGCCCGTCTCGCCGGTGTCAAGAGCCGCGGCGGCGTGCGGAGCAAGCAGCGGAACCGGCCGCGCGCGCCGCCGCCGCCGCCACCAAATCAGGGCCACGTGCCTAAAGTCATCGGTGTCTTGGACTTCGAGTGCACCTGCGAGGAGAACACGTGGAGCTATCTGCACGAGATTATTGAGTTCCGCGCTGTGTGTGGAAATCAAATTTAGGACGCCCCGCGCCATCGACGCGATCTCATCTCATCACTGCGTCTGCTCGATGGCGTGGAGGTTCACGAAGGTCTCCGCACTAGTTCTCAGGATAACCTAACTCACTGGTTGATTTCCACATAGGTTCCCCGTGGTTCTCGTCGATACAAAGACCCATCAGATCACAGACTCCTTCCACGCGTACGTGCGCCCGACGGAAAACGCAACTCTCACAAAGTTCTGCACGGGCCTGACCGGCATCGAACAAGCCGTTGTGGATGAGGCCCAAACGATCGACGTTGTCCTGGGGGAACTCGACGAGTGGTTGCGGGCCCGCGATTTAGTAGAGGGCGGCGGCGCGACGCACGACTTTTCGCAGTTCGCATTCGCGACGGACGGCTGGGACCTGGAGCATTTCTTGGACGTGGAGCTGCGCCGGAAGGACCTGTACAAGCCGGGCGCGTACCTAGATCGGTGGGTGGACCTCTCAAAAACCTTCGCCGCCAAGCGGGCGGCCCGCGACGTGAAAAACGGGCGGAAGCAGCCGCGGTCGTCGCGGCGCGCGAACCTGCCGACGATGATGCGGCACCACAAGCTCCAGTTCGAGGGCCGCCTGCACTGCGGCGCGGACGACGCGCGGAACATGGCGCGCGTCGCCCTCGCTTTGATTGAATGCGACGGGGAGCCGCTCCGGGTGAACGACGCGCTCGCGGGCGTGGACTTTGCCGACCGCAGTGACGAGGCACTCGACGAGGCCGCCGCCGCTGTCGAGGCGCCGTCGTAATTTATTCGGGAGTATGGGAACAGTCTGTTTGGGGAGATACTGCGCCAGGAAGCCCACGTCGGCTTGTGGTGGTGGTGGTGGTGGTGGTGGTGTGCCGTCTCGGTGAGCCGGTCCCGCCAACGAGGCGCGGCCGCGGCCGCGCCAGCACCAAGGCGCCGACGCGCGCGCCGATGCCGAGGGCCAGGCGGATGCTGGACGATAAGAATCCTCCCGCTACGCTGCCGACGCGTCAAGAGTGGGCCGATGGAGCCACAACGGACCTCGGGGGTTTGGGAGAGCCCAGCGCGCGCCTCGTAAAAGAGTCCCGTACAAGAGCCCCGGCGCTGCCCTGCGACGCGACAGCGCGAGCACTTGGAGCCATCAATTCCAAAACCGGGCGCGAGCGCCAGAAGCCCCGGTCCCAACCAAGCTAGAGAAAGCTGCCCCACCAAAGCGCCATGGCCAACAGCCTGAAGATCTCCGACGAGCCGCCCTTCACGGCCGCGGACCCGCGCTTTAGGGAGGAGTGCATCGCGCAGTATAACGCAAACAAGCTCCAGGCCGCGACCAACAAGAGCGGGTGGGCCACCAAAAAGACGTACAACCCGATCCAGTGGGACGAGGCCTCGCCGGCGCCGCGCCAGCTGGAGCGCGTCGCCCAGGCCGAGGCCGAGGAGGAGCGCAAGCGGTTCAATAGGGTCGAGGCCATGCGCTCCATGGCGAGCGAGGCGCTGGCCGAGCAGAGCCTGAGCCAAGGGATCGAGCCCGAGCCCGAGCCGGAGTGGGAGGACGAGGTGTCTGTGGTAGAAACAGTCGTTGCGCCGCCGGAGCCTGTTCCGGAGCCCGTCTTGTATGTCGAGCCGGACGTCCTCACCGATCATGAGGAGGAGGAGGAGGAGGAGGCCGCGGAGGCGGTAGTACTGCCGGCCCACCCGGACGAGGACGCGCGCGGCATCGTGGGCATGTGGTTCGAGGGGAACGTGCGCGCGCGGCAATACCGGTACCAGCGCCGTGGGTAATACTCGTAGGCCGTGTGTTTTCTTTGGCGGCATTTCCCCGCCCCGCGGCGACGGCGCACATGGGTGGCGCTATCTAGAGGGCCGGCCGGGGTTAGATGTCTGGGATAGAGGTCTGGGTGGCTCTTGATGGCGAGCCGGCGCGCCGCTCCCGGACCCGCAGGATTGTGGACGCCCAAACCGCGAGCTCTGCCCCCCTGCGGCGTGTGACTACTGACCGCAGAATATAAACGCTCGCGGCGGTGGCACGGGGAGTAGAGGTAACTAGCGGACGCTAGCCCAGCCCGAGCATCGCGCCGCGTTAGAGAGCTTATTTGGACCACCTCGCCCTCGCCGCCCTGCGCCGCACTAACACGGTCGGGAAACCTTCTCCGGTGCACGTCAACAGCCCTCAGCACGCCGTAGACAAAAGAGCGTCGTCGGGGCAGCTGCCAGAGCAACAGCAAGCTCCCCAAGGAAGCAGCTAGATAGCACCAGCGACACCGCACAAGCAGCCATGGCCACCTCCCTGAAGATTGCCGACGAGCCCCTCTTCACGGCCGCCGACGGCCGCTTCAAGGAGGAGTGCATCGCCCAGTACAACGCGAATATTATCCAGGCGAAGAAGAACAAGGGCTCCTGGGCCTCGGCCCGGCCGCCGCCCTACGCGAGCGACGGCAGTAACGCGGACGCGCCGGAGTTTTACCAGATCGGCGGCGCCACGAGCAAGTGGAAGTTAGGTGGCGCCAGAGGCGACAACCCGGAGCCCTACACCAAGCCTCAATTAAGGGACGCGTACCAGTACGGCGTGGACTTAAGAGGGGAACTCCTCAAGAAGAACCGGAAGTGCGAGGGCGTGTTCCCCCAGAAGCCGCCCGTGAGCGCGCAGCGGCCGGCGCTCTTCGGGTTGGAAAAAAGGAAGCAGTTCGAGGGCAAGACGGCCCAGCAGGAGGTGGGCGCCTGGCACGCCAAGGACAACGGGGTCTGGATGTACCGGGAGAACCAGAAGATCAGCGCCAAGAACAAGAGCGGCTGGGGCAAGACGGCCGGTTCTCCGATCGACTGGGGCGACGCCGAGCCCGTGGCGCGCTGCGGCACGTCCAACGAAGTCGGAAGAACCGCGCGCATGGGCATGGAGCAGTACCTGGGGAACAAGGAGGCCGCGGCCCGGAACAAGTCCGGCTGGGGCAAGACCGCTGGAAGCCCCATCGACTGGGGCCACCGGAACCGGAGCGCCCGGCGCCAGGCCGACATCATCGGCGGCTTCCAGCTCTCGACGGGCAACTACAAGGACCACACGACCCAGGCCTACTCCATGTACAACGAGAACCGCGCCCAGGCGGCCATCAACAAGGGGGCCTGGTCCAAGAAGAAGACGCACAACCCCCTGAGCTGGAACGAGAACGCGCCCTCGCTCCGCCAGCTGAGCATCGCCCAGAAGGCCGAGGACCGGCTCGAGGCCGAGCGGGCCGCGCGCGTCGAGGCCATGCGCAAGATGGCCGAGGACTCGCTCAACGAGCAGGCCTAGACTATTTCGGCCGGCTGCGCTTCGAGTAATATTTCTACTTCGATCTCCTATTCTTACTAAGACGCGGATCAAGCTTAGTTATCATTATTCACAGGACTCGTCGCTATCGAGCAATTGGAGCGCCTCTAGAGCGTCGGCGTCGAGGAAATCAAAGAAGGCATCCGTGACGACCGTTTTGACTTCGTCTGCGCGGAGCAGCACCTTGTCGCAGAAGCCCCGCCTCTGCGTGCACCGGTGACCGCAGACGCGCGCCTCCCCCGTCCAGAACTCGGCGACGAGCACAAAACGCTCGCCGGTCTCGACCGGGGCGACGTGGTGTCGTTTGTGCGAACAGAACGCTATCGCGTCGCCGGGCCGTACGAAGAACGCGCCGTGGCCTCGCACCGCCTCGTCGGCCTCGACGGTGCGGAACTCACCGCCCGTGAACGCGCCGGGCGGGGACAGCCGCACGTCCACGGTCACCACGGAGCCGCGGTCGTAGTGCTCCTTCTCCAGCAGCCCCCCGTTCGTCGTCGACCGGTGGAGCTCAACGCAGCGGAACGTCAGCTTCCGTCGCTTCTTCGTCCCATACATGGCGCGCTCGGCGGCGAGTGCCGCGGCCCGCAGCTTTTCCTTCACGGTCGGACAGCGCTGGCCGAACATGTCGCCGCGGTGCAAGTACGTGACGGCCGACGAGTGGTCCAAGTTGATCCATTGGAGCTCGTCGCTCATCTCGGCTCCCAACGCGAAGACGGCGGCGATGTCGTCGCCGTCCAAGAGCGAGGGGACGTAGCGCACAGAGCTGCGCTGCGCTGCTTCAAAGGGCATGGTGCCCTGGGCGTCGGCGTCGGTCGTCGCGGCCTCGACCGCGTCCTCCCGCAACCACTTGGCGCGGGCGGTAGCCTCGGTGGTGCGCGGTGTTGCATAATGGGCGTCGTCGGCCAGGGAGTGTGTTTCTACCCTCGGCATCGCGTTCGCGTCGTTGGCAGCAATGTATACTGCTGCCATTTTGGGTGCGTTGCAGGCACCAACCGAGGATGCCTGCACCAGAGTGTGTGCGGGAAGCTGCTGAGTCGCAGAGATGATACCAGACAGATGGGGACAGTTCGTTTAGATCTCTGCTTTTTACACGAGTCTTGTCTGGGCCTAGAAGCAGTGGTTTTTGTGCCAGCGCACTCTCGCCCACGTCTAGCGACCACCTTCCATCTTATAACCCGTATTGGATCGTTTTGGAGAGCGTGACACGCACGCATGCTCATTTGCAAATTTGAACTGTACGCATCGTGCGCAGCGATTTAGAACTGTCCAGTGGCAGCATGGCTGCGATGCAGCCGCTCTCGAAGATCACGCCGCCACCGCTCTCAGTGCTAGGTGCCTCACTCGATGGCAAGGTGGTGATCGTCACTGGCGGCACCAGTGGCCTTGGCAAGAGCATTGCGATGGCTTGTGCGAAGGCGGGCGCGCGTGGCATACTCATCACTGGCCGCGATGTCACGCGGGGTTCTTTGGTCATTGCCGCGATAGTTGCGGAGACGTCAGAGGCGATACCGGTCTCGTTTGTACCCTTCGACCTCATGGATCCGGAGGCCGCTGCGAAGGTGTTTTTCGAAGGCAGAAGAATTTTTGGTAAGGTCGACTGCCTCGTCAACTGTGCCGCGATAACCTTCCCGCGCGGCGACCTTGAGACGACGACGCCTGATCTGTGGGATACTATCGTGACCACAAACTTGAAGGCCCCCTTTTTGCTCACGCAGCAACTCGCGCGCCACCTGAAACAGCGGCGGGCTCGCGGCGCCGTCGTCAACATTGGCTCCTGCGCGGCCCACGGCGGCGCGCCTTTCATCCTCGCGTATTCGTGCTCGAAGGCCGCGCTCGCGTGTCTTACGAAAAACACGGCGGCGGAACTGCGACCGCACGGCATCCGCGTCAACCAAGTAAACATGGGCTGGTGCTTGACGGAAGCCGAGGACCGCGGGCAGAGCGCAACGAACCCGAACTGGCTCGCCGAGGCCGACGCGGCGTCGCCGTCGGGGCGCATCCTGCGCCCGGAGGACACGGCTGCATCGGTCGTGCATCTATTGAGCAAGGCGAGCTCTATGGTGACCGGCGCAATCCTCGACATCTCGCCGGACATGCTACCGGGGATGATGTCGGGAGAAACTTGTTAATCATCAATCCTGGGAGCTTGTACACGCGGCCGCGATGCGACGGATCTTTACACGGGTTTCTTCACAAAAATACAGGATAGCCCGGGAAGCTTATGCTGATAGCTCCGATAGCGCATAGATCAAATAGCTGCACGCTGCAGTCGCGCAAGCAGCCTCATGCATCGATGCGTACTTATTCACCTGGCTCTCACACTGCCTGCATTATCACTGGTGCCAAGCACATCATGGGAGCTTGACCGGTCTCTGCGCTTGATCTCCAATGCGAAAGTGAATACGAGCGGACGACCTCTAGACCTGCTCGAGGACCTGTACGACAGTAAGAGCGGTCTCACTGGCGAGGGAGTCTGGCACAACGTGCACTTCGGCGCGGCGCAGCTACTAGCGGCGCGGCGCATGGGCTCCGACCCAGCGGGAAAAGTTATTGCGGCGGAGCTCAGGGCATCGGCCCAGCGGCTCGGCGACTCGCTTTACGACCTGAACTACGATCGGGGCTTCCGGCTGCGCACGGCCTCGGGCATCTGGAAAACGCTGGACGCGGCGGTAGAAAACGGTGGCGAGCGCCCTGGTTTCTACGAGCCCTCACGCGACCGACGCTGCGTCCCCAACGCCGCCGCAGTCATCTTCTACTCGCTGCTGAGCGAGGATACTGATGACGACAGGATAGGAGAGATCGGCGAGAAGTTCCTCGACCTATTCTTCGACGAGAAGCTCGGCCGCTTCCGCCGCGGCGCCGTCGGCGACAGCGGTCCGGAGTATTGGCGTAGCGTCGACCAAGCGATGGCGATACTGGCTTGCAAACGCTTCGGCGGCGGACGAGCGGCGGCTTGCTGTCAGGCGGCGGCAGCGACACTCCGCGCCGAGTTCGGCTACTGCAGCGATGAGCGGCCAGTCAATCACATGGGTCCTTTCCCCGGCACGCGGCGACGAAATTCGTGGCACGACTCCTTCGCGGTGTTCGCCCTGGCCCTCGACGGTGACGCAAGTGACCTTGTGGACACGATGCGCGCGGACTACGAGTCCGAGGACAGACTACTAGCGCACCAGGCGCGCGACGCGGGAACATCACCATACCTCGGCGACGGGTCGGCCGTGCACTTCTCGTGTATGCAGGCCGTCTGGGGCGCTGTCGGCCGCGCCACAGGTGGTGCGGGCTTCGAGATGCACCGGGCCGCGTTTCAGAACTTCGACGCGGCCACGTTGAGGGACGGCCTCATGGTCGTGGCCGACGCCTGTCCGAATGTCCGGTTGTGGTGCAATGCTGAACCGGCTTTTTGGCTCCTCGTTGAGCCAGATATGTTCAAGAATAATTAAGCCAATAGTATCCACAGTGGAATGCAAATGCCACAACCACGCGAGTGACCTCCGGTAAGAGCTCGAGTTTCGGGGCGAAGCTCGCGGCGAGCGCGTTGACGTGCAGCCGCTCGTAGGCGGCGAATGAGCCCGCTTCCACGATTCTTTTGAGATAAGCGTTCCCTGCGCGATAGTCCGGCATACTAATATAATCGCCGCCCAATAAGTTAGTAACCATTGACACGCGTGGAAGATTGGCTCCTGCGCGGAGCAGAATGGGGTATAGACGGTACCTACTGCGAGTGTGAGAATGCCCAGTGATGCGAATCGCGTATTCTAAGGGAGTTGTTCCATCATAGTCCGGTGCGTTCACCGCGGCGCCTCCCTGTAGGAGCAGATTTACTATTGCTACTTCTTCTGCGTGCCCTCGACAATCGGTAACGCATGCTGAGTGTAATGACGTATTATAATAATCATCAGTAGCACGTGCCGTGGCGTTCGCATCGGATCCGCCCTGCAAAATAATTTCCACAATGCGCACCTGACCCTTGGCTGCGGCCCATTTCAATGGAGAACCGCATCGGATGTCATTCCCGCGGTTCGGGTCAGCTCCAGCCTGGAGGAGGGCGCGTACACACTCGACGCGGTCCACGACCTCTTGGTCCTCGTCTGGGTAAGCCCCAATATCGCACGCTTGTCGCAGTGGTGTAAAGTGGTGGCTGTCCCATTGATTTGGGTCCGCGCCGGCGGCCAAGCGGCGACGCAAACCCACGATGTCACCAATCATAGCGAGTCTGTGGAGCGGAGGCTTCAGCGGTTCATGGCTGGAGTGGAGCGG
>Ga0114994_10002832_pt1 | contig 12707 bp, 6 predicted proteins | sample ArcticOcean_MG_C_9_FD_87043 | JGI IMG/M metagenome (GOLD analysis project Ga0114994, IMG submission 87043) | Marine microbial communities from western Arctic Ocean - ArcticOcean_MG_CB2_152 | ecosystem: Environmental > Aquatic > Marine > Oceanic | place: Arctic Ocean: Canada Basin | collected... | reverse complement strand
GGACGACCCGCCGCCGCCGCCGCCGTAGCGCGGGTCCAAATCGTGCGCGCCGCCCTTGACGGGCTGCGCCGGCCGCTGCGCCGCCGCCGGCTGCGCCGCCGCCTTGACCGCCCCCCGCACGTCGCCGGCCACGCCCGCGCCGATCATGCGCGTCGCGGCCGGCGGCGCGTTCGACCGCGGCTCGCTCCGCACCCGCTCCACCGCGGCGCCGCGCTGCGCGCCCTCGCTCTGGCGCAGGGCGTCGTTCCGCGCCGCGCCCCGCTGCTTGGCCTCCTCAGTGCGCAAAAAGGCCGCGCACTCGCGCGCAACTTTAGCCGCCTCGACCGCGTCCTGGTCCAACAGAGCCTGGGCCTTACGCTTCTCGGCGATCTTCAATCGATTGGCCTCCTTGGCCTGCTCGACCTTCGCCTCGGCCTCGGCCGCCTTGCGCCGGCGCTCCTCGCCCAATTTCTTGGCGTCGGCGAAGACCTTGGCCCGCCGCTCCTCGGGCGTCATCGCCGCTTCGATGCGCTTCTTTTCTTCCTCCAGCGCATTTTTAGCGGCCTTGGCCGCCTTGGCGCGTTCCTGCTTCAGGAGCTTTTCCGGCGCCAGGGGCGGCTTCTCCTTCTTCTTGCTCTTCAGGAGGTTCGGCGACGCGCCCGGCGCCGCTTTGAGTCCCGCCGCGCGGGCCGAGGGCACGGGCGGCGCCTGCGTGACCTGGTCGTCGTGCATGTAGGGGCAGTCCTCGGCCCGGCGGCAGTCGCCCTGCACCCAGAAGCGGCACGGTAGTTCGGCCAGCGGCTTCTTTTCCTTCTTGGGCTTAGGGCAGGGCTTCTCCGCGTCCTTCAGGAGGGCGGACCGCGCCGAGGGCGTCGGCACGGGCCGCGGTTGTGCTGCGCCCGGTTCGGCGCCGTCCTTGGAGCCCGCGCGCCTTCTCGGTGGCCGCTCCTTCTCGCGGAACTTTTGGGTGGCGGCGGTCGCATCCTTCAGCCCGGCGGAGCGCGCCGACACCACGGGTGCGGGGCGCGGCGGGCGCGGCGGCGGCGCGGCGGCGGCGGGCGCCGGCGCGCCCGCGGCCGCCGGCGCGCCCTTCAAACCGGCGGACCGCTTCGATACCACGGGTGCGGGCCGCGGTGGCCGGGGCGGCCGCGGCGCCGGCGCTCCCGCCGGCGCGCCCGCGGCCTTCGCGGCGGCGCGCTTCTCGCGGCCCTCGCGGCGTTTGGCGCTCTGCTCGCTCTTGGGCGCGGTGTGCGAGAAGTTGCACGCGTCGCCCCGCTCGCAGTTGCCCAGGCGCCAGTACTTGCAGGGCTTGGTTTTTTTGGGCCTGTCCTTGGCGCCGGCCCCGTCCTTGGAGCCCACGCGGCGGCGCGGCGTCGCCTTCTCCGGCGTCGGCTTGTCGTCCGCGGGCGCCTTGTCCGCCGCGGGTGCCTTCTCCGGCGTCGCCTTGCTGTCCGGCGTCGCCTTGCTGTCCGCGGACACCACATTCTCCGCGGGCTTGGGGTCGGCCGTGGGCTTCGCGGCCGCTCGCGCGCGCGCCAGCGGCGGCGTGGCTGCTTTTCCCTCCTGGGCCTTGTTTTGTCCCTGCGCGTCCGCCTTCGAGAGGACCATGACCGGGGCGGCAGCCGCCGCCGGCTTGACCTCAGGATTGATTGATGGTGCAGTCATGGCGGCTGCACAGCTAGCTACCAGAGCGCGTGCGCCTAAACATTAGCGGATTTGCATGACGGGTTTTACGTACGGGTTTTACACACCACGCTGAGATATCGCACCCCCGGGGCCCCGCCCACTAGTTCTAGCACCGTACAACAAAACCCATCACGAATCGGCGAGCGCGGGACACACAGAACTCTACTTCAAAAAATTACAAAAAGCCTCACGACCTCGGTTCGGATGCCGGCTACCGAGTCGGCGCCGACGAAGCGGTCGGAAGCGGGCTCGTCGTTGGCAAGGTGGACGGCGGCGCGAGCAGGCCGAGCTCGGCGACCCACACCTTCTCCCCGCCGTCTGCCAGACTCAGGTCGAGGCCCTCGATCTCTCCCTCCTTTACATTCGGCACCTTCTCAATCCTCACCACTTTCAACTCCTTCTTGGCCAGCGCAAGGAACTTTGACGTCGCGCACTTGTCGCCTTCCGCGGCCGCCAAGGCGATGAACGCTTTGGCCTCCAAGCCTCTCCGGGTCACGCTCTCGAGCCGCCTTTTTACCTCCCTGATCAAATCCGTGTGGCCCTCGAGCATCGGTGTTAATTCCGCCCCCACCACAAATTCCCGCCGAAACGCGTCGAAGGAGATGTCCTTCAGCCCTTCCACGGGCAGCGTCGGCTCGTGAGGCAGCGCGCCGAGGCGCACGTCCGGGTCCCAGCAGTACTCCCGGGGCGGCGGCGCGTCGTCCTTTCCGTCGTCCGCGTGGGCCCAGCGCACCCTTCGCACGACAATCGGCGTCTCGCAGCCTTCTTCCGTCAGGGCCGCGTTGGCGCAGGCAAGCTCAACAAATTCATCTGTCAAGGTGACGTGGCCGGCGCCCGCCGCCCGCAGCGCCAGGCCCAGGAACCCCGTGCCGCACCCCAGCTCGAAGACGCGCGTGTCCGCGGTCATCTCCGGCGCGAGGAAACGCGCCAACGCGATCGCCCCGGGCCAGACGACGCCGCCCAGACCGTCCGCGCCCCGCGGCGACTGCCGGACGAAGACGGGCAGCCCGTCCTCCGGCGCGTATTTTAGTAAAGTCGCCTCCCGGAAGAGCGGGTCCGGCTCCTCAACAAGTGCCTTGAGCACCACGACGCCTCCTGCGTCCATGGTGGTCTCGAAGCCGTCCAGGCAACTCACCAGTCTCAAACGCATCGCCGCGGACACTGCCAACACCACGGGCGCATCTTTTATCCGGGCGAAGGCTCTTATTACACTGACCGCGGCGTGGACGTCCGCCGCCACCAGGTCCCCGACCACGACGACCACCTCCGCGTTCGCGTAACCCGTCAAGGCCCTTCGACAGTCCGAAAAGCAGGCCACGCTCTGGGCACCGGCGTTCTTCACGGGCGCGTAGGCGGCCTCGGCGCCGATCACGACGCAGCGCTTGCCCTTTACGGTCTCGGCGTGTGCTTTGAGGTGCGTCGCGAGCACCTGCACCGTCGGGCTCAGGGCGGACGAGTAGGTCCTGCTCACGTAGCCCGCCATCCTGCCGCTGCGGCCGGCGTGCTTTGACCAGTCGGTGCTGCCTTGGTTTTAGTTGTCGTCTGTAGCTGCGGCGATGCTGCAACTGCGCGTCGACGACGACAAATGCTGTAAGCAGTCGTCCTACGATGTGTCCAAGCTTGCAGGGTGGCCGTGGAGTCGTTGAACTCGGGTGCATGCTTTTGAAAACCCGTACAATATTGACCGCGAGCGCTCGAGCCGCGCGACCCATTCACGAGACTGAATAACGCCTCGGCGCCCGGCGTCGAAGCGCCGCCGACGGGGCATATAACGGGAACCCTCTTACAAAGGAAGCGCGCCTAGCAGCGCACGCGGTCGAGCCCCGGCTCGATGTAGTAGTAGACGTTGCCGGCCTCGGCCCACTCGCGCAGACAAATGGCGCCCTTGTCGTCGAAGTCCTCGTTGATGAAGACCTCGCAGTCCTTGATCTTGGATAAAAGGAACTTGCAGGCGCCGGGCGCCGTGGCCATGAAGGCCTTGATGTCCTCCTGAGCGACGCCGGCCTCCTTCTTGACCTTGCGCATGGCCTGGAAGTAGGACTTGAGGTAGGTTTTCAAAGCGGAGGCGGACATGTCGTACTCCTGCAAATGGAAGGTCGTCTCGATGGCGTCCACCACTTTGGCGTCCGTGCCCTCGTCGGGGCCGCCGCCCTCGGCGCTGGCGTTGCCGCCCGTGTTAATTTCTTCCCCGCCCTCGGTCATGAAGCGCGACTGGACCTTGATGATGCCCGGGGCCTCTTCCACGGGTTCCGCGGCGAACGCGTCGCTGCACATCTCCTTCCCAGAAATCTTGCACGTGAGGATCTCCAGGCCTCCTCTCAAGCGGAGCACGAGGTGGAGCGTCGATTCCTTCTGGATGTTGTAGTCGCTCAACGTGCGGCCATCCTCCAACTGCTTGCCGGCGAAGATCAGGCGCTGCTGGTCGGGCGGGATGCCCTCCTTGTCCTGAATCTTTTGCTTGACGTTGTCGATCGTGTCGCTCGGCTCGACGTCGAGCGTGATCGTCTTGCCCGTCAGCGTCTTGACGAAGATCTGCGCGCGGGGCGGCGTGAGTGTGCGGGCGCCGGAGGCGTTTTGGGGGACGTGAGAGGGTGTTGGATCTCGCGGCGATGGCGAGACGGCTGGAGCACGGCTGGCGCGCGACCGCGCGCTGCACCACGTCTGCAGCGCACCCGCGCGCTGCGCAGCGCTATTTTCGCCAACACAGCCATGTCTCGTACACTGCAGTTTCGTGGCCGCGTGCGCACATCAAGCGTTCGCTCGCATAGCTTGAAGGAGTTGTGACTGCTGCTTACCTGCATGATGCCGTCTATGTGTACTACAGTCCGCTAAATCGCCGCGCCAATTTTTTTGTCCATAAAAAAATTAATTCCCTAAAACTTACGGGTTTTCCAAATTGTCGGGCACACTCATATTGGTCCAAGAGACTATATTAAAACCACGTTAGGTCACCAGTGCAGCGCCGACGGGTGCCGCCGCGCCAACGACGACGACGACAGCCGCCGCAGCAGGTCGTCGACGGCGGCCCGCGGCTTATCCCGCCGGCAGGCAGAAGACGAGCTGTCCAGGTCCCGCCCCACGGAGTCGAATAGGGCCGACCGGAGAGCTGGTAATGTGGTTGTGTCGCGGTCCATGAGCGACACCGAGAGCTTCCGGCGCAACGCGTCCCGGCGCCGCACGAACCGTCTAACTTTAGGAATGGCGTAATCGGCGGCCAGCTGCGTCATCCTCGTTAATCTCCAGTAACAAGAAGCGGAAAAGTCCGCGACCGGCTTGATTTCCAGGAACAAATCCATGGTGCCGTGGTCCAGGTCCTCCGCTAACTGTGCTTTATTTCTCAAAACAGTGAGTGTAGCGTTCACCTTGGACATGCTCGGAACTTTTCTACAGTCCCGCGACCGCCCGACGCAGACCAACAGCACGTTCAGCCACCGCCTCAGTAACAAGTACCAGCCACTCACGCCCGTGTCCCCGTACTTGATGACGTCTCGGAATTCCCCGCCGGAGGAGTCCACGACGGAAACGCCTACTACTGTTCTGACACATCCCGTATGTCGCATTTCCCGCACCGGTAAATTGTTCACGTAGCAGCCGTCGCAGTGCAAATCACCCGTGCGCGGGCACCGCATGGGTGGCAGGATTTCCGCCACAGACATACTTGCGCGGCACGCGAAGACCAAGTCGCCTGCGGAGATGGCGTGGCCGCTTTGCTTGGTCAAATTGGTGGTCACGCAGAAGAAGGGCAGCCAGCAGTCCTCGATGTCCCGCCGGGACCAGACCTTGCGCCGGATGCGTCGCGGCGTGGCGTCGTCGTCGTCGGACTTGTCGCTGAGGCACGCGTCTCGTGCGCGCCCGATGGGCCGCGACCAGGCGAAAGACAAACCGCGCCGCACGGCTCTCGAAAAGCCGGTCCCGGAGAAGATCGAGAGAAGCGGCAGCGTGAGCTCCCACCCGACCAGAGTGGGTGAGGTGAGCGTGCGCGCGATCTCGCCCGAGGCGACGGCCGTGGCCTCCAGCCGATCGTCGTTCCTTTGGGGCAGAGCGTACGCGGCGGCGCAGTAGGCGCCTTGGGAACACCCGCCGACCACGTCCGGTAACAAACCGCCCTCCTCCAATGCTCTCAAAACGCCCAAGTGGCCCAAGCCGCGCCCGCCGCCGCCCCCTAAAACAACACCGACCGCCCGACCAGCTACAATCCGCGCGACCCGCCCCAGGTCGCCCGCATCGTCCCGCACGCAGTGCAGCAGCCGCGGCGCGCAGCCCTGCGTCGGCGCCGGCCGCTGCGTCAGCCACCGCCGACTTCTTTTAGGCGGCGGCGCGTTCCGGTCGTGCACCAAGAGCACGATGGACTTCTTCCGCGTCACCAGTTCGCCGCCGTATAAAGCGCGCCGCTCTAATCTCCGAGGCGCCACCGCCGAGGACCGGGCCGCGTCGGCGACCACCAGGGCCACGTCACTTTGCGCCAAAGCGAGCCGCGCCCAAGCTCTAGCAAACGCTCGCGTCGGCAGCTCCTCGTCCTCCACGTCCCGGTCGAAGCACTCGAGTACGACAAACCGGTGCCGCTCCTCCCGTTCCGCGAGCCACGACGCGACGCGCCGCCGCCAGAGCGCCGGCGCCACGTGTCCTGCTGAAGACGTCCAGGGGTCCCCGAAGCGCTGGGCGATTGAAGCCGGCGTGACCACGAAGGCCTTGCCCTCCTGGATGGCCGTGAACGCCTTACTTAACGTTTCGCCGCATGTACCGGCTGCCAAGTTCCCAGCGCCGTCCACACCACACACAGCCACGGTCGAGATCTCGTTCTGCTCCTTGGCGCCGTTTAAGGTGTGGGCCAACTTCGCGAGCCAGAGGGCGCCGTTGCCATCCAGGGCTTTCCTTGGCACGGCGACGAGTTCTGAGTCCCGCAGACACGTGGCGTCGAAATCCAGGCGGTGCTTCTGGCCCAAGGCGCTCGCGAGGCCGACGACGCCGCCCCTCGAAATGTCGTCCACCTCGTCCAGCACGTCGTCGTCGTACCTTAGGACTCTAACTCGGCCAGTAACAACGACGTAGAAGTGGTCGGGGGCGACGTCTCCTTTCCTCATTAACTTCACGCCGGCGTGGAGCCATCTTCTGGATAACCCCGCATCGGTGAACGCTCGCACGTCCGGCGCCATGGCCGCCACGACCCCGAGCAAAGCCTTGGCCGCGGCACTCGCAATAGATAAGTTCGTCCGGAAGGCGCCCTCGGGGATCTTCGCTAAAGTGACCCCGTGGTCGTCGGGGCCGTTCGACGCCATCACCTGCAGCGCCACTCGCAATCGTTCCGTCGTGCTTCGGCCGTCGTCGTCCAAAAAGCGGAAGCCGTCCAAGACGGCGGGCGCGTTGACCCGTCGCGTCTTGGACTCGTCTAAGGACCCGCCCACGAGCACGCTCCCTTCCAGCAAGACGTAGAGCTTGCGCGGATCGTCCAATTTGACAATCGCGCCGGGCGCGTGTTTCGTGGCAAAGGGTGCGAGTGACGAGTAGTCGTCCTCTTCTAACGGCGCGGCGTTGTCGCACACCGTCTTCATCCTCAGGAATTCCCTATTGGCGAAGCGCGCCACGCGATGTAAACGACTGAGCGTGCGGCGCGCGTACGAGAGGAGGGCCGCGGGCCGTTCCGTCGCTAGATTTCGTAGCGACGCCGCGTCCAGCTCGCACGTGATGGTCCCGCCCTCGGTACTATGCGCACAGACGCGGTGCGGGCTCGTGGACACGCTGCCCGAGGCCGCCGCGGCGACGACGGAGAACTTCCCTAGAGCTTCGAGCGGACCCAGAGTAGCCACGACCTTCTCCCGCGGGGACGGCATCGTGCCGTGTCTCGATGATACTGTCCTATCGTCGTCTAGATCCAGGCCCACCGCCGTCGACAAAGATAATGACCGAGACAAAGAAAGACTTCGGTAGCGCCCCGACGGCGACCGCAGCTTCGCCGGCGGCGGCGGCTCCTCGTCGTCGTCCTCCTCGTCGTCGCTCGGGTCGTCCTCCTCTTTGAGCGCTTTGACAGCCAAGGACCCGCTCACGACCAGGATGAGCGTGTCTCTCGGGGCGCCCCGCGCCTGCACGGTCGCGCCCGGGCGGTAGCGCCGCCACTTCACTCTCTGTAAAACGGCGTCGCGTAGCGCTTCGTCCGACGGGTCGTCCACCAAGAAACCGAGGGGCGTTCCGGCCAGCCAGCGCGCCGCGTTATCAGAAGACGCCGGGACCAGTTGCGTGTTGCCGTCGCTTTGGCCCGAGAACGAGGCTCTCCTGAACGACGGCGTTTGCGGCACGATGAGCGGCGCGACCTCGTCGTCCGAGTCGTCGTCCGAGAAGGAATTTGTTGTCGCCTCGCGGGTCACTTCCGAGGGGGCATGCTGCTGCAGCGCGCGCAGGCGCCGTCTCGCTCGCCTTCGGCGCCGTGCGCCGCGTACCCACGCGGCTACGGCCCAGGCCGACGCGGCGACCAAAGTGACAGTCCGCGTGGTCCGGCGGCCGCCGGAGCCCATTCGTGTCGACGCGTTATGCGGTCCCTGGCTTGAATGCGGTGTTGTGCTTCAGCAGTGGTCTCCGCAATGCACTATCTCAGTATGCGTCTGATCACTGCTGCAACTCGCATGCGCGAGCGAACGTGTGTGTGCAATCAGTTGCACACGCGATTTCACTGCTGGCTCCAAACTCACAGCGCAAAGCAAGTCGGAACGACGCGCTCCGCGAGTTAAAAAAAAACCGCAGACCCCTCGTGCAATTGCCAATTGCAATTGCAACTCGGTCGGACCAGTCGCGTTGGCGGGGCGAGGTCTATGCGCCCGTGTCGCACTACTAGAGGTAGGGTTTCGGGCTGTGGGGGTGCCTGTTGCCCTTCGCGGCGGCCGCGCAGGCGGACTCATCATCAACAAGAAACTTAGCACACTAACTACTCTATCCAAGCGCCGCCGCGCAGTCCGCCATCGCGCGGACGAGCTTCCGCCGCGCCGGCGAGGACGGGTCCGCCTTGAAGGAGGTCGTCCCGACGCGCTTGACAGGCGTCAAGTCATTCGTCGTCGACGCCACGTACACCTCGTCGGCGCGCTCCAGATCGGAGAGCCGATGCACGCCCTCGTCCACTCGAATATTCTCCGCCGCCGCCGCGTCCAGGAGTAACCGGGCCGTGATGCTCTCGAGCATGCCCAATTTCCTCCAACACGGTACCTTTAGTACCTTGTTTTCCATCCAAGCTACCGCGAAGTTGGGACCGTCGAGGACGGCCCGGTCGCCCAGCGGTCCGTCGTCAGGCACGCCCCACCCCCGGGCAAGTAATAGCGCGTCATCGGCGCCCGCCTTGCGCGCCAACCGCGCCGAGTGCACGTTCGCGCCGTACGATAGCCATTTGATCGTCGCCCAGTCGCTACCCACAAAACCCGCCGGATGCCAGGGCGCGCACATCGGCTCGAGCGCGACCGTCTTCGCGTCGTCTACACTAATAGGTTGCCATACGCAAAAGGTGTTTGGTGGAGCATCCAGATCGGCGAGGTGGTGGCCGTAGCCCTGCGACCCGCCGCCGCACGTCACCATGAGTCGGACGTAGCCGCCCTCGCCGACGTTCCGCGCTGCGTCTCTGAGCCACGCTTCCAATTGGTCGCGCGATGGCAGCGGCAGCTCCAACGCGGCCGCGGATCGTTGCAATCGATCGAGGTGCAGGCCGACCGTGCGCGGCGCCGGAAGGCCGTCGCGGTCCTTCACCACGCGCACGGCCTCGAACACGCCGTCGCCGCGCTGAAACGTGACGTCCCAGATGCTGCACTTAAGCAACGCTGCCAGTGTCGGCACGCCATTCAGGGATGCGAAGGTGCTGCCGTGTCTCCCGTGTCTGCCGAGGCCGCGGAGCGTTCGGAGCGACCGTAATGACATCTTCATATGGCTCGCGCGAGCTGTTTGCGCCGCGCGAAGGACTTGTGCTGGTGTGCAGAGTGCTCAACTTTGAGGCAGCCGTGCTCCGCGGCGTCGCGTGGTACGGTCTCAAGCTTCTCGCTGCGATCGATGCTATTCACTCTGAAGGTCTGACGTGACTGTGCTGCCTGTGCGCCGCGATAGCGTCGAGTACAGCTCTGGCCGCGCAGCGCTCTCTCTATGCGGGGTTTTTCGCCCTCGCAAACTTGAAGCATCAAGTTTGGCACACACGGCTGCATTGTGCGGCAATTAGAACCGCAGCGATGGCCGTTTAATGCGTGTCCTGCGCCTGGCCTCTATGATGAGTGCCCTCGAAGCACCATCCACGAGGCACTCCGCCGGTGCGCTGCGGCGCCTCGCGGGCGGCGATAAGGACGATGCGCCCGCGAAGCTATCCGCCACGTTACGCGACGAGCGCTGGGATGTCGCCGAGATCGAGGCGTGCAAGGACGGGAGCGGCAAGGGACCGCTCCATTTCGCGGCGTGGCGCGGCAGCCCGAAGAACGTGGAGATTCTCATAGACGCCGGGTGCGACGTCGAGGCGCCGGCGACGGGGGAGTTCTCGTACGGCAAGACGCCGCTCTTCTTTGCGGTGACACGGTGTAGAGACGCGACCGTGCGGGCGCTGCTGGAGCGCGGGGCCGCCACGAAGATCGTGAACAACAAGGGCCAGTCCGTCCGTGCTATCGCGAAGAGCCATTTGGAAGAAGAGACGTATGCGGCGGTTGTCGCGGCCGAGGAGGCCGACGAGCGCCCGTGGATCAATTGGCGCCTCACGAAGAGTGACGGGCTCACCTACGGCGACCTCGATGTGCGGTTCCTGGAGCGGCCCCTCGAACCGACGGACGTGGTCGACGACGTAGTGGTGAACCCGACGACGCACCTCTCGCGCCGCGGAGCCTTCTTAAGAAAGAACCCGGGCTCCCGCGTCGCGACGGCGCCGCCGCCCAAGCCGCCCAAGCAGTCGACGTACGAGCCGTCCGAGCCGCCGGCCGATGCGGAGGCGCTCCTGCGCGCTGTAACGGACGCGCCCGACGCGGCACAGACGGTGTCCGCTCTAGAGGCGCTGGCGGAGGCTTGGGCCGACCGAAAGGGCCAGTGGCTGCCGCCACTGGCCGAGGCCGTTGCAGAAGCAGCGCCGCGGGCCCGCCTCGAGGCCGCCGCGGCACTTATGGGAGACGAGGGCCTCGCGGCGCGGCTCGCGCGTCGCGCCCTCGGCGGCGAGCCGCGGCCGCGCGCGCCGCCCGCGCCGCCGCGGGCCTTTCGACGCTCCGTAAAGACGCCGGCCGCGCCGCCCGTCGACGCGACGTTGCCGCGGTGCGAGCTGCGCGGGGCGTTGACCTGGGTCGACAATGACGTGGGTGCCGTTGCCGCAGCCGTCGTGAAGGCCGAGCGCGTGGCCTTTGATTGCGAGTTCTCGGCTGTTGAGGGCTTGGCGACTATACAAGTCGCGCTCGACGACGGCCGCGTCTTTGTGGTCGACGCGACGTTGAATCTAAACCCGCTCGTCGACGCCTTGTCCGCGCGAAGGGTCCTCGGCTTCGGTGTGGGCGAGGACCTGCGGCGCTTACCGGACCGCGACTGGAGCCGCGTGGACGATCTCCAGCGCCGGTTTCCGCGGCACAAGGCCCCGTCGCTCCAGAGAGTTGTGGCCGAGGTGCTGGGGGGATACATCGACAAGACGTTGCAAAGGTCGGACTGGGACCGGCGGCCGCTGACGGCGGAGCAATTGCGGTACGCGGCGCTCGATGCGGCGGTGTTGCTTCGGGTGGAGGAAGGGCTGGTAGCTTCGGAGCCGTCGGCTTGAGGTTCCTCTGTGTGTGTAAGTCATTGAAGTAAGTGTCCGCAAGTAGTATCCCGCAATACTCGCGCAGCCTAGTAGGATTGAATACCCGCACGGCCTAGTGCGTCGCTTGCATCAAAGGTAAATTCGCTGACAATCGCACCGCTGCAGCACCGCTATCACAGCGAGCATACGTAATAGCTCGGCCAACAGCCTCGCTATCACAAACAGCTAAAAAAATGGTCCGCATCCTCGCCGCCGCCCTGCTGGGCTCGGCTGCTGCATTTGCGCCGCGCGCCGCGCCCATGACGACCACCGTCGTGTTCGCCGAGGCCAGCGCCGACTACGCGAGCATGGACGGCCCGGCCCTCGCCGCCTCCATCGACGGCAAGCGCAAGGAGCTCTTCGACCTGCGCCTCGAGAACCGGCAGGGCCGGCAGAAGACGACGTTCAAGAGCAACGTCGTCAAAAACCTCAAGCGCGACATCGCGCGCATGATGCCCTTCCTCGAGGCCAAGCAGGCCTCGTCCTCGCCGAACGGGGCGCTGCGCGAGCAGGCGCAGGGCCGGCGCGCGAAGAAGGCCGAGAAATCGGCCGCGACGGCCGCGGCTTAGATGCGGGGAGCTAATAAGGTCTCTTGCTATTATCACGTTACTTAGATCATACCTCGTTCACCGCCCCGCACTCCGGACACGTGAACTGCGCCCCAGCCTCCGCCCCGCGCACCTGCATCTGCGCGCCGCACGCGCCGCACGAGAAGAGATCATCCATCTCATCGACCACTGGAGGCGGCGGCGGCGGCGGTGGTGCGGGCGGCGGCGCAGGTGCCGGAGGCGGCCGCGAGTACGGCGCCGAGACCAGAGAGCCGCGCATGCTGTGCGCGTACGGGGCCTGCCGCGGCGGCGGGGCGGGCGGCACGTAGGCGCGCTCCTGGGGCCGGTAGTCCTGGCGTGGCGGCGGCGCGTAGGACGGCGCGCGCTGCGTCTGCATGACGGGCCGGCCGTACTCGTCGACGGAGGGCCCCTGCGGCGGTTGTGAAGCGTATGACGACATGCCGGGCCGGCCGTACTCGTCGACGGGCGGTTGCCGGTAGGGCGCCTGGGACGGTCTTCCGTACTGGTCGTACTGGACCGGCGCCTGGGCGACGCTGGGCCCGTCGTAGACCGGCGGCGCGCGCCGCCGCGCGGCCCGGGCGTGCTCCTCGGCTTGCAAACGGCGCGCGAAGGCCGCGTCCGCGTCCTCCTGCACGCGCTTGTCCGTGAGGGGCGAGCGCGGCGGCGGCACGGTCTCCTCGTCGTTGCCGAAGAGCGAGCCCCAGAAGCTGGGGGGCGGC